>OMNU01001170.1_pt1 | contig 11762 bp, 7 predicted proteins | sample 1673511 | NCBI WGS metagenome assembly OMNU01 (sample SAMEA103958113, study PRJEB25191) | human gut metagenome | reverse complement strand
AACAATTGCAACTGGAATAAAGAAAATTACGTTCAATAACATTAACCATACACACTACAGTTATGACAACCCATCCTCTGAAATACCTCATCGCCGGTACTGGCGGCGTAGGCGGAAGCATCGCCGCCTTCCTCGCACTTGCCGGCAAAGACGTCACCTGCATTGCCCGTGGCGAACACCTTGCCGCCATACGCGAAAACGGCCTGCAACTGCACTCCGACCTGAAAGGTGAATATGCACTGAGAGTACCCGCCTATACGGCAGAAGAATACACTGCTCTCGTATCAACATCTGCGGACTACAAGGCAGATGTCATCTTCGTCTGCGTCAAAGGCTATTCCGTAGACTCCATTACGGAACTCATCAAAAGCGCCGCACACGAACATACGGTAGTCATCCCTATTCTGAATGTCTACGGCACCGGCCCCCGCATCCAGCGTCTGGTCCCCGGCGTCACGGTGCTCGACGGCTGCATCTACATCGTAGGCTTTGTATCGGGACGGGGAGAAATCACGCAGATGGGAAAGATTTTCCGCCTCGTCTATGGGGCACACCGCAGCACGATTGTTTCCCGTGAAACATTGGAAGCCGTGCAACGTGATTTGCAGGAGAGCGGCATCAAAGCCGACATCTCCGACGACATCGACCGGGACACATTCGTCAAGTGGTCGTTCATCTCCGCTATGGCAGTCACCGGAGCCTACTATGACGTGCCTATGGGCGAAGTACAGAAACCGGGCGAGGTGCGCAACACCTTCATCGGACTGTCCCAAGAAAGTGCAGCCCTGGGCAGGAAACTGGGCATAGCCTTCAAGGAAGACATTGTGGAGTACAACCTCAAAGTAATAGACAAACTTGCCCCCGAAAGCACCGCCTCCATGCAGAAAGATATGGCCAAAGGACATCAGAGCGAAGTACAAGGCTTGTTGTTCGACATGATTACGGCTGCAGAGGAACAAGGGATTGAGGTGCCGACGTATAGGATGGTGGCGGAGAAATTCAAATAAACTGCCACGAAGAACTGCCAAACGAGATAATTTCATACCTTTGTCCCGAACAACCCCGTAATTCAGTAATTTAATTCTTCATAAATATGTTATCACTACTCACCATCAACTGGAACCCCGACCCCGAACTATTCAACTTCTTCGGCATATCCATCCGCTACTACGGTTTGTTATGGATTATCGGCCTCGCTTTTGCCTACCTTATCGTGCAACACCAGTACCGCGACCGCAAAATAGACGAAAAGAAATTCGAACCTCTTTTCTTCTATTGCTTCTTCGGCATACTGATAGGCGCACGACTGGGCCACTGCATATTTTACGACTGGGCATACTACCAAGACCACTTCGTTGAAATGATTCTCCCCATCAAGCAGACCGCCGCAGGATGGAAAATGACGGGTTACACCGGCCTTGCCAGCCACGGCGGCACGCTGGGCCTGATTATCGCCCTCTGGATGTACTGCCGCAAGACGAAGATGCACTACATGGACGTGCTCGACATGATAGCCGTTGCCACTCCCATCACCGCCTGCTGCATCCGCCTTGCCAACCTGATGAACTCCGAAATCATCGGCAAACCGACCGACGTGCCCTGGGCATTCATCTTCGAGCGCGAAGACATGCTGCCCCGCCATCCGGCACAGCTCTACGAAGCCATCGCCTACTTCATCTTCTTCCTGGGGATGGTCTGGCTATACAAACGCGGACAGAAGAAACAAGAGACCAAGCTCGAAACAGATTTCAGCACCACCAAGCGGAAATCAACCACCGTGCAGGCCGAAGCCTCCCTGCCCTATCACCGCGGTTTCTTCTTCGGACTCTGCCTGACGGAGATTTTCACCTTCCGTTTCTTCATCGAGTTCCTGAAAGAAAACCAGGTGAACTTTGAGGACAGCATGACGCTGAACATGGGCCAGTGGCTCAGTATCCCGTTTGTGATTATCGGGGTATATTTCATGTGTTTCTACGGGAAGAAAGCTTCCAAATAAACATTTCAGCCCTACATAAGCAACATACCCACCCCTTTCATCTGTGTGGATTTCTCTACTTTTACGGCATCGAAACAGTAACCGTAAATCATATATTTATCATGAAAGAGAAACAACTGATGAAAGGGGCAGCTTTTATGCTGCTAGCAGCAACTGCCATCCCGCCCGCACATGCCCAACTGAAAACAAATGCCGGCGTGCAATACCTGCTTTCCCAGTCGAAAGACATGAGCCAGGATTTTCTGGACCTCAGCAACACCTATTTCTTTGCCGACAGCCTGGTATCGTTCGACACCTCCACCGGCAAGGGGACTGTCCAGTGGAAACGCCAGCAACTGATGCCCCGCCAGGCATTCAATGCAAACACCTACCTGCACCAGCCCCTCCAGTCGCTGGACTTCCCGGAGACGGCCTACGACAACAATCCACAACTGACGTTCACCGTCGAACCGGTCAGCGAACGTACCCTCCGCATCCATATGCTTACCTCGCCCATCGTACCGAAAGAAGATGCCGATGACCCCATGCTCATAGGAAAGCCTGCCGACGGACGCTCCTTCTGGAAAGCCGAGAAGACGGATAAAGGTACCCTGTACACCTCCCGATACGGCAGCCTGCTCATCGAGAATTACCCCTGGCGCCTGGTGCTGAAAGATGCCGACGGACGCCTGCTGACACAGACTCGTTGCTGGAGCGACAACGACTCCACACAGGTCAAGGTACCTCCATTCAGCTTCATCAAGCGCGGCTCGGACAACTCACGCAGCATCAATCCCGTATTCAGCCTCGCGCCGAACGAGAAAATCTACGGTTGCGGCGAGTCCGCCACCGCACTGAACAAGGCCGGGCAGAAGGTCAACCTCTTTGTCACCGACCCGCAGGGCCCCGAAACTCCGGATATGTACAAGCCTATCCCCTTCTTTTTCAGTAACCGCGGCTATGGCATGTTTATGCACACTTCCGCCCCCGTGACCTGCGACTTCGGCTGTTCCTACATCGGAGCCACCAAACTCTTCATGGCAGACGAAGCGATGGACATCTTCATCTTCCTGGGTTCGCCGAAGGAGATGCTGAGCGAATACACCGCACTGGTAGGACGACCCGAAATGCCCCCCTTGTGGAGCTTCGGCACCTGGATGAGCCGCATCACCTACTTCAGCGAAGCAGAGGGCCGCGATGTAGCCCGGAAACTGCGTGAGAACAAGATACCGAGCGATGTCATCCACTTCGATACCGGTTGGTTCGGCGTGGACTGGCAGTGCGACTACGCCTTTGCCGCCGACCGCTTCGACAATCCCCGGCAGATGCTCACCGACCTAAGGTCACAAGGCTTCCGCACCTGCCTCTGGCAACTCCCCTACTTCACTCCGAAAAACAAGTTCTTCCCCGAGCTGGTGGAACGCGGTCTGTACGTACGCAACGGTAAGGGGCAGCTCCCCTACGAGGACGTGGTGCTGGACTTCACCAACCCCGAAACCGTACAGTGGTATCAAGAGAAGCTCGGCAACCTGATTGAAATGGGTGTAGGCGCCATCAAAGTAGACTTCGGTGAAGGTGCTCCGCTGGATGCCATCTATGCCAACGGCCGTAGCGGACTGTACGAACACAACCTCTACCCGCTGCGCTACAACAAAACCGTGGCCGACATCATCAAGAAGCTGCACGGCGAAAACATCATCTGGGCACGCTCTGCATGGGCAGGCTCACAACGCTACCCGCTGCACTGGGGCGGTGATGCCGCAACCACCGAAACCGGTTTCGAGGGAACCATCCGCAGCGGCCTCTCCATCGGACTGAGCGGATTCTGCTTCTGGAGCAATGACATAGGCGGCTTCGTGACCCAAAGCCCCGAAAGCCTCTACCGCCGCTGGCTGCCCTTCGGCTTCCTCACCAGCCACAGCCGCGTGCACGGAGCACCTCCCACTGAGCCGTGGTACTACGGGAAAGAGTTCACAGACTATTTCCGCCGTTGTGCCGAACTGAAGTACAAACTGATGCCCTACGTATATGCACAATCCAAAGAGTGCACCGAAAACGGCTGGCCGATGCTCCGCGCCCTGCTGCTGGAGTATCCCGACGACCCGGGTGCATGGCTGGTAGAGGACGAGTACATGTTCGGTTCCAATCTCCTCGTGGCACCCATGCTCGAAGAGGGCAGCGGACGGGATGTCTACCTCCCCGGACGGCAGAAATGGATAGACTACCAGACCGGAAAGGTGTATGCTCCGGGATGGAACCATATCGAGTGCGGCACCCTGCCTATCGTCATTCTTGTAAAGGACGGTTCGGCCATCCCCCATATCCCCGTGGCACAATGCACAGACCAGATGAAATGGGACAAGATTACGTGGAAGAAGTATCTGGCAGACGAAAAGAAAGCTGAAGGATTGCTCTGCCTGCCGCAGGACGGACAGTTACAACGGATATCAATCCCATAACCGGTATATCAAACACATTAAACCCTAATACCCCATGCGAAACAAGTTATTGTTCCTCGCCTTGCCCCTGCTATTCGGCTTACAGGCAAGCGCACAACACACACAAGCCTTTCAAGATACCACGCTCACCGACGAACAGCGCGTGGAACATCTCCTTTCCATCCTGACATTGGATGAAAAGATAAACCTTCTTTCCACCGACCTCGGTGTCCCTCGCTTCAACATTCCCCGTTGCGGACACTACGAAGGACTGCACGGGCTGACCCTCGGCGGGCCTGCCATGTGGGGCGGACGCCAAAGAACGAAAGACGGGAAAGTAGTCCCCACAGACTGCCCCACCACCATATTCCCCCAATCCTACGGTCTGGGCTCCACATGGGACACCGATTTGGTGCGGAAAGTAGCGGAACAAGCCGCTGAAGAAGCCCGCTACTACATGCAGACCACCGGCAACAAGCGTCATGCCCTCGTGATGCGCGCTCCGAATGCCGACCTTGCCCGCGACCCACGCTGGGGACGCACCGAGGAGAGTTTCGGAGAAGATGCTTTCCTCACCGCCCAACTCACCATTGCCAGCGTACGCGGCCTGCAAGGCAATCATCCCCGCTACTGGAAAACCGCCTCTCTGATGAAGCATTTCCTTGCCAACAGCAACGAGGACGGACGGGACAGCACTTCCTCCGACTTCGACACGCGCTTGTTCCATGAATACTATGCTTATCCTTTCTATAAAGGCATCACCGAGGGAGGCAGCCGTGCCTTCATGGCCGCCTACAACAGTTGGAACGGCATCCCCATGTCCATCCATCCCTGCCTCGAAGAGATTACCCGCAAGCAGTGGGGCAACAACGGTATCATCTGTACGGACGGCGGTGCCCTGAAACTGCTGATTGAAGCGCACAAGAGTTTTCCGAGCTTTGCGGAGGGTGCTGCTGCCGTAGTAAAAGCCACCACAGGACAATTTCTCGACGCATACGTTCCTTACGTCAAGGAAGCTCTGGAAAAGGGATTACTGACCGAAGTCGACATCGACAAGGCTATCCGCGGGAACATCTTCGTCGCCCTCAAGCTCGGCTTGCTGGACGGGGACAACTCCCGTAACCCTTATCTCTCTATCGGAAAGAACAGTACGGAGACACCGCCTTTCATGACAGCAGAAGCCCGCAGGCTGGCACGGGAAGTCACCGCCAAGTCCGTGGTGTTATTGAAAAACAAAAAACTCCTGCCACTCGATGCCGGAAAGCTGCGTAAAATAGCCGTTATAGGCCCGTATTCGGACAAAATCGTGCAAGATTGGTATAGTGGTACCCCGCCTTACGAAACAACGATTCTGAGTGGCATACGCAATGCTGTGAAAGAAGGAACCGAAATCATCCACGCCGAAGACAACCGCATGGGCCAGGCAGAAAAGGCTGCTGCAGCCGCCGACGTTGCCATCGTGTGTGTAGGAAACCATCCTTACGGCACGCGTGCGGACTGGAAGTTCTCTCCCGTCCCCAGTGACGGCCGCGAAGCCGTGGACCGCAAATCGCTGATGCTGCCCGATGAAGACTTGGTGAAGCTGGTGCTCAAGGCCAATCCCAATACCATACTGGTGCTCGTCAGCAGCTTCCCCTACACCATCAACTGGAGCCAGGAGCACGTGCCTGCCATCGTCCACATCACCCACTGCAGTCAGGAGCAGGGCAACGGACTGGCCGACGTACTCTTCGGCAAGGTGAATCCAGCCGGACGTACCGTACAGACGTGGGTGAAAGACATCACTGACCTACCCGACATAATGGACTACGACATCCGCAACGGACGTACGTATATGTACCACCAAGGCCCTGTGCTCTATCCTTTCGGCTATGGTCTGAGCTATTCCGACTTTACGTACGAGAAGATTGAATCCGTCAAGCAAGACAAGAAGAACATCCGCGTGACGGTATCAGTGAAGAATACCAGCGGACGCGACGGAGAAGAAGTCGTACAGCTCTATGCCAGCTATCCGGACTCCAAAGTGGAACGTCCTTCCAAGCAGTTGCGCGCCTTCAGGCGTATCCCCATCAAGGCCGGCGAAACCCGGAAAGTGACGCTTGCCGTGCCCAAAGAAGAGCTCGGCTATTGGAACGAAGGAAAGCAGATGTTCGTTGTAGAACCCGGAACGGTGAAGCTGCTGATAGGGGCTTCATCGGAAGATATACGGTTGGAGGGAAAGATCAGGCTATAAGAATGAAAAAGCCATCCCTTAACATACCGACTATAAAAATTAGCGAGTTATGCCACAACAACGTGGCAAACCCGCTAATTACATATTTGCAAGCATAAATGAAGTACAAGGTCACTTTACAATAAACTCATATCTTCCTGCCGCCAGTTCCACCACCCGTACATTCTCGGCCTTGTCAGGTAAAGTGAGTGTAGCTGTACTGTTAGCGGGCACTGTAACTTCATAATGCACACATTTCCCTTTCCATTCCCAGCGAGAAACAATTTCACCGTAAGGCGACCGATGACGAGCTTCAAACCGTTTCAATCCCTTTATGAAATGGGGACGGAGCAGAATGTTTTGAAAACCAGGTTGCACGGGATCAGGGAAAATACCTCCCAGCCCCTTGTAGAACCAAGCACCTATTTCACCGAACATCATATGATTGTCCGAGATGTCACGAGTAGCCTGCAAATCCCAGTTCTCGAGCAGCGTAGTGGCACCGTTCACCATCCACCAACCCCATGAAGGATAAGTGTCCTGTACAGCCACCTTATAAGCAGTTTCAGCATAACCATTTTCGCTGAGTGCATTCAGAATAGCTTTAGCTCCTAATACACCCACATCCAAGTGAAAACCGTCCTCCTCTACCTTATGTGCCAAGTTAGCTGCCACTTTTCCTATCAACTCTTCGGGCACAATCTTCCATTGCAAGGGAACACTCAATTCGGTTTGTGAACCTTCGGCATAGATGCCTGTTTCTCGATTCAGGAACTTATCATTGACAGCTTGCTTTATCTCCTCCGACAAGGCATTATAATATTCGTAATCGGCCTGTTTGCCGAAGAGTTTGGCAGCAGCGGCCAAAATCTTGGTATCTACATAAAAGTAGACCGAGGAAGTCAGCTCTTTATTGGATTTTGACTTCACCGGCACCCAGTCTCCGCGCCCCCACGTAGTGAGATGATTGTTAGAGATACGCTCCACATAATCCACATAACGTTTGATGCTCTCGTAACAATCGCTCAAGGGCTTGCTATCACCGTAGAAGAGGTAGATATTCCAAGGGATGATGGCAATAGTACTAGTCCAGTCCAGCCCGTTGTCTGTACCATATCCCCATCCACCAGTTGGAATAATATCGGGCAGCACTCCGTTGGGCTGCTGTTCGTCACGATGGTCGGCCAACCATTTTTCGTAAACGGTAATTCCATCAAAGTTATAAAATGCTGCCTCAATGGCAAAATGACCGTCACCAGTCCAACCGTTCTTCTCGCGCTGAGGGCAATCGGTGGGGTAGCCCATCAGATTGGAAAGGTAAGAGTGATTGGCAGCATGGAGCAGCTTGCCTATCAGTGGGCTCGAAGATTCCAAGCTACCTACTGCCGGCACATCACTGTGCATGAAGTAAGCAATCAAGCTGTTTTGGTCAAGCTCAATAGGCTTATCTGCCACTACCTCCACATAACGAAATCCCTTGTAATTAAATCGGGGCATGAACTCATCCTCTTCTCCACTCAGAATGAGAATGTCCGTCTGAAAAGGGTCTTTCTCCTTATCGCCTCGAAAGTAGACATCAATGTTCGAGAGATCGAGGCGGCCATTTGGATGTAAGCGTTCGCCATGTTTGATTCTGACCTCCGTTCCCCCGTTCACCCGAAACATGAATACAAGTCACACCGGACATATTTTGCCCGAAATCATAGATGTATGTTTTCTCGTCCACTTTGCGGAAAGAGACGGCGGGGAAAATCTTTACATTACGGATGGGATGTACTTGCTGGGCAGTGACATTGGAAGAAGGTACACTCCGATAGGCTACTCCGCGCCACTTGGAATCATCGAATTCCGGAGTGCTCCATCCTTTCTGCTCCAGACGTGCATCGTAGTGCTCGCCAGTATAGATACTATTAAAAGTGATTGCACCCGACGCTGTCCGCCAACTGAGATCGGTGGGAATAGTCTCCACGCTTCCATCGGTGTAGGTAATGCGCAAGTCCAGACAGAAAGTGGGACGGTTGCGCCAAGGGGCACGGTCGAAGTCCCACACTGCTTTGGATTGATGGTTATACCAGCCGTTACCCAAAAGTACGCCAATAGCGTTGTCACCATTCTGTAATTGTGAAGTCACATCATAAGCCACATACAAGTTGCGGCGATCAAAGCGGGTATAGAGAGGGGCAAGGCAGTGGTCTCCTATCTTCTCGCCATTGATGTAAAGCTCATATAGTCCAGCAGCGGCAATATAAGCACGCGCTGACTTTACCTTTTTGCCGGTCTTGAACTCTTTTCGGAAGTAAGGGGCAGGCCCATAATGAATATCCTTGCCATCGCCAATCCAAGCACCTTGCCAATGTTGCATCCCCATCATGCCCGTTTCAAAGTAAGAGACAGGAGAAGCAGTCTCCTTATATTCCATGTCGCTGCAGATTACTTTCCAATAATATCTAGTGAAAGGCTGCAGTTTTTTGCCCGCATAGGCCACAAGCTGATTACGGGAATCGTTCTTTCCACTATCCCACATCCTGCCACAGCCATTGACCACATTCAACGAGTCTTCGTCTACCACAATCCGCCAGGAAGTCTGCACAGCTCCCTGCCTACCATCTTCCATCCGCCAAGAAAGGCGTGGAACGGGATTATCCAAACCTATAGGTCTGTCAAGATGTTCGCTCCTCAGATCAACCAAACGAACCGGAGTCTGCCCTTGTACAGTAATGCAAGCAAAGAATGTGAATAGAAGCAGTATATTTCTTTTCATAACTCCATTGTTTATCTATTCCGTAGTAATCACCAGTTCCTTGCCCTCCCTCAGTTGGTCATGGGTGATAAAGTAACCGTCAATCTTTTTACCGTCATAAGTAATGTCAATAATCTTCTTGCCGCTTCCTTTCTTCACAATCGTAAAGGGACGACCATTCAGATTGAACGTCACTTTATCGAACAAGGGAACAGTAACAATATATTCAGGATCGGCAGGCGAATAAGTGTAAAGTCCAATAGCATTGAGCACATACCACGAAGACATCTCGCCGGCATCATCCATCCCTGCATAAGCCAGCTTGTCGGCACCCATGTCATAGTAGTGGTTCATCAGGCTGTCGAGAATGCATTGGGCTTTCTCTTGTTTGTCTATGAAATAATAGGTGTAAGGAATGCTGTGTCCCGGCTGGTTTCCGTGACAATAGTTTCCGATGAATCCGGTCAGGTTGTGGGCCTCGTAACCTCTCCACGGTTCGCTGAATAAGGAATCCAGTTTAGCCTCCACCGCCTCTTTACTGGGATAGAGCTTAATCATGCCTTCGGGGTCGTGGGGGGCGAAGAAGAGGGCGTTCCATGCATTGGCCTCACGGTACATGTACTGGTAATAGGGATAATACGGATCGAAATCCTGAATCCAGCTACCATCGTCAATCTTACCTCTCCAAAAGCCGGTAGAGGGGTCGAATAGCGTCTTGTAGTTGTTGGAGCGTTCCATCATCAGCTTGTAGTTGGCTTCATCTCCCAGCTCCTTGGCTACCAAGGCTACGGCATAGTCATCGTAAGCATATTCCTGGGTCTTGGTCACAGCCCCTTTGTATTCGTCCCATGTGGGTACATTCACTGTGTCTTTTTCAGCAATCCAACCTCGCTCCATATACTCATCCAAATAGCGACGTCCTCCTTTACCGGGCACCGTAGCATTTTTCAGAATCAACTTATAAGCACGCTCCAGATCGAAATCATGCAAACCACGCAACCAAGAACCAGAAATAAAAGTGGAAGCGTGATCACCATGGAAGAAGGTGGGCATGTAGCCGTCACGCTTCTCACCTTTGTCAATAATAGACCTAATGATGTCAGTAGTCACATCGGGAGAAATCATACCTATGAGTACCAGTTTGTTGCGATAATCGTCCCAAAAAGAAGGGTCAGTGTAATAGTGGAAGCCGTTATTCACTACTTCGCCACGGACATCAGTATATTCATGATTCACATCGCTACGCAAAGCCGGCCATTTAAAAGCATGGAAGAAAGTAGAATAAAACAATCTCTTTTCACGTTCCGTGCCACCTGCAACTTGAATCTTGGAGAGGAGTGCTTCCCAAGCCGCATCGGCTTCTTCTGCCACTTGTGCAAAACTTTTGTTCAACATTTCGGCCTTCAAATTCATTTGAGCATTCTCTATACTCACAAACGAGAAACCAGCCTTCACTTCCAAAGGTTCAACACCTTTGCTGTCGATAAAACGCAGCACAGCCACCTCATGTTTGTCGTCTTTTACCATTTCCACTTGGCCTATTTTATAGTTGGTCTTAGCGTAAAAGTAGATTTTACCATCGCCATCTTGATAACCCGTGAACGTATTATCGTCAACCTTCTCAATCTTCCAATCACGGACATCATTATTAGAACGGCGGATGTCTACCAATAATGACTTATCGTCGCCCTTGCCGAAAGTATATTTATGGTAGGCACAACGCAAGGTACTGGTCAACTCGGCGTTCACTTTATAGCGTTCCAGATAAACTTGGTAATACCCCGGATGCGCAGATTCCTTCTCGTGACTAAACCCGGAGCAATAATTACCCGGAGCGATAGTTCCCACCACTGGCAACATGGGGACATGCAACAAGTTCCAATGCCCTTTAGCAGTATGTGAAAAACCATAAATCACAGTGTCCTCATATTGATAGCCCGCACCGCTACGAAACTGTGTAACGGGGCTGAGCTGCACCATTGCGTTGGGCAAGGTAGCACCCGGATAAGTTTCCGCACCCCATGTACGTGACTTTATTTTGCGCGTATACCCTAAGTCCTCAGGCTCCCACAAAGTAGCCGTACCCAAGAAAGGATTGACATATTCGGTTAATTTCTTCTGCGTACCGCCACAGCCCGTCAGAACAATCAGGGCGAACAGTAGAAATAAATATTGATTCTGTTTCATCTTTTGTATTTATTTTATATAAAAAACTGTTGTCTCTAAAAACATTATTTCCAAAATAACTGCCAATTAAAACTGGCTCTAAAAAAAAATGTGCCGAAACCCAATAACCAGATTGAGTTTCGACACACTTTTAATTGCTAACTTATTTCAGGCTCTTTTCAAAGAGAGCTTTGGCTTCAATCAAAGTACAACCACTTGTCTGCGTAGTCA
>OMNU01001155.1_pt1 | contig 11858 bp, 10 predicted proteins | sample 1673511 | NCBI WGS metagenome assembly OMNU01 (sample SAMEA103958113, study PRJEB25191) | human gut metagenome | reverse complement strand
CGAGTTGGTTGTACCCGACATGGCTGACAATACAACGATCTTACGGTCTCCCGTGATCAGTTTCGCTACATCTTTCATTCTCTGTGCAGATCCCACAGAAGTACCGCCAAACTTTAAAACTTTCATCTTCTTTTGTTCTATATTAAATTGTTTTCTTTTTCAATCGAATGCGACCGCAAAGTTACAAAAAAATTATTCTCTGACATCACTTAGACAGGCATTCTCGCATTTTACTATGCGGGCAGGATAATTATGTACGATCGTATAGTTATGAGTGGTCATAATCACCGCCGTTCCCTGCTGGCAGATGTCGTGTAAGAGTTGTACGATTTGTCCGCTCGTCTCCGGGTCCAAGTTGCCGGTCGGCTCATCCGCCAGTATCAACTTGGGGTTGTTCAGAAGGGCACGGGCAATAACGATACGTTGTTGTTCCCCGCCGGATAGCTCATGCGGCATTTTATAGCCTTTGTCTTGCATGCCTACCTGACGGAGCACGTTGTCTATCCGTTCCTTGATCTCGCTTTTCTTTTTCCATCCGGTGGCTTTCAACACGAATTCCAGATTCTTGGAGACGGAACGGTCGGTCAACAATTGAAAATCTTGGAAGACGATACCTAGTTTCCTACGCAAATAAGGGATATCCTTCCGCTTCATCTTGGTGAGGTTGTAATCCATGATACGTGCCTCGCCTCGCAAGATCGGTATCTCGCAATACAAGGACTTGAGCAGGCTGCTTTTACCGGAGCCTACCTTCCCGATCACATATACGAACTCTCCGTTACGAAGCGTGAGGCATGCGTCGTGTAATACCCTGTTTTCCTCACGGCATATCTCCACGTTCTTTTTCATAGGATACACCAACAAAACTGTGCTGAGGTGTACGATATGGAGCGCAACCAGAACTATGTGGAGCTGTGGGGCGTCGCCGCAGGCGAGCCCGTCTTTTCGCACGAGAACCATACCCGCCGGTTCGACAAATTTCCCCTGCGGGTCGAGCGCCTGTCAGGCCAGAACGACGTGCCCGTCATCGTGGCGAGCGAGGCACTGCTGCGCGTCTGCCCTGTGGATGAGGGACAGAGCCTTCGCATCGTCGGGCAGCTGCGCTCGTTTAACAACAAGAGCGGGCAGGGCAACCGGCTCGTCATCACCGTGTTCGCCCAGAGCATCGAGTCGGGCGACGGCTCGTACTTTAACCGCATCCTGCTTTCGGGCGCGCTGTGCAAAAAGCCCGTGCTGCGGCGCACGCCGCTCGGCCGCAGCATTTGCGATGTCATTCTGGCAGTCAACCGCCACTACGGGCGCGCGGACTACTTACCCTGCATCGCCTGGGGACAGACCGCCGTGCAGATCGCGGGCATGGACGTCGGCGAGCGATTGGCGCTTGAGGGCCGCGTGCAGAGCCGGACCTACACCAAGCTGCTCGAAAGCGGCAGTGAGGAACGCACGGCGTTCGAAGTGTCGATCATGCAGCTTTTGGATGAAGAAGAAACGGAGGAGACCGCCTTATTATAGGCGGTCTCCTCCGTTTTTTGCTTATAGCCCGCTCTCCTATTCAAATAATTTATCAGTGCATCCCTTTACAATTTTAAGGCGCAGTGTTAGAGTCTTTCGTGCTATATATTCTATTAGATTTTTTGAAATTTAAAAAACGAAACACGGAGAGAGAAATGGCAAGAATTTTTTTACTCAAGGGTGACATCGCCAACCCCGGCTATGTAGACATTCCCGACGAGGCGACCACCATCCGAGAGGCGATCTACGGGATCGGCGGCGGCATTCCGAATGGGAAAAAGTTTAAGGCGGTGCAGATCGGCGGCCCGAGCGGCGGCCTTCTCGTCGAGGAGCATCTCGATCTGCCCCTGCACTTTCAAAAGCTCAAGCCCTACGGCGTGCGCCGCGGCGACAGCGTCATCACGGTGCTCGACGAGGACCGCTGCATGGTCGATGTCGCGTGTCGCTTTATGCAGTACACGCAGACAGAGTTCTGCGGCAAGTGCGTTCCCTGCCGCGAGGGCACAAAGCGCATGAACGAGCTGCTCTGGGCCATGCGGGACTACCGCCTCAGCGAGTCGGACTTTCATATGCTCACCGACCTTGGCGAGATGATCTCGATCACGGCGTTCTGCAATCTGGGCCGCAATTCCTACCACACGCTGGAGACGGCCATCAAATACTTTCCCGAGGAATTCAAGGATCACCTGCGCGGGGACTGCGCGCTCTGCGAGCTTGACCGCGAGCCGATCGAGCCGGGTGGACTTCCCTATAACCGCATCCGCCTCGAGATCGACCCGAGCATCTGCCGCGGATGCAGCAAGTGCTCGCGTTCCTGCCACGCCGAGGCCATCACGGGCGTCATCAAGTCGCCGTTCGTGATCGATCCGGAAAAATGCGTCAAATGCTATACCTGCATCGAGGCCTGCCCCTTTGATGCGATCCAGGAGGTGGAGATCGATGGCTAAGGGTATCATGTATGTCGACAACATCCGCGTGGAGTTCGACGACGAGCCCACGATCATGGATGTCTGCCGCAAGGCGGGCGTGGAAATGCCGAACTTCTGCTTCCACTCCGACCTTTCCGTTTACGGCGCGTGCCGCATGTGTATGGTCGAGGATCTGGACACCGGCAAGATCGACGCCGCCTGCACGACCAAGCCGAAAAACGGCATGCGCATCCGCACCAACACATCGCGCCTTCTCAAATACCGCCGCATGATACTGGAGCTGATGCTTGCCTCGCACTGCCGCGACTGCACCGCCTGCGAAAAAAACCGCTCCTGCCGCCTGCAGGAGATGGCCGTGCGCTTCGGCATCCATCACGTTCACTTCAAGGATACGCGCGAGCATGTACCGATGGACTTTTCAAGCCCTGCGGTCACATTCGACCTCAACAAATGCATTCTCTGCGGCGACTGCGTGCGCGTGTGCAAGGAGGTTCAGGGCATGAGCATCCTGCACTTTGCCGGCCGCGGCCCCGGGCTGCACATTGAGGCGGGCGACGACCAGCCCATCTCGACCACTCACTGCGTCAGCTGCGGCCAGTGCGCCGCCGTATGCACGACCGGCGCCATCACCGTCAAAAACGACATCGGCGCGGCGTGGCGTGCCCTGCACGACCCGCAAAAGCGCGTCGTCATCCAGATCGCGCCCGCCGTGCGCGTCGCCATCGGTGAGGCCTATGGTCTGCCCGCGGGCGAAAATGTGCTCGACAAGCTCGTCACGGCGCTCAAAATCATGGGCGCGGACGAAATTTACGATACGATCTTCGGCGCGGACCTCACGGTGCGCGAGGAATCGAAGGAATTCCTCCGCCGCCTGGAAACAGGCGAAAATCTCCCGCTGATGACATCCTGCTGCCCGTCCTGGGTGCGCTATGTGGAGCAGGAGCGCCCGCAATTCATCAAGAACCTGTCCTCCGCACTCTCGCCTATGCAAATGTTCGCAACGGTCTTAAAGGACAAGTACCGCGAAAAGGACGCCGCCGACGGCCGCACGACCTTCCATATCGCCATCATGCCCTGCACAGCCAAGAAAATGGAGGCCGGACGCGAGGAATTCCGCCGCGACGGCGTACCGAACGTCGACCTCGTGCTGACCACGCAGGAGGTCATCAAGATGATCAAGGAATCCGGCATCCGCTTCCAGATGCTCGAAAAGGAGTCGCCCGACCTGCCGTTCGGCATGGGCAGCGGCGCGGCCGAGATCTTCGGCACCTCCGGCGGCGTGGCGGAGGCGGTGCTCCGCTGTTGCCTGCCCGACAAGAGCAAAAACGTCCTGCGCATGCTCGAGCACAGCGGTCTTCGCGGCACGGAGGCCGTCCGCTTTGTGACCATCCCCGTTAACGGGCGCGACGTGCGCGTCGCCCTGGCCCACGGCCTTGCCAACGCGGCAAAGCTGCTCGATCAAATCGAAAACGGCGAGGTCGAGGTCGATCTGGTCGAGGTCATGTCCTGCCGCACCGGCTGCGTCGGCGGCGCGGGTCAGCCCTACGCGCTGATGAGCACCAAGCTCAAGCGCGCCCACGGCCTGTACGAGATCGACCGCAGCGCGATGTTCAAGCGCAGCGAGCGCAACCCCGTCCTCGACGCGATGTATGCCGCGGGTCTCAATGAGCGCGCGCACGAGCTGCTGCACCACGAGTACAAGGACTGATCCCCTTCATAAAAAGCCGGCCGTGTGTCCACGGCCGACTTTTTCGCCCGACTCATTATTTTTTATAATGCGTCTATTGACAAATTAAGATATTTCCACTAATATATTTTTGAAAATGTATTACAAATTTGAATCGGAGGACAGCCATGGAAGTCCGCAACCTGGTCACATTCTTAAAAGTCACGGAGCTCAAGAGCTTCTCCCGTGCGGCGGAAGCTCTGGATTATTCCCAGTCCGCCGTCACGGTGCAGATCCAGCAGCTCGAGCGCGAGCTGGGCGTGCAGCTCTTTGACCGCATCGGCAAAACGGTCTCCATCACGCAGTACGGCAAGGACTTTGTCTCCTACGCGCGCGACGTGGTGAGCGCCATCGCGCGTGCCAGCGCCTTTGCCTCGTCGGATTCCGAGCTGAGCGGCACCGTGCGCGTCGGCACGCTCAATTCGCTGCTCACCGCCTCGTTCTCTAACATCGTGCCGCTCTACCACGAGCGTTTTCCGCACGTGCAGATCAGCCTGCACGCGGGCAATATCGCCTCCATCACCGAAATGCTCGTCAAGAATGAGCTCGACATCATCTACACGCTCGATGAGCAGATCTTCGACACGCAGTTTGTCAAAGTCTTTGAAGCGCAGGAGGACGTCGTCATCGTAACGAACACGGAAAACCCGCTCTCTGCCCGCGATGATGTGCACCTTGCCGACCTTGTGTCGCACCCGTTCATCCTGATGAACCACGGCAACCCCTACCGCGACCAGTTCGACCGCGAGCTTGCCCGTCAGGATCTAAGTGTCGAGCCGTTTTTGGAGCTCGAGAGCGACACGCTCGCGCTCAAGCTCATCCGCGAGAATCCAGAGTATCTCTCCGTGCTGCCGCGCTACACGGCGAAGATGAGCATTCACAAGGGCAACCTTGCCATCATCCCTGTGGCCGACTGTCAGATGAGCCAGTGGCGGCAGGTGCTTTATCACCGCAACAAGGTCATCACCCCGCAGATCCAAGGCATGCTCGACGTGATCTTAGAGGTCGCGAAAAAGCCGTTTTAAGCAGAATCTCACAAAAAAGCACAGGCGCGCTTTCGCGCGCCTGTGCTTTTTCACTTTACTGTGTCATTACGGCGCAAAATTTGCAAAAAAAGAGTGCAAAATGCAAATCGGCGCGGTATAATAAAGGGCAAATTCCAGCGTCCGCGCGCATCGCGCGCCCGCTTTGATCGGAGGGATCACGATATGAGAATTGTCGTCAAGGTCGGCACATCCACGCTGGCACACCCCACGGGGCGGCTGAACATCCAGCGTATGGAAAAGCTGTGCAAGGTTTTAAGCGACCTTAAAAATATGGGACACGAGATCATCCTCGTCTCCTCTGGCGCCATCGCCATGGGCTTTGGCAAGCTCAACCTGAGCGAACGGCCGAAAGACGTGCCGACGAAGCAGGCCTCCGCCGCTGTCGGCCAGTGCGAGTTGATGTACATTTACGACAAGCTCTTCACCGAGTATAACCACACCGTGGCACAGCTGCTCATCACCGCACCGGATATCGAAGAGGGCGGCGTGCGCAAGCAGAACTTCCACAACACGCTCGCGCGGCTTTTAGAGCTCGGCGCGCTGCCGGTCATCAACGAGAACGACACCATCTCCACCGAGGAGTTCGGCATCGGCGACAACGATACGCTCTCTGCCATCGTGGCCGTGACGATCCAGGCGGACCTCCTCATTCTGCTTTCGGACATCGACGGGCTCTTCGACGGAGACCCGCGCAAGAACCCCGACGCGAAGCTCATCGACACGGTGGAAAAGATCGACGAGCACATCATTTCGCTCGGCGGGGGCAGCGGGTCGAACCTCGGCACCGGCGGCATGGCGACCAAGCTCCGCGCCGCGCAGATGGCGACGGCAGCAGGCTGCGAAATGGTCATCGCCAACGGCCAGTCGCCCGAGGTACTCTACGATGTGGCCGCGGGCAAGCGCGTGGGCACAAGATTTTTGGCAAAGAGGGATGAAGCATGACAACGATCGAACTTCTGGAACGCACAAAAGCTGCCTGGGGCAGCATCCGCAGCGCAAGCGCCGAGGAGAAGGACCGGCTGCTGCTCGCGATGGCGGAGAGCCTTGAGGCCAACAGCGAAGATATCCTGCGCGAAAATGCCAAGGACATGGAGGCGGCGAAGGGCGCGATCTCCGACGTGATGCTCGACCGTCTCGCCCTGACGGAGAGCCGCATCCACGCGATGGCCGAGGGCATCCGCGAGGCCGCGGCGCTGCCCGACCACGTGGGCCGCGCGCTCGCGCAGTTCAAGCGCCCCAATGGTATGACCATCACCAAGCGGCAGGTGCCGCTCGGTCTGGTCGCCATCATCTACGAGAGCCGCCCGAACGTCACGTCGGACGCCGCGGCGCTGTGCATCAAGAGCGGCAACGTCTGCATGCTGCGCAGCGGCAAGGAGGCCTATCGCTCCTCTCACGCCATCGTCACGGCGCTCAAGGCGGGCGTTGAGTCCGTCGGCGGCGATTCCGACATTGTCAACATCGTTGAGGATACAACGCATGCGAGCGCGCAGGTATTGATGACGGCGGACGGCCTTGTCGACCTGCTGATCCCCCGCGGCGGCAAGGGGCTCATCCGCGCGTGCGTGGAAAATGCAAGCGTTCCCTGCATCGAGACCGGCACGGGCATCTGCCATGTGTACGTCGACAGGGACGCTGACCTCAACATGGCGGTAAAGATCATCGAAAACGCCAAGACGAGCCGCCCGTCCGTCTGCAACGCGGAGGAGGTCTGCCTTGTCCACCGCGACATTGCAAAGGAATTTCTCCCCAAGCTCAAGGCCGCGCTTGTCGACAAGCGTAGGGAAGCGGGCCTTGTCCCCGTCGAGCTGCGGCTCGACGAAGCCGCGGCGGAGATCATTCCCGGCACGGCGGCAACGGAGCTCGACTTCGACACGGAATTTCTCGATTACATTCTCGCCGTCGCGGTCGTAGATGATCTGGATGCGGCCATCGCGCATGTCCAGCATCACTCGACGCACCACAGCGATTGCATCGTGACCGAGAACCAAGCCGCGGCCGACCGCTTTGTCGACGAGGTCGACAGCGCGGCGGTGTACGTCAACGTCTCCACCCGCTTCACCGACGGCGGGGAGTTCGGCCTCGGCTGCGAGATGGGCATTTCGACGCAGAAGCTCCACGCGCGCGGCCCGATGGGGCTCGACGAGCTGAGCACCTATAAATATGTCATCACCGGCAGCGGCCAGATTCGATAACAGGAAAGGCGCACACTCCGATGTACCACAACGACAAAAAGTACGCATTGACAAACTGCGTGCTTCTCGACGGCTCTGAGCACATGGAGCCGCAGACGGGCAAGGCCGTCTGCATCGACGGCGAGAAAATCAATGAGATCGTCGACGCACAGCATATCCCCGCGGGCTATGAGGCAGTCGACCTCGGCGGAAAATATGTGCTGCCTGGTCTCATCAACATGCACGTGCACCTGCCCGCCTCGGGCAAGCCGAAAAAGAAGGCGAGCGACCCCAAAAAGCTCGTCAAGCTCATCACCTTCTGCGCGCTGACGAACAGGATCGGCGTCAACATGTGCGAGGGCTACGCAAAAACCGAGCTGCTCTCCGGCGTCACGACCATCCGCACGGTCGGCGGCGTCGCCGATTACGACACGAAAATTCGCGACCTCGCCGCGGCGGGCAAAATTCTTGCCCCGCGCGTGCTGGCGTCGAACATGGCGGTCTCCGTCCCCGGCGGGCACATGGCGGGTTCGCTCGCCTACGAGGCGCACTCCGCCGAAGAGGCCGCGGCGCTCGTCGAAAAGATTGCCGCCGAAAAGCCCGACCTCATCAAGCTGATGATCACCGGCGGCGTGCTGGACGCCGAAGTCGTGGGCGAGCCGGGCGTGCTGCGCATGCAGCCCGAGCTTGTCAAGGCCGCGTGCGACAAGGCACATTCGCTCGGCATGATCGTCGCGGCGCACGTTGAGAGCCCTGAGGGCGTGATGGTCGCGCTGCAAAACGGCGTCGACTCCATCGAGCACGGCGCGCAGCCAAGCGATGAAATGATCACGCTCTTCAAGCAGCGCAAGGCGTTCCAAATTTCGACCATTTCCCCCGCCCTGCCCTACGCGCTCTTCGACCGCAGCATTTCGCACGCGACGTATGAGCAGCAGGAAAATGGCAAGATCGTCTTCGACGGCATCGTCGCGCTCGCAAAGGCAAACCTCGCCGCGGGCGTGCCAGTCGGTCTCGGCACGGACGTCGGCTGCCCGTACATCACACATTACGACATGTGGCGCGAGCTGCACTATTTCGTCAAATACTGCGGCGTGACGCCCGCGTTCGCGCTCTACAGCGCGACAAAACTCAATGCCCGGCTCGCGGGCATCGGTGATCTGACCGGCAGCATTGAGGCGGACAAGCAGGCCGACCTGATCGTCTGCTCCGGCAACCCTCTTCAGAATTTGAGCGCGCTGCGTGAGCTCGACATGGTCGTCAAGGGCGGCTATCGCATCGACAAGCCGCAGATCAAGAAGATGGATGAGGTCGAGCGCGAGCTCGACAAGTTCCTGTAAGCGCTATGAAATACTTGGTACTATCCGACTCGCACGGCAATGTCGACAACATGGTGCGCGCGGTGGAGCTCGTAAAGCCGCAGGGCATCATCCATCTTGGCGACGGCTGGCGCGATGTCGAGGAGCTGCGTGAACTTTTCCCCAGCCTGCCGCTCGAGCAGGTCCCCGGCAACTGCGACTTCGGGCGCTTTGAAGCGCTTGAGCGCGTGCTGATTCTGGACGATCACCGCGTGCTCATCGCGCACGGGCACACGTTAGGGGTGAAGACCGGACTTCTCCGCGCGCAGTACCGCGCGCTCGAGATGAACGCCGACATTCTGCTCTTCGGCCACACGCACGTGCCGCTCGTGGACGCGGCGTCGCGGCCGATGATGATGAATCCCGGTTCGATTGGCGATTCCCGCCGCCCGACCTACGGCGTGCTTGAATTCAGGGACGGACAAATTTACCCGTCGGTCTTTCGGCTGGACGCATAACAAAAAAAGAGATGTACCATGCGGTACATCTCTTTCCCTTTTCTCACCCGTTCCAAGCGCGCACCTGCTCGCGCAGCCAATTACACCAGGCGTCCACCCCTTCGCCGGTCTTGGCGGAGAGGGGGAATATCTTGAGCTTTGGGTTGCGCATGTGCGCGTATTCGACGACCTTTTCCATGTCGAAGTCGAAATACGGCAGCACGTCGATCTTGTTGATGATGAGTGCGTCGCACACGGTGAAGATGAGCGGGTACTTGAGCGGCTTGTCGTGTCCCTCCGGCACGGAGAGGATCATGGCGTTTTTCACGGCGCCGGTGTCAAACTCCGCCGGGCAGACGAGGTTGCCGACGTTCTCGAGGATGGCGAGGTCGATGTTCTCGGTGCCGAGGCCCTCGAGGCCCTGGCGCGTCATGCCCGCGTCGAGGTGGCACATGCCGCCGGTGTGCAGCTGGATAACCTTCGCACCGCTGGTGGAGATGGTCGCGGCGTCGACGTCGGAGTCGATATCGGCCTCCATGACGCCGATGCGCAGATCGTCCTTCAGGGCGTTGATGGTCGCCATGAGGGTCGTGGTCTTGCCGCTGCCGGGCGAGGACATGAGGTTGAGCAGGAAGGTGTGATTGCGCTTGAGTTCTTCGCGCAGCAGATCTGCCTGCCGGTCGTTGTTTTCAAAAACGCTCTTTTTGATTTCGAGCACGCGGAATGCATCCATGATCTTACCTCCAGAATGTTCACGGGGTTTTGTATGCCAAAATTATAGCAGTCTCGCCACGGTTTTGCAACCTTTTTGCGCAGGGATTGCCAATGTTGGACAGTTCGGGTATAATGGTTTAATATCGTGCGAAACCCAAGGAGGCGATGGTATGCCCCACCATTCCGGCGCCGAGCTGCCGGGCGCGCAGGCGCTGCGGCAGATGGCCGCGCAGAGCGACAGCCGCGGCCTGTTTTCCGACCGCGCGCCCGACCCGGCCTATGCCGGCCTGTTTTTGAACCGCGAGCTGAGCTGGCTTGCCTTTGACCGCCGCGTGCTGGCCGAGGCGGCCGACGAGACGCTGCCGGGCTATGAGCGGCTGAAGTTTCTGTCCATCTACTGCTCGAATCTCGATGAATTTTATATGGTGCGCGTCGGCGGGCTGCTCGACCGGGCGCTGCTGCAGCCGTGGCACACGGAGACCATCACGGGCCTGACGCCGCGCGAGCAGCTGCGCGCGATCTATGACGAGACGGCGCGGCAGCAAAAAGATTTTGAAGTGCTCTGGCGCAAAGTGACGGCGGCGCTGGCAAAGCAGCACGTGGAGATCCTGGACTTTGACCGGCTCGACGAGGCGGACGAGGTGCTGCTGCGGCGGCGGTTCGACGCGCTGCGCCCGCTGCTGAGCCCGCAGGTGCTCGACGCCGAGCACCCGCTGCCGTTTCTGCGCAACCGCGAGCAGTATGTGCTCGTGCGCTTTGCGGGCAAGCGCGGCGGCGCGGGGCTCGTGCCGACGACGCAGCTGCCGAAGTTTTTTAAGCTCACGGTCGACGGCGTGCAGAAGCTCGCGCTCACGGCGCCGCTGGTGGCGCACTTTGCGCCCCTGCTCTTCGGCGAGCGGCGCGTGCGCGAGACGGCCATCGTGCGCGTGACGCGCAGCGCCGACATTTCCGTGCGTGACATCATGGACGGGTGCGACGCGGATCTGCGCGCCGTGATGGAGCGGCTGCTGCGGCGCCGCCGCCGGCTCGAGCCGGTGCGCGCGCAGGTGCAGGGCCGCGTCTCGGACGAGATGCGCGCGCTCGCGCGCGAGCTGCTCGGGCTGCCGAAGCGGCAGCTGTTCGTGACGAGCGCGCCGGCGGATCTGTCGTTCGTGCTCACGATGCCGGGGGAGTTCGACCTCACGGGGCTGACGTGTCCCGAGATCCCGCCGGCCAAAAACGTGGCGCTGCAAAAGGGCGACTACTTTGCCTATCTCGCGCAGCACGACCTGCTGCTCGCGCTGCCGTACCAGAGCATCAACCCGTTCGTCGACCTGCTGTACGAGGCGGCGGACGACCCGGACGTCGTGTCGATCAAGATCACGCTCTACCGGCTCGCCGGCAGCAGCCGCATCGCGGCGGCGCTGGCCTACGCGGCCGAGCACGGCAAGCAGGTGCAGTGCCTGCTCGAGCTGCGCGCCCGCTTTGACGAGCAGAGCAACATCGACTACTCGCGTATGCTAGAGGACGCGGGGTGCGACATCCTCTACGGCCTGACGAAATACAAGGTGCACACAAAGCTGTGCCTCATCACGCGGCGGTGTCCCGGCGGCATCTGCTACTACACGCAGGTCGGCACCGGCAACTACAACGAAAAGACCGCCGAACAGTACACCGACCTCATGCTGCTGACGAGCGACCCGGCCATCGGGCGCGACGCGGCGAAAACGTTCGACCGGCTCGCGCGCGGCGAGACCGTCGGCGAGACGGAGGCGCTCTGGCTCGCGCCGGAGGGCTACAAGCCGCAGCTGATGGCGCACATCGAGGCGCAGACGCGCCTCGGCCCGGAGGGGTACATCGGCATCAAGGTCAACTCCATGAACGACGCGGACGTTATGGCGCGGCTCGTGCGCGCGAGCGAGGCGGGCACGGAGGTGGAGCTGTTCGTGCGCGGCATCTGCTGCCTGCGGCCGGGCGTGCCCGGGC
>OMNU01001151.1_pt1 | contig 11881 bp, 5 predicted proteins | sample 1673511 | NCBI WGS metagenome assembly OMNU01 (sample SAMEA103958113, study PRJEB25191) | human gut metagenome | reverse complement strand
CAATGAAACTTCTCGTTTTGAGATCGTGCCTATGCCAGACGGCAGCTTAACCGATGAAGCTTACGAAGACAGATACACCTACGATCTGGCTCAGAACAGATATAAGCCTGTTTTATGCAAAAAGACCGACGAGGGTATGCTGAGGCTTTTTGAGATACCTTTCAGCACCTTTGATTGCGAAGATTTCAGGTTTGTATTCATTGCTATGCACGCTGTTGCAACGCTTTATGCACCAAAAGAGTTTTCAGCGTATGCAGACCTTGAGGATACGAATTTTGACCAGCTTCGTGATGAGATCAACAGCAAAAACAGCGAGGATAATTCTGCAAATGTGGTGATGGATTTCACAGGCGCTCATGTCACACGCTCGACTGTCACCGATCTGCTGACAATGGCTCGTTTTGGTAAAAGCGAGAATGTTTGTATTGATTTTACAGGAGCTTTCATAGAGGACGATAAGCCGGACGATATTCAGGCTGATGTAGATGATACCGGGTCTGACGATATTACTGTTGAGCTTATGGACGTTGCAGACAACTGAGCTTCGCAGGAAGATATACTTTACTAAGATATTATGATTTAATACAGCAAAAAGAGGCAGAGAAACCCATTGATCGGGTTTCTCTGTTCTTTTTCGCACAAAAAAACCACCCACAGCCAATCTGCCGTGGGTGGCAATATTATTTTAAATATACACTATCCCTTATTTGTTCAATGCTATCTTGCCCATTGCATCTGCCTGCATGATAGCGTCATAAAGCTCGATAGGCTGTACGTCGCCTGCAAGGTTGTGGATAGTTTCGCCTGGGATACAAGCGTTCTTTGCGATAGTTTCTACCTGCTCAGGTGTAGTTACACCTATCTCCTCAAGTGTGACAGGAAGTCCCACTTCAAGGCAGAAGTTCTGTACCTCTTCAAACTCTTCCTTTGGCGCACCCTCAAGTACAAGCTGAACCAGTGTACCAAGAGCTACACAACAGCCGTGGTCTGCGTGCTTGATTCCCAATGATGTTACGCCATTGTAGAACGAGTGTGCAGCCGCACAGTTTACGTTGTCTGCTCCAACGCCTGAAAGATATACGTTAGCCTCGCAGATAGCTTCAAGGGCAGGTGTAACTGCGTGTACCTTGCAAGCTTCAACTGCCTGCTTGCCGTATGTTTTCAGCGTGTCATAGCAAAGTCTTGCAAGTGCCTGTCCTGCTCTTGTGATGCCTGTGCCTTCAAGACTTGCAGACTCTGTTCTTATGGAAGCTCTGCCCTCAAAATATGTACCAAGTGCATCGCCCATGCCTGCAATAAGGAACTTTACAGGTGCGTTTGCGATAACTGTTGTGTCTACCATTACTGCGTCTGGATTGGTAGGATAGAAAAGATATTTGTCAAAGCTGTGGTCATCATTGTATATTACTGACAGACCTGTGCATGGCGCATCTGTTGCCGCAACTGTAGGCACGATAACAATGTGCTTGCCTGTGTAGTATGCTGTAGCTTTTGCAGTATCAACTGCGCTTCCGCCGCCAACTGCAACTACTGTGTCGATGTTGTCAGCCTTTACTATCTCTTCCATTTTGGCGATCTCGCCCTTGCTCGATATGCCGCCGAATATCTCGTAACGTCTGTAATCGTCAAGCTCGCCAAAGCTTTTTTCTATCTTGTCATGACAGGCTTTGTAGCCACTGTTTGAACATACAAACAGCCACCTTTTGCCCATATAGCCCATTTCTTCATGAAACTTAAGTGTAGCATCTCTGCCCTGAACATATTTGAGCGGCTCACGCATTGCTCTGAGTCTTCCCATCATAATGAATTACCTCCGATTTGTTTGATTTATTAACTTTATACGGAATTCTCTCCGTATTTTCAATTAGATTATAGCATTTTGCACAAAAGATACAAGAAGCATTTTATTAATGATATGTGAATTATTTGTTGTGGCAACATTTGAAAATGTAAAGCTTGGAGGATGATAAAACAGAAAAAGCGGAGGCTCTTTGCGAGCTTTCCGCCTTTTTCATATGTTCAGCATTACGGAAGCGTAAAACATTCCGTCACCGTATTCAAATTTAGCTACACCATTGTATTTGGCGGCAATGTTCTTGACAGACTCTGTGCCGATCCCTTTGCCTTTGCGTTTTGAGGAAAGGAAACCACCTTCTGGGTCGGTGAGGATAGTTCCGGTGAAGGTGTTGTCCACCGCCAGACAGAGGGAATAGCTGTCAGCCTTTGCTCTGATTATTATTTTTTTATTCTTTGCACTGTCAGACACGCAGCCGTGAATGGCGTTTTCGATAAGATTTCCGAAAAGCACAGAGAGGTCGGTTATGTCTATTTTTATATCATCTGGGATGTCAGCGCTCACCTTGTATTCAATGCCGCTGCTTTCCGCTATTTGAGCAAAATATGCAAGAAGTGCGCTTACAGATGTGTTTTTGCAGTAAATGCGTTCTGATATATCGGGCATAGAATCCCTGAAAGAATTGAGATATTCCGAAAGCTTATCATATTCGCCCTTTTTCAGAAGCTCCTGCATAAGAGCGATATGATGTCTGACATCATGCTTATAGCGTCTTGTTTCTTTTATCTTATCCTGCAAATAGTCATATTGCAGGTTCTGCATTTCAAGCAGGTGGTTATTTTCCTGAAGCCGCAGATTTTTCTGCTGTTCGCTGACCAGCCGTGCCACGATGTAATACACCAGAAACGCTCCTGCATTTATAAAGAACAGAGCTATGGTGTTCTTTGGCTCCAGAGCAAGCTCTAAGCTGCTTTTCGTAGAGTTGCCGTAGAGAGTATAGTACCATATTATATAGAACGTAAATGGGATAAGCCAAAGATAGCGCCACTCCAGACCTGACGGCTCTCTTTCCACCGCAGGTGTGTAGACCTTTTTCATGTAGATAAAAAGCGGCCCCCATACCACGGCTTCTGTCATAAGCATACAAAGGGAAAACGACCAGCGGTATGACTCATAGGCAAGTGACGGGAACAGAATGCCCTCCAGACACTTTGAGGTAATGACGATAAAGCTTGCGTTATTTGAAAGCAGAAGCAGTGTGAAGCCTGTTTTGCCGACCTTGACCTTCACAGCGAAAAAGTAAAAAGCCGCATAGAGCAGGGTGCTGACTGCACTTAGCAGACCTGCATTTGTGCTGAAAAATGCCGCCTGCCAGCCTAAGAAGATCTGCACCAGTGAAAGAGCCACAACAAGTCCCACAGTAGCTGTTTTGGAAAAGCGAAGCCTATGCCGGAAGGGATAAAGGGCAAGCACCATAAGTGGCAGAAAATTCAGAAGGGAATATATGCCCACTTCCACAAGGCGGTATAAAGGAGGCATTACTGCTCACCGCCTTTTCGCAGATCACTGAAGCGAAACTGAGCGAAGGCGTCTAGTGTTTCTCTGGATTTTCGGCGACTTATGGGGATATGTGTGCCGTCGCTCATTATGAAAAGGTCGCTTTTTTGCTGGGCTATCTCATAGAAATTCACGATGACGCCTTTGGTGGAGGTGTAAAAGTACGAATGACTGCAAAAAATGCTCTCGATCTCAGCGAAAGAATTTCTTGAAACTATGCTTTCACCGTCTGTGCAATGGATAGTCACGATATGTGACGCACAGTCTATGTAGATAACATTTCTGAGTATCACGTTCTGACCGTCGGGAAGCTTAACGGAACGCATACGATCAATTTCATCAGAACCGATACGGTCAAGCATGGCTTTTACTTTGTCAGCCTGAAAGGGCTTGCAAAGATAGTAGCAGGCGTTGAGGTCGTAGCTTTCGCTTGCAAACTCGTTGCTTGAGGTGCCGAATGCGATATGCACGTTTTTGTCTGTTTCACGAAGCTTTTCTGCGACCTCTATCCCTGTCATTTTCCCCATGAATATATCAAGCACCACCAGATCATAAGCTCCCATCTGCCAACATGACAAAAAGCTTTCTCCGCTTGAAAACGTATCTATCTGACAGCTATGAGCGGTTTGTTCGGAAATATATTCATGAAGAAGTGCAAGGTCGTTTTTATTATCGTCTACCAATGCCACTCTCATACTGTAAAAATCCTTTCTTATACATGATTTCTTAATATATAATAACACACAATAAAGCAAAATTCAAGCATTATTCATTTATTTTGTTACCGCTTGTGCAGATTTTTGACCGTTTGTGCCAAATCTATTGACAAAGTGTGTAGGCCATGTTAAAATAATCGAGTAAAATTATGTTCTGAGTAAAAAAAGAAATATCAGCAACAAAAAATATTATGGAGGAATTAGAATGAAAAAGAAAATTTTAAGTCTTTTGGTGACGGGCTGTCTTTTGTTTGTGCCGACAACGGCATTTGCAGACGACAATAAGACGGTAATAAAAACTGTTGACGACCTGCTGGCGTTTTCAAAAGCGGTAAACAACGGAGATTATGACAAGAATAAGGACGCAGTTGTTGTTCTTGAAAATGACCTTGACTTGACAGGTGTTGTATGGACGCCTATCGGAAGTGTTTTCAATGAAAAAGGCGAACTTGAACATTATTTCAGCGGCAAATTCTACGGAAACGGTCATACTATTTCAAACATTGATTTTACGTCTATTTATGGTAAAGACGTGTTGGTCGGTTTCTTTGGCGATATTGAGGAAGCAGAGGTATCAGGTCTGACTATAGAGGGAAATCTGGATGTGACAAATACTGATAACGACTATACTTTTTATGGCACTATTGCAGGATTTGCAGGTGATTGTACTATTACTGATTGTGTGTCAAACGTATCTTTCAACAATAACGGCAAATATGTTTATGGCTTAATGGGCATGGTAGGTCAGGCAGACGCCACAACTTTTGAGTATTGTGAGAACACAGCGGACATAACTATTTCAGGCGACAGCAGCAGCCTTTATGTGGGTGGCATAGTTGGATATGCACAAAATGGAACAGAAGTCCGTTATTGCTCAAACACAGGCGATATGGTATATGCTGCCGCTACTGCTGGCGGAATCGCAGGACGTTTGATTGAAAATGCTAAGGTCGTAAACAGCTATGTTACAGGAAAACTCACGCCGGTTGGCAACGGGACCACAGATGTAGGCGGTATTGTTGGTTCAGTAGCTGGCGGTTCTGTAAGTGATTGCTATTTTGCAGGAGAAATTGACCTTTCACAGTATTCAGCCAAAAAGCCATATACACGTTTCGGTGGAATAGTGGGAAAAGATTCCTCGTCCACACCTGACTTTAAAAACAACTATTTCACAGAAACAGAAGATGTTGAAGCTTGCGGTTCAAATAAAGAAGCAGGCAAGGCTAAATCATATGACTATATGACAACAAAAGAATTTTATGACGAGCTGACAGCCGACGGTGCAAAGTATCAGTATGTTGAGGGAAAAACGCCTGTCCTGCCAACTAAGGAATATGCAGTTGATTTTGAAGTAACACCTGCTGACCTGAAAAATGTTGTAATAAAGGTAGACGGAAAAGAGATAACAAGCAATACTGCAATGCTTACAGCAGGCACTTACACAGTAGAGGTAACTGCTGACGATTGCGAGCCTCTCAGCAAGGAAATAACTATTTCAGCAGATATCGCAACACATACACAGGCTTTTGAACTTGCATACAAGTCAGCAGACTACACAGAGCTTGACAAGGCAGAGAAAGCCGCAAAGGCTCTCAACAAGGACGATTATGAGGACTTCTCAGAAGTCGAAAAGGCTCTTGCCGCTATCGACAGAACAAAGAACATCACAGAGCAGGCTGACGTGGACGCTATGGTAAAGGCTATAAACGACGCTGTGGCAAACCTTGTAAAGAAAGCTCCTGCTTCTTCACAGCCTGACAGCGTAAGCAGTTCTGATGCTTCGTCAGATACGAGCAGTTCCGCTTCTGACAGTTCCGCTTCCGACAGCTCATCTTCTGACAGCTCATCTTCTGACAGCAAGTCAGATAGCAGCTCAAAGGCAGCTTCAAACGCTTCAAACACAAACCCATCGACCGGTGTTGCTGGCGGAGCATTCGCTCTTGCACTTCTGAGCGGTGCGGCTGTGGTAATGGCTAAGAAGAAAAAGTAATATATTCATTAAATGGATATATAAAGCAATTAAGTGGGACTTTCATACATTATTTGTTTAAATGAATACCGCTTGTGCAGATTTTTGACGGCTTGTGTCAAACTTGTTGACAAGTGTGTGGGTTGTGTTAAAATAATCGTGAAAAATCTATGCTCTGAGTAAAAAAGAAATATCAACCCCGAAAAATATAATGGAGGAATTAGAATGAAAAAGAAGATTTTAAGCCTTTTGGTGACGATGGGTCTTGCGGCAAGCTTAGTGCCTGTTTCTGTTTTTGCTGACGGTACAGAGGTCTGGGACGGCTCTATAGCGGAGTCTTTTGCAGGAGGAAAAGGCACAAAAGATGACCCTTATCAAATAGCTAATGGCTCACAGCTTGCGTATTTTGCGAAAAGAGTGAACGCAGAGGAATATGGTGAAAAATATGCAGACACATACTTTGAGCTTACAGAGGATATCGACCTCGGTGGAAAAGAGTGGACTCCAGTAGGAGAAACTGTGGCGGATCTTATTATGGGTGGTCATGAATATTTTGTTTTCTCTGGCAACTTTGACGGAAATGGTTATACTATCAAAAATCTTACCATTGGAACAGAAACATCGCCATACATTGGCGATGTATGCGGCTTGTTCGGTGCGACCAGCGGCACTATCGAGGACGTAGTTCTTGAAAATGTTTCTATAAACTATGTTGGCGGAAATCACAGCAGTGGATATGGCTTCCGCATGGGAGGTGCGCTTGTAGGTTATTCTATGGGCGATATAGTAAATTGTACTGTTATCGGTCTTGACATGAAGGCAGGCTCTGACGGCAGCTATGTTGCTCTTAACAGCATAGGCGGATTAGTAGGCATTCAGGACGGAGGTACAACAGTGAGCCACAGCCGTGTTTCTGGAAAGATAGAGGAATCAACAAAAAAGGGCAATGTTGGTGGCTTTGTTGGTACGCTCGCAAAAGGCTCATCTGCTAAATATTGCGGTGCAGACGTTTCTGTTGAGGTAACAGGAAACGGACGTGGCATTGCAGTAGGTGGCTTCGTTGGAATAGGTAATGGAGTGACAATTGATGAAACTTTGATAGAAAATTGCTATGCCACAGGCAATATAACAGGTGCAGAATATGCAGGCGGCTTTGTTGGAAACATCTCAGGTCTTAACATCAGCAACTGCTATGCAAAGGGTGATGTAAGCAATAGTTTTGTTGGTGCGTCATTCATGGGTACTGACGCTGCAAGCAATAACTATTATGGCACTGTAAAGAATTGCTATGCAACAGGTCTTGTATCTGATATTTCTTCTTCCGCTTATGCTTTTGCAATGCAAGATACGATGAATAGAAGTACGATTCAAAATTGCTACTACAACATACAAAATACAGCAAAAAATACGGAATCAGCAGCTTCTCTTACTATTGACGATATGAAAACAGACAGCTTTTTAAATGTGCTCAACGGCTCATCAAACGTATGGACTAAGCGTAATAACGATACTCCTGCCTGCGGTGCTGAGCCTGCTGACTACAGCAATGTTTATGAAGTGCTGGGTAATATTCCTGCCGACCTTTCTGTCTACACAAATGAAAGCGTTGCAAACTTGTACAGTGCAGTTGAGGCTTTAAGAGGGTATAGAGATCTTGCACAGCAGTCAGATGTTGACAAAATGACGAAAGACATAAACGATGCCGTTGAAGCACTTGTTTACAAGTCAGCAGACTATACAGAGCTTGACAAGGCAGAGAAAGCCGCAAAGGCTCTCAACAAGGACGATTATGAGGACTTCTCAGAAGTCGAAAAGGCTCTTGCCGCTATCGACAGAACAAAGAACATCACAGAGCAGGCTGACGTGGACGCTATGGTAAAGGCTATAAACGACGCTGTGGCAAACCTTGTAAAGAAAGCTCCTGCTTCTTCACAGCCTGACAGCGTAAGCAGTTCTGATGCTTCGTCAGATACGAGCAGTTCCACTTCTGACAGCTCATCTTCTGACAGCAAGTCAAACAGCAGTTCAAAGGCAGCTTCAAACGCTTCAAACACAAACCCATCGACCGGTGTTGCAGGCGGAGCATTCGCTCTTGCGCTTCTGAGCGGTGCGGCTGTGGTCATGGCTAAGAAGAAAAAGTAATACATCCATTAAATGGACATATAAAGCAATTAAGTGGGAGTTTCATACATTATTTGTTTAAATGAATACCGCTTGTGCAGATTTTTGACCGCTTGTGTCAAAATAGTTGAAAAATTATTACCGCTCTGCTATCATAATTATAAGCAGGGCGGTTTTATATCGCAATGCAAATATGATATGAAGTCTTATATTTCGGGAGGATAAAATATGAAAAAGACAAGAATTTTTAGCACAATGCTCGCAACGGTCATATGTATGGCATCTTTGCCTGCAATAAATGTTTTTGCGGCAAATCAGCAGAGAACTACAACTCTTGACCTTACAGTGGCAGGATTTCAGAACGATCAGAAAAATGAAGACGAGGGCTGGAGCTGGGACGCAGCAACTTCTACTCTTACACTTGACAATGTTGATTTTTCGACGGCGAAAAAGTCTTGTGTCATTGTTGACGGAGAAAAAGTTACTAATATAGTTTTCTCAGGAGATAACAAGATGACCTCAGGCACTACAGTTATTTCGAGAAAAGGAAGCGCAAAAGATACCGGTGTAGTACTAAGTGGAAAGACTAAGGACAGTGTGCTTAATCTTGAAGAAACAGGCAACCTTCCAGTAATGGATCAGCCTAATGTTACTTTTGAGTCAGGAACTGTCAACGCAAAGGGCGGTGCTGTCATAACACTTTATTCCATAAAGGTAATGGACGCAACTCTTAATATTGACACAAGTGAAGTTGCCGATGGTGGCTGGAATGACGGTTTGTATGCAAACGGCTCTGTTGAGATATACGGCGGAGATGTGAATATCAATGCAGGAAGAGCAGGAATATTAGTAGTTGGTATAGGTGCCCCTGAGCCTAAGACAGGCTTGATTATAAAGGACGGAAAGGTAGATATCAATGCCAAGCTTGCGGATATTTATCTTGGTACAGACAATATAAAGAACGGTCTTATCTCGGGAGGAGATATCACACTCGGTGGTGACATAGGAATTTTCCTTAACGATTGCGAAAAGTGCGAGATAAAGGGCGGTACATTCCATACTGATGAATGTGAAAAACCATTCGCAGTTCATAGAGACAGTTCGGCTGTATTTGAGTATGCAAAGGCAGATTATACAGAGCTTGACAAAGCAGAAGAAGCTGCAAAGGCTCTTAATAAGGACAACTATGTGGACTTTACAGCCGTAGAAAAGGCACTTGAAGCTATCGACAGAACTAAAAACCTTACACAGCAGTCAGATGTTGACAAAATGGCGAAAGATATAAACGACGCTGTTGAGGCACTTGTTTACAAGTCAGCAGACTACACAGAGCTTGACAAGGCAGAGAAAGCCGCAAAGGCTCTCAACAAGGACGATTATGAGGACTTCTCAGAAGTCGAAAAGGCTCTTGCCGCTATCGACAGAACAAAGAACATCACAGAGCAGGCTGACGTGGACGCTATGGTAAAGGCTATAAACGACGCTGTGGCAAACCTTGTAAAGAAAGCTCCTGCTTCTTCACAGCCTGACAGCGTAAGCAGTTCTGATGCTTCGTCAGATACGAGCAGTTCCGCTTCTGACAGTTCCGCTTCCGACAGCTCATCTTCTGACAGCTCATCTTCTGACAGCAAGTCAGATAGCAGCTCAAAGGCAGCTTCAAACGCTTCAAACACAAACCCATCGACCGGTGTTGCTGGCGGAGCATTCGCTCTTGCACTTCTGAGCGGTGCGGCTGTGGTAATGGCTAAGAAGAAAAAGTAATATATTCATTAAATGGATATATAAAGCAATTAAGTGGGACTTTCATACATTATTTGTTTAAATGAATACCGCTTGTGCAGATTTTTGACGGCTTGTGTCAAACTTGTTGACAAGTGTGTGGGTTGTGTTAAAATAATCGTGAAAAATCTATGCTCTGAGTAAAAAAGAAATATCAACCCCGAAAAATATAATGGAGGAATTAGAATGAAAAAGAAGATTTTAAGCCTTTTGGTGACGATGGGTCTTGCGGCAAGCTTAGTGCCTGTTTCTGTTTTTGCTGACGGTACAGAGGTCTGGGACGGCTCTATAGCGGAGTCTTTTGCAGGAGGAAAAGGCACAAAAGATGACCCTTATCAAATAGCTAATGGCTCACAGCTTGCGTATTTTGCGAAAAGAGTGAACGCAGAGGAATATGGTGAAAAATATGCAGACACATACTTTGAGCTTACAGAGGATATCGACCTCGGTGGAAAAGAGTGGACTCCAGTAGGAGAAACTGTGGCGGATCTTATTATGGGTGGTCATGAATATTTTGTTTTCTCTGGCAACTTTGACGGAAATGGTTATACTATCAAAAATCTTACCATTGGAACAGAAACATCGCCATACATTGGCGATGTATGCGGCTTGTTCGGTGCGACCAGCGGCACTATCGAGGACGTAGTTCTTGAAAATGTTTCTATAAACTATGTTGGCGGAAATCACAGCAGTGGATATGGCTTCCGCATGGGAGGTGCGCTTGTAGGTTATTCTATGGGCGATATAGTAAATTGTACTGTTATCGGTCTTGACATGAAGGCAGGCTCTGACGGCAGCTATGTTGCTCTTAACAGCATAGGCGGATTAGTAGGCATTCAGGACGGAGGTACAACAGTGAGCCACAGCCGTGTTTCTGGAAAGATAGAGGAATCAACAAAAAAGGGCAATGTTGGTGGCTTTGTTGGTACGCTCGCAAAAGGCTCATCTGCTAAATATTGCGGTGCAGACGTTTCTGTTGAGGTAACAGGAAACGGACGTGGCATTGCAGTAGGTGGCTTCGTTGGAATAGGTAATGGAGTGACAATTGATGAAACTTTGATAGAAAATTGCTATGCCACAGGCAATATAACAGGTGCAGAATATGCAGGCGGCTTTGTTGGAAACATCTCAGGTCTTAACATCAGCAACTGCTATGCAAAGGGTGATGTAAGCAATAGTTTTGTTGGTGCGTCATTCATGGGTACTGACGCTGCAAGCAATAACTATTATGGCACTGTAAAGAATTGCTATGCAACAGGTCTTGTATCTGATATTTCTTCTTCCGCTTATGCTTTTGCAATGCAAGATACGATGAATAGAAGTACGATTCAAAATTGCTACTACAACATACAAAATACAGCAAAAAATACGGAATCAGCAGCTTCTCTTACTATTGACGATATGAAAACAGACAGCTTTTTAAATGTGCTCAACGGCTCATCAAACGTATGGACTAAGCGTAATAACGATACTCCTGCCTGCGGTGCTGAGCCTGCTGACTACAGCAATGTTTATGAAGTGCTGGGTAATATTCCTGCCGACCTTTCTGTCTACACAAATGAAAGCGTTGCAAACTTGTACAGTGCAGTTGAGGCTTTAAGAGGGTATAGAGATCTTGCACAGCAGTCAGATGTTGACAAAATGACGAAAGACATAAACGATGCCGTTGAAGCACTTGTTTACAAGTCAGCAGACTATACAGAGCTTGACAAGGCAGAGAAAGCCGCAAAGGCTCTCAACAAGGACGATTATGAGGACTTCTCAGAAGTCGAAAAGGCTCTTGCCGCTATCGACAGAACAAAGAACATCACAGAGCAGGCTGACGTGGACGCTATGGTAAAGGCTATAAACGACGCTGTGGCAAACCTTGTAAAGAAAGCTCCTGCTTCTTCACAGCCTGACAGCGTAAGCAGTTCTGATGCTTCGTCAGATACGAGCAGTTCC
>OMNU01001147.1_pt1 | contig 11913 bp, 10 predicted proteins | sample 1673511 | NCBI WGS metagenome assembly OMNU01 (sample SAMEA103958113, study PRJEB25191) | human gut metagenome | reverse complement strand
ACGATACGACGTTCTTCACGCACGCTACCTTCGCTATCCGGCAGTAACGGCAGCATGTTGAACGCCAGCTGACGCCCGAAGAAATCTTCTTCGTCAATCGGAATGCCGTTGAGCAATTTCGCACTCTGCCCCGCTAACGCATCGACCGCTTTTTTGCCCTGGGCGGAGGCTGAAATCAGGCTGGTAACGCTGATACGTGATAAACCGCCCTGATCGATTAACGGTTTCAGTGCCGCCAGCAGCTGGCTGGTCAGACTGTCTGGTACGGCGATGACATTCCGGTTCCGGTAATCTGTCAGTACAAACGGGTTTACTTCCGGCACCACCAGCGGTACGTCGGGTTCGAGAGCAAACAATCCACTGCTGTCGATCACCAGGCAACCTGAGTTGGTCGCTTCTTCAACCCAGGCAGCGGTAGCTTCTTTGCCTGCGACAAAAAATGCCAGCTGCGCCTGCGTCCAGTCGAATTCAGCGGCATCCTGCACGGTGATTGTCTTACCACCAAAGCGCAGTTGTTCGCCTGCGCTTTCGTTACGTGCCAGTGCATAAATTTCCCCAACCGGGAACTGACGTTCAGCCAGCGTTTCAAGCAGGGCTTCGCCCACAGCGCCAGTTGCGCCCAGGACGGCAATGTTCCAGCCTTCAGACATGGTGGTTTACTCCAGAAATAGCAAAGCTCCCTGCCAATGTTACAGCAGAGAGCATGAAGAAGAGATTAACGTGCCGGATGATGAACGGCGTTAAAACCCAGTTTACACAGCAATGATGCCGCACTGGCGTCATCACAAATTACATACAGAGATGACCATTCACGGCGCTCAAGATAGTTTTTGCGCAGTTTATCGAACTCACCCGGTATCCCGGCGACTTTACGCAGCGGTGCGTCATCGCGGCGCACATCATACACCAAATGCACCAGCCTTTTCAGCGTCGGTTGATCGAGCGGGCCATGCAGCGTAATGCGACCAAACTCTGGCGCGGGCAGTAATGTATCCAGCGCAACGTGCTGTTCATGCCCAATAAACTTGCTATAGGCTTCAAACACTTGCGTAGTACCGCGTGCTTTACCTTCCAGGGTATAACCTGCGATATGCGGCGTGCCGATATCCACTTTTGTCAGCAACTCCACGTTAAGTTCCGGTTCGCCTTCCCAGACATCCAGCACTACGCTTAACTTCTGGCCTTCATTCAGGCAGGTCAGCAACGCAGTATTATCGACGACTGCGCCACGGCAGGCGTTAATCAGAATCGCTCCCGGCTTCAGGCTACGGATCAGTTTTTCATCCGCCAGATGCAGCGTTTTGTACGGCCCATCTTTGAAGAGTGGCGTATGGAAAGTCAGAATATCCGCATGCTGAACTAATTCATCCAGCGAGCGGAAATCACCCTCATCCCCACGGTCAGCGCGAGGCGGATCGCAAAGCAATGTTTTAATCCCTAACGCTTCCAGTCGCGCCTGCAATCGACGTCCAACGTTACCAACGCCCACGATCCCCACCGTACGGTCGTGCAGTGAAAATCCATCGCGTTCGGCAAGCATCAGTAGTGAGGAGAAAACATATTCCACCACCGCAATCGCATTACAGCCAGGTGCAGCGGAAAAACCAATTCCCGCCTGCTTCAACCATGCTTCATCGACATGGTCGGTCCCCGCAGTGGCAGTGCCAACAAATTTAATGGGTTTTCCTGCCAGCAAAGATTCATTCACTTTCGTGACCGAACGCACCATCAGCGCATCCGCGTCTGCCAGTTGAGCGACGGGGATTGGACGCCCGGGAACCGCGGTCACCTCACCCAAACGGCTAAATAAGTCGCGGGCATAAGGCATATTTTCATCAACAAGGATTTTCACGTTTGTGTTACCTGTATGAGACGAGAGTTAACCGGACAAGTGTGCCATAATCTCGCGGCCAGGCATACTTGCGAAGATTTCAGGTATAAGGATACGTAATGATACAACCTATTTCCGGCCCTCCTCCTGGGCAACCACCAGGTCAGGGAGATAACCTGCCGTCTGGCGCGGGCAATCAGCCTTTATCCAGTCAGCAACGTACTTCGCTGGAAAGCTTAATGACGAAAGTGACCTCACTGACGCAACAGCAAAGAGCAGAACTGTGGGCGGGTATCAGGCACGATATTGGTCTGTCGGGAGATTCACCGCTGCTTTCGCGTCACTTCCCTGCCGCTGAGCATAATCTGGCGCAACGTCTGCTGGCCGCGCAAAAAAGCCATTCTGCCCGCCAGCTTTTAGCGCAATTAGGGGAGTATTTACGTCTGGGGAATAATCGTCAGGCGGTCACGGATTATATCCGTCATAACTTTGGTCAGACGCCGCTGAATCAGCTCTCACCGGAGCAATTAAAAACCATTCTCACCCTGTTGCAGGAAGGGAAGATGGTTATTCCGCAACCACAGCAGCGCGAGGCGACCGACCGTCCTTTATTACCGGCGGAGCACAATGCGCTAAAACAGCTGGTGACCAAACTTGCGGCGGCAACGGGGGAACCCAGCAAACAGATCTGGCAATCGATGCTGGAACTTTCCGGGGTGAAAGATGGCGAGTTAATTCCAGCGAAACTGTTTAACCATCTGGTGACCTGGCTACAGGCGCGTCAGACGCTAAGCCAGCAAAATACGCCGACGCTGGAATCACTACAGATGACGCTAAAACAACCTTTAGATGCCAGTGAACTGGCGGCGTTATCGGCATATATCCAGCAAAAATATGGTCTTTCTGCGCAATCATCGCTTTCTTCTGCCCAGGCCGAGGATATTCTTAATCAGCTTTATCAACGGCGGGTTAAAGGGATTGATCCGCGTGTTATGCAACCGCTGCTTAATCCTTTTCCACCGATGATGGACACGTTGCAAAATATGGCAACGCGTCCCGCGCTGTGGATACTGTTAGTCGCGATTATCCTGATGCTGGTCTGGCTGGTTCGTTAACCCCGACGAAATGACAGTATCGTGACAATAATACCCAGCACCGCAGAGATCGCCCCGGCAAGAAATACCGAAGAGTAACCAAACGTGGTCGCCAGCATTCCCGCCAGCGGCCCGGAGACGCCGAGGGCGATATCCTGAAACGCGGCGTAACCGCCCAGTGCGGTGCCGCGAACTTGTGAGGGGACGCGTTTAACCACCTCCACGCCCAGCGCAGGAAAGATAAGCGAACATCCGGCTCCGGTTAACGCCGCGCCCGCTAATGCGACCCATGCACCTGGGGCTTGCCAGAGCAGCAACAAGCCCACCGTTTCTACAAGCAGAGAGACAATCGCCACTTTCACGCCGCCAAAACGGTCCGGCATCCAGCCAAACATGACGCGCATCACGACAAATGCGCCGCCAAACGCGGTAAGAGTAAAGCCCGCCATCGCCCATCCTTTGCTGGCAAAGTAGAGCGAAACGAAAGTCCCGATAACAGCAAAACCAACGCCTTGTAGTGCCAGACCTAACCCTGGTTTCCAGATAAGCCCGACAACGCTCCACAGCGATGGACGTTCTCCCGCCAGGGCCGGTACTTTGCGCACTGTGCCGTTACAGGCCCACGCCAGTACGGGTAATACCATTGTGGTGATCGCCAGTGCGGCAAAACCGTAATGGCTATGAATCAACAGGCCAAGCGGAGCACCAACAGCGAGGGCACCGTAAATCGCCATTCCGTTCCATGACATCACTTTGCCAGAGTGTTTTGGCCCTACGATGCCTAGTCCCCAGGTCAGAGCGCCTGTCAGTAACTGGCTTTCACCAAAGCCAAGAATCAAACGCCCGACGACCAACAGAGCAAATTTGAACGGTGCGGAGACAGGCAAAATCGCCGCCAGCAGCAACGCGCCGCCAGCCAGACCACAAGCTAACATTCCCTGAAGCGCCGAACGTTTTGCACCATATTGATCGGCCAGTCGCCCGGCGTAACCACGCGTCAGCACCGTAGCCAGAAACTGAATCCCGACGGCAATGCCGACCATGGTATTGCCATAGCCCAGTTCATGATGAACAAACAGCGGGATAACCGGCAACGGCAACCCTACGGTCATGTAGGTGAGAAAAACCGCAAAAGCGATGCGGAAGAGCGAAAAATTGGCAGAAGATCGTGTTTCGGTTTGGCTTACAGCAGTCATGCATTACTCCAGAATGCAGCGCAAGGCGAGGAGTATCCCCGTCTCATCTCTCTGGTTTCAGGGTTACGGTGCGTTGGCAGGATTTAACGCGTACGTCTTTTCAGAAGGAAATCGACAAAGCGGGAAGTTTGCCTGGAACTGGCGGCGATTGTCAATGATGTGAAAAAGGGAACCATCAGGTTCCCTTTTGCGTTAGTGCCGGAGGCCGCATTGGCGCGTAACGTCGGATGCGACGCTGGCGCGTCTACTCCGACCTACTGCGAATTAATCTTTCAGCTTGCGCATTACCAGCGTGGCGTTGGTGCCGCCGAAGCCGAAGCTGTTAGACATAACGGTGGTCAGTTCGCGATCGGTCGTTTCGGTCACGATGTTCAGACCCGCAGCCTGCTCGTCCAGCTCTTCAATGTTGATGCTCGGGGCGATAAAGCCGTGTTCCAGCATCAGCAGAGAGTAGATAGCTTCCTGTACGCCAGCAGCGCCCAGAGAGTGACCGGTCATGGCTTTGGTTGCAGAAATCGCCGGGCTCTTATCGCCGAACACTTCACGGATAGCTGCCAGCTCTTTCACGTCGCCAACCGGAGTCGAAGTACCGTGGGAGTTCAGGTAATCGATTGGGGTATCAACGCCATGCATCGCCATCTTCATGCAGCGTACTGCGCCTTCGCCAGACGGAGCAACCATGTCTGCACCATCAGAGGTTGCGCCGTAGCCAACGATTTCAGCATAGATGTGAGCACCACGCGCCAGCGCGTGTTCCAGCTCTTCAACCACTACCATACCGCCGCCGCCAGCGATAACGAAACCGTCACGGTGAGCGTCGTAAGTACGGGAGGCTTTTTCCGGGGTGTCGTTGTATTTAGTAGACAGCGCACCCATTGCGTCGAATTCGCAAGCCATTTCCCAGCACAGCTCTTCGCCGCCGCCAGCAAACACGATGTCCTGTTTGCCCAGTTGGATCTGCTCTACTGCGTTACCGATACAGTGTGCGGAAGTCGCACACGCGGAGCTGATGGAGTAGTTAACGCCATGAATTTTAAACGGGGTGGCGAGGCAGGCAGAAACGCCGGATGCCATCGCTTTGGTGACCACATACGGGCCAACCGCTTTCAGGCCGCGCGGGCCGCGCATTGCGTCAGCGCCGAACACCTGGAAACGCGGGGAGCCGCCGCCGGAACCTGCAATCAGGCCAACGCGCGGGTTATTCTGGTAAGCTTCCGGAGAGAGGCCCGCATCAGCGATTGCCTGCTCCATAGAAAGGAATGCATAAATGGATGCGTCGCTCATAAAGCGCACAACTTTGCGGTCAATGAGGCCAGTGGTATCCAGTTTTACGTTGCCCCAGACGTGGCTACGCATGCCGGAATCCTTCAGCTCCTGAGAGAAAGTGATCCCTGAACGTCCTTCACGCAGAGATGCCAGGACTTCCTGCTGGTTATTACCGATGCTGGAAACAATGCCCAGGCCAGTAATCACTGCACGTTTCATTCAATACCTCTGTAAGTCGCACATAGAGTAAGTTTCGAATGCACAATAGCGTACACTTGTACGCCGAACAAGTCCGATCAGCCATTTAATAGAGAAATTTGCGCAGCCTTACACACATCGCTAAGATCGAGCCACCGCCTGTAAGACGAGTAACTTACGTGAAACACTACTCCATACAACCTGCCAACCTCGAATTTAATGCTGAGGGTACACCTGTTTCCCGAGATTTTGACGATGTCTATTTTTCCAACGATAACGGGCTGGAAGAGACGCGTTACGTTTTTCTGGGAGGTAACCAATTAGAGGTACGCTTTCCTGAGCATCCACATCCTCTGTTTGTGGTAGCAGAGAGCGGCTTCGGCACCGGATTAAACTTCCTGACGCTTTGGCAGGCATTTGATCAGTTTCGCGAAGCACATCCGCAAGCGCGATTACAACGCTTACATTTCATTAGTTTTGAGAAATTTCCCCTCACCCGTGCGGATTTAGCCTTAGCGCATCAACACTGGCCGGAACTGGCTCCGTGGGCAGAACAACTTCAGGCGCAGTGGCCAATGCCCTTGCCCGGTTGCCATCGTTTATTGCTCGATGAAGGCCGCGTGACGCTGGATTTATGGTTTGGCGATATTAACGAACTGACCAGCCAACTGGACGATTCGCTAAATCAAAAAGTAGATGCCTGGTTTCTGGACGGCTTTGCGCCAGCTAAAAACCCGGATATGTGGACGCAAAATCTGTTTAACGCCATGGCAAGGTTGGCGCGTCCAGGCGGCACGCTGGCGACATTTACGTCTGCCGGTTTTGTCCGCCGCGGTTTGCAGGAAGCCGGATTCACGATGCAAAAACGTAAGGGCTTTGGGCGCAAACGGGAAATGCTTTGCGGGGTGATGGAACAGACATTACCGCTCCCCTGCTCCGCGCCGTGGTTTAACCGCACGGGCAGCAGCAAACGGGAAGCGGCGATTATCGGCGGTGGTATTGCCAGCGCGTTGTTGTCGCTGGCGCTATTACGGCGCGGCTGGCAGGTAACGCTTTATTGCGCGGATGAGGCCCCCGCACTGGGTGCTTCCGGCAATCGCCAGGGGGCGCTGTATCCGTTATTAAGCAAACACGATGAGGCGCTAAACCGCTTTTTCTCTAATGCGTTTACTTTTGCTCGTCGGTTTTACGACCAATTACCCGTTAAATTTGATCATGACTGGTGCGGCGTCACGCAGTTAGGCTGGGATGAGAAAAGCCAGCATAAAATCGCACAGATGTTGTCAATGGATTTACCCGCAGAACTGGCTGTAGCCGTTGAGGCAAATGCGGTTGAACAAATTACGGGCGTTGCGACAAATTGCAGCGGCATTACTTATCCGCAAGGTGGTTGGCTGTGCCCAGCAGAACTGACCCGTAATGTGCTGGAACTGGCGCAACAGCAGGGTTTGCAGATTTATTATCAATATCAGTTACAGAATTTATCCCGTAAGGATGACTGTTGGTTGTTGAATTTTGCAGGAGATCAGCAAGCAACACACAGCGTAGTGGTACTGGCGAACGGGCATCAAATCAGCCGATTCAGCCAAACGTCGACTCTCCCGGTGTATTCGGTTGCCGGGCAGGTCAGCCATATTCCGACAACGCCGGAATTGGCAGAGCTGAAGCAGGTGCTGTGCTATGACGGTTATCTCACGCCACAAAATCCGGCGAATCAACATCATTGTATTGGTGCCAGTTATCATCGCGGCAGCGAAGATACGGCGTACAGTGAGGACGATCAGCAGCAGAATCGCCAGCGGTTGATTGATTGTTTCCCGCAGGCACAGTGGGCAAAAGAGGTTGATGTCAGTGATAAAGAGGCGCGCTGCGGTGTGCGTTGTGCCACCCGCGATCATCTGCCAATGGTAGGCAATGTTCCCGATTATGAGGCAACACTCGTGGAATATGCGTCGTTGGCGGAGCAGAAAGATGAGGCGGTAAGCGCGCCGGTTTTTGACGATCTCTTTATGTTTGCGGCTTTAGGTTCTCGCGGTTTGTGTTCTGCCCCGCTGTGTGCCGAGATTCTGGCGGCGCAGATGAGCGACGAACCGATTCCGATGGATGCCAGTACGCTGGCGGCGTTAAACCCGAATCGGTTATGGGTGCGGAAATTGTTGAAGGGTAAAGCGGTTAAGGCGGGGTAATCTGCTCTCGCAGTGTTTGCCGGATGCGGCGTGAACGCCTTATCCGACCTACGTGTGACGTGTAGGCCTGATAAGACGCGATAAGCGTCGCATCAGGCATGCTGCTCCAGACGCCGCAACTTACTGCTGTGACGCCTGCTGAAACAGGTTTTCCCACATATCGGTCACCAGCGCCTGGTCACGCGGCGACAATTCACCGGCACCAATGGCTTTTTCCAGACTCTGGCTAACGGTCGTATGCACCGCCTGAGCGGAGTGGTCATCACCACTTTCCAGTTCTGCGATGGCTAATGTCAGGTGGCCACGCAAATACCCACTGGCAAACAACTCATCATCACTGGCATGGTCAACCATACCGTCGATTAATGCCAGAATGCGTGATTCAAACTCCGCGATCATCTTCTTTCCTCATTGTAAAACGTGGCGCTGGCTTCAGTTGAGCGCTTCCGGCCACGGGAACTGTTCCGCCGTAAGTTCCGGCGTGTGATAATAATTTTGTAGTGCTTTAATGAAGCGTGCCGGACGTTCGGGAATGCCGTTTGCCAGATAATCCATTACCTGCGCATGTACCCGCCGTTGAAACACCACGCGGTCCGGTTCGAAATCCCCTTCCAGATTGTCGCAGCTAACATTAAACGGATATCCCGCCGCCACACAGAACAACCAGTCGAGCGCCTGCGGCTTCACTTCAACATCTTCAAACTGGCTTTGCGTTTGGGCATCGCGTCCGTCCGGGCAATACCAGTAGCCGAAATCAACCAGCTCACGGCGCGCTTTCCCGGCAATACACCAGTGCGAAATCTCATGAATTGCGCTGGCATAAAAGCCATGAGCAAAGACGATTCGGTTATACGGTACTTCCGCATCAGCAGGAAGATAGATCGGTTCGTCGTCGCCTTTAATCAGACGGGTATTAAAATCATCGGCAAAGCAGCTATTAAAAATTTCAATCAACTGCTCATAGTGGTGTGTACTGTTCATTAGTTCATCCCCAACCAGTGGAGGATCTCCTGTCCGTGGCTATCATAAAGTAATTTGGCACTCATCACCGCCGAGACGATAACGATCATCGGGCGGATCAGTTTTTGTCCTTTGCTCAACACCAGTCTTGAACCCATGCGCGCGCCGAGGAACTGCCCCACCAGCATGACAAAGCCCGTCGCCCAAATCACTTTGCCGCCGAGAATAAACAGCAGTAAACCGCCGATGTTTGACGTTGCGTTGAGTAATTTGGCGTGAGCCGTGGCTTTGGCGAGGTTGAATCCGCACAGCGTAACGAAGGCCAGCGCGTAAAACGATCCGGCAGCTGGCCCAAAGAATCCGTCGTAAAAACCGACGCAGCCACCTGCAATTAACGCGAAGGGTAAACCGTACATCCGGCGCTGGCGGTCTTCTTCACCTAGCTTTGGCATCAGCAAGAAATAGAGGCCGATACAAATTACCAGAATGGGCAAAATCTGCCGTAAGACATCAGCCTGAACGTATTGCACCAGCAGTGCGCCGCTCATTGAGCCGACAAAGGTCATGGCGATATTGAGTTTCTGATCGCTTAAACTAACCACTTTGCGGCGAATAAAGTAGATAGTGGCGGAAATAGAGCCGCCGCAGGCTTGCAGTTTATTGGTTGCCAGCGCATTAGCGGGAGACATCCCCGCTGCCATCAATGCCGGAATGGTGAGTAACCCACCGCCACCGGCAATCGAGTCGATAAATCCCGCCAGCATGGCGACAAAAAAGAGAACTCCCAGCAACAGCGGGGAAACCATAAACAGGCTATTAAACGTTTCCATTAGATCACGTGCTCATCCAGTAGCGCCTGGCAGGAAGGCGGCAACGGAGGCGGTGTCTTCTTCTCAGGCTTTGTTGTTCCCGGTTTTGGAGGTTCAAACCAGCTTTGCAGTTCTGCCCCGCAACCATCGCCTGGTGGCGGTAAAGGTTGATCTTCACACTCCAGACTATCGGCAGGACAACGTAATCGTACATGCATATGCGCGCGATGCTGGAACCAGGGCCGCACTTTGCGCAACCAGTCGCGATCGGTGCCCGCATCAAAGCAAAGTTGTTGTTTAATCGCCGGATTAACAAAAATGCGTGTGACGTCTTTGTCCTGGGCGGCGAGTTTGATCAAGCTGAAAATTTCTGGCTTCCACAGCGTGGAGACAACGTGTTTACCGTCGCGGGAAACCAAATCTAACGCTTGCGGGCGCAAAAGTTGCGCGGAGGTCCAGCGTGTTTTCGGCAGTTGTAAGAAGATATCAACATCCAGTCCGGTCTGGTGGCTGGCATGACCGCCGTTGAAACGCCCACCAGCGGGCATCCCCATATCGCCAATCAGCACCGTACCCATGCCCAGATTGCTCACCTGGCTACTCAGACGCTGAATAAACATCACCAGATCCGGGTGACCGAAATAGCGACGCTGATCGGTACGCATGACCTGATAATGTTCGGACTGTATCGGCAACGTGTCAGCGCCGACAATACAGCCATTAGAAAAACTGCCTATCGATTGTGCGCTACCCGGCACAGGTTGGGTTATTTTTTGCCACGGCGTCGCTGCCAGGCTGGCGCTACTGGCAAGCAGGGCCAGCAGCGCAATCGCGGTTTTGTTCATTTTTTACCAGCGTGGAATATCAGTCTTCACATCGGCATTTTGCGCCCGCTGCCGTAACAGGTGATCCATTAATACGATCGCCAGCATCGCTTCTGCGATCGGCACGGCGCGGATCCCGACACAGGGATCGTGACGGCCTTTGGTGATCATCTCAACTTCTTCGCCAAAGCGGTTAATGGTACGCCCCGGCACGGTGATACTGGAGGTCGGTTTCAGCGCCATATGAGCAATGATTTGCTGCCCGCTGCTGATACCGCCGAGAATGCCGCCCGCATGGTTGCTCTGGAAACCGTCTTTGGTGATTTCGTCGCGGTTCTGGCTGCCGCGCAGCGCCACTACGTCAAAACCGTCGCCAATTTCCACGCCTTTCACCGCGTTGATGCTCATCAGCGCATGGGCCAAATCTGCATCTAAGCGATCGAATACCGGTTCGCCTAGGCCCACTGGGACTTGTTCCGCAACCACGGTCACTTTAGCCCCGATGGAGTCGCCCTCTTTTTTCAGCGCTCGCATCAGTTCATCTAAATTTTCTAGCTGAGAAGGATCGGGACAGAAGAACGGGTTTTGCTCTACCTGTTCCCAATCTTTGATTTCACAGGTGATATCACCCATCTGAGTCAGGCAGCCACGGATCTGTACGCCGTATTTCTCTTTTAAGTATTTTTTGGCAATCGCCCCTGCGGCAACGCGCATCGCAGTTTCACGCGCAGAAGAACGGCCGCCACCGCGGTAATCACGCGTACCGTATTTTTGTTCGTAGGTATAATCCGCATGGCCCGGACGGAATAAGTCTTTGATAGCACCGTAATCTTGCGAACGCTGGTCGGTATTTTCAATCATTAGGCCAATGCTGGTACCGGTGGTAATACCTTCAAACACCCCAGAAAGAATACGAACCTGATCGGGTTCACGACGTTGCGTGGTGTAACGCGAAGTTCCTGGACGGCGGCGATCTAAATCGTGCTGGAGATCGGCTTCGGTCAACGGAATGCCAGGCGGCACGCCGTCAACGATACAGCCCAATGCGATGCCATGTGATTCACCGAACGTGGTGACACGGAAAAATTGCCCAATGCTATTGCCTGCCATGCGCGGCTCCTTAGCGTTGTTTTCTGACTTGCAGATGAATGTTGTGTTTTAGTGTCATGAATCGCGCAGGATTTCTCAGCCTCTACCCTTCACAAGACGAGACGTATACCAGCGCGATTTGCACGCGTAACCTGTTTCTACGAACGGTAGAGCGCGAAGTGCGGTGCACAGTCGATCAGTTGCTGTTTGGTCAGCATAAAGACGCCGTCGCCGCCGTTTTCAAACTCTAACCAGACAAATGGAATATCTGGGTACTGATCCATCAGGTGAACCATGCTGTTACCCACTTCGCAAATCAGCACGCCATCGTCGGTAAGATAATCAGGCGCACAGGCCAGAATGCGACGCGTCAGTTTCAGCCCATCGCTGCCCGCGGCCAAGCCCAATTCTGGCTCGAAGCGGAACTCTTCCGGTAGATCAGACATATCTTCTTCATCCA
>OMNU01001129.1_pt1 | contig 11979 bp, 10 predicted proteins | sample 1673511 | NCBI WGS metagenome assembly OMNU01 (sample SAMEA103958113, study PRJEB25191) | human gut metagenome | reverse complement strand
GACCCCCATCGAGGATGACTCCATCAGCTGCAAACACCACTGCATCTGCCCTCCGGGTACCCAGCGCAAGTGTACCATCCGCCGCTCCGTCCCCGGCTCGAATGCCTTTGTCCCGTCGGTCGTGGGCCTCATCATCGGCGGCGAGGTGGTGAAGGACCTCGTGGGCTTTGTTCCCATGAAGGGCTGAATTTGATAGAATAAGAAAACGGCAGGTTCAATGAACCTGCCGTTTTTTTCGTTATGAGCTGATTTTTACTGCTCAGGAGCAGCGAATGCGATGGGGGTAGCGCCAGCAGCTGCGTCCACGCTCTTCAGACACAAAGTCATCCGCGGTTCAGCCGCCGCTGCGCCAGCGCAAAGCCGACGGCGCTTGCCGCAAAGACGGCGTAATAGCTGGCCAGCCGGTAGAACATCAGCAGACTCATGGACGAAGCATCGGGGAGGAAGCTGCTGTACACCAGCAGGAAGGCCGTCTCCACCGAGCCTATGCCCGCCACGTTGGGCAGGGCGTTGGAGACAAAGAGGGTCAGCGACATGAGAAGCTGCACCTGCCAGAAGGCCAGTCCGGTATCCAGCCCCATGAACCGCAGCCCCATCCAGGGCAGGCAGAAGAGCAGGAACAGTTTGACGAGGTGCACGCCCAGAATGGCGGCACAGCAGGGCTTGTCCGCCAGCAGATGGCGGCTCTCGGTGCTCAGGGTGTCCAGCTGCTGGAGCCAGCTTTCCCGACGCTCGGCCCAGCGGCCCGTGTCGGGCAGAAAATGCAGCAGCCACCGGGCCAGACGCTGCACCACCGGCAGGGCGCAGAGGGCGATGAGCCCCACGATGACGCCTGCCACGACAGCGTAGGCCCCGGACAGATACCGCAGCACGCCGTCGGAGTGGGCCGCCATCCAGGGACGGCCCGCCAGAAGCAGCACGGTGGCGTAAAGCAGGACGGCAGTCTTGTGGAAGACGTATTGCAGGGTCATCAGCCCCACGCCGGGGCCGACGTCCAGCCCGCGCCGGTGGAGATACCATGTCTGAAACGGCACCGACCCTGCGCCGAGGCCCACCACATTGCCGAAGGTCCCCATCCATGCATTGTCGATGCCCTGCCGCAGCGGGAAATGGGGCAGACGGCTGCGGACGATGAGCCAGCTGGATACGCCCTCGAGAAGCGGGTAGCTCAGGCCCATGGCCAGTGCCAGCAGCCCCTGCCCGAGGGTGAGCCGGCTCAGTGCCTCGGAGATCTCGGCCCAGTGCTCCCGGAAGATGAACACCACGATGCCGGTCAGCAGGGCCAGAACGCCCAGCGAGAGCAGGGTCTTTCGGCGCGAAGGGGCGGGGGAGGCGGACGAACTCATGCGGGGACTCCTTTCAAATTTCAACAAAAAACGGACTGGGATAGACTCTTAGGAGAGTATATCACAGTCCGGAGGTGTGTTTGTGAACAACTGCCAAATTTTTTGCCTCAGTTTCGGCAGAGTGATAAAGAACGGGGAGCTTACTCACCGGTAAGCTCCTTTACAGCCTGTTGTAAACTGTCGGAAAACGCCTGCTTGGAGTAATGACTCTCGTAAAGCTCACGGCAGGCGGGGCGCATGGCAGCCAGCTTTTCCGGGTGCTCGATGGCCCAGGCCAGCCGCTCGGCCAGCTTTTCGGGGTCGTCGTCCTCGTAGACGAAACCGTCCACGCCCTCGGTGATGAGCCCGGCGGTGCCGGTGTGCTCCGACACGATGGCGGGCTTGCCGAAGATGAGGCCCTCGGTGACGAAAGTAGGCATGGGGTCGTCGCGGGAGGCGCAGACGAGGCAGGTACACTGGGCCATCAGGCTCTTGATCTCGTCGCGGGTGAGCCGCTTGACATAAAAGACGTTGTCGGGGCAGTCAGCGGTCAGGCTCCGCACGGCGTCCATCATCTCAGCCTCTGCGGCCTTGCCCACGAAGAGGAAGGATGCCTTCTTCATGGTCTCAGGCGGCAGCAGCCGGATGGCCTTGCAGAAGATGTCCTGGCCTTTCCGGTTCTCGAAGGAACCCACGGTGGCGAACAGAGGCCGCCCGCCCGCATAGCTCAAATCGTAGTGGGAGAACTTCTCGGCGGCGTAGTCCGGCAGGCCGTAGATGAGGGGCCGGATGTTGAACTCTGGCCGTACCGAGTGCATGGCGTTGGCGGCGTGGCTGCCGACGGAGTAGAGCCGGATGTTTTCGCCCAGCTCTCTGGGGATCTGGTGGGCGATGTGGGGGTAGCCTGCAAAGGCATCGTGGAGCCACCAGAGCACCGGCACCCGCGCACCGCTCAGGGCGCGGACGGCCCGGGCCTCCACGACGGTGTTGGCCAGAACGAGGTCGGCGCAGAGGGCCAGCCCCCAGAGCAGGGGCGACTGGACACAGCCCTTGCGGGTGATGACGGTAGCTCCCGCCTCGAGGAAAAGCGGCATGGAGCCGCCGTCCTCAGGGCCGAGGACGACCACTTCGTAGCCCATGCTGCGCAGCACCGGCACGGCGCTCACCAGCACGATGGGCGCACCGGTCATGTCCAGCAGGTGGCTCATGATAAAGACGCGCTTCCCCTTTACAGACCAGACGTCTTCGGCGCAGATGTCCCGCTCATAGTGGGCCAGCGCCAGCGGGAGGCAGACGTGGCTGCGGCGGAGCTTCGCCGCCAGCGTCAGCAGTTCGACGGGATTTTCCGGGTCGCGGGCTTCCGCCTGACAGCGGCGCAGCAGCTCCCGGGAGACGAGGGCGCAGCCCGGGCAGGCTGCAAAGCCCTGACTGTGGTAGAGGGTGGTGACGCCCGAGTAGCCGAAGACGGCGTCGCTGGTGACGTAGTCTGCGCCGCTGCGCAGTGCGTCCGCAAAGCAGGAAAGGGCCGTGGGCATCAGGAAAAGGTCTTCCCTGACCAGAAGCACACCGACGGCGCTGCCGAGGGCTTCGGGGCGGAGGCTGTCCGTCAATAAAAATTTGCGGTGGAGCTGGTCCTGCAGGGAAGCTTTCAAGGAGGCGTTCCGCCCCGGCGCATAGACGCCGAGAAAAACTTCCTGGGTGTCAAGATATTCCTGTTTGGCGAGCTGAACCCGCTGCAGAGTGGTATAACTGCTGTACATCGTATCCTCCTCTCCGCAGGCAGGCTCAATGGCTGCGATGGAACAGCCCCAGCAGGCGGCGCAGGGGCAGCGTGAGTTTCCAGCTGCTGGAAGAGAGGACGTTCTCCAGCGAGCTCTCGTAGGCTTTGCTCCGGGCGCTCAGCTCGGCGTTGGCCTGATGCAGCTCGGAGAGATTCTTCTGCAGGGCCTCGATGGTCTGCTTCTGGTCAGCCGTAGTCTTTTCCAGCTGGTCGAGGTGCTTCTGCTCGCAGACGCGGGTCTTCTGGAAATACTGTACGCCCTCGAGAACGGCGGCGAACAATGGGTCGTCAGCCAGCGGCTCCAGCGGGAAGTAGCAGTAGCTCACGCCCAGCTCCATCCCGGCGGGGAAACGGTTCAGACCTTCCAGCATGAAATTCGGGTCGTCGTTGAGGAACAGGATGCCGTCGCCGTGGAGCGGCACACCGTTCACCGGGCGGCAGAGGATGCGGTCATCCGAGAAGACGAAATCGGTGATGCAGCAGGGCAGTTCGCCGGGGTCGAAACGGAGATTGAACGCGGCCTCCGGCAGCTCGAAGGTCGCTGTCACCATGCCGTTCAGCTCGTCGTATTCGTAGTCCGGGGCTTTGACGGTGTCTTTCTGGGAAAAGCCGAACCCGGCATCATAGTAAAGCAGCGGCTGCACCAGAGCAGGCGAGTCGGTCTGCCTCTCTTTCTGCGGGTGGGCAGCATAGAAGGTCTGCAGCTGCTTTTCCAGCTCAAGGCAGCGCTGGGCCAGCCGCGAAGTGCCTTCGTCTGCAAGTTTGAGCTGTTGTTCAAGGTCCGCAATGCGGCTGCGCAGAGCCGCTTCAGGAGTTTCGTTCATCATTACCGGGGCCTCCTCCAATTTATCGCAAGGCGTACAACCCGCGCTGCAAGCCCATGCATCAAAAGTAACTATAGTCTGCCCTCAAAATGGCTGGATACCAAAGCGCAGGAATTTCAGTGTTTTGCCGCATAGCGGCGGGTCCTGCTCCGCTGCCGGGGCTTGTCCGCAGGCTTGCCGCCCCGAAGCTTCCGGCCAAGCTCTTTGCGGCGCATCAGAAGTTCGGTGACGGCGAAGATGGACACAAGCGAGAACACGAACTGCAGCAGCATCCCCTGCACCGGATGGTCAGCATACTTTGCAGCCATCAGATACCACGGGATGGCCGTCAGCTCCACAGTGTGGATGCAGAAGATGAAGAGTGAGCGCCGGCCCACCCACTCGATGGCATGGGAGATGGGGCCGTCCACGCGGCGCTGCCATTTCAAAAAGAGCCGGATGATGCCGTAGCCCACTGCGCCATCCAGCAGGATGCTCAGCGGCCCCATCGTCCACTCACCCATCGAAACGCAGTCGGTGCTCTGGGTCAGCAAAACGCCCGCGACGACGCCCAGCGCGGACACGATAAGTCCGGCTTTGGCTCTGCCGGAAAGGGGAGTTTCGAAAAGGCGGCGCTTCTTGGCCAGATAGCCGATGTAAAGGTAGGGCAGCGACACCATGCCCTGTGCGATGCAGAAAGGAGCCTCCCACACCAGCGTGACGCCCCAGCCAAGCAGGGTGACGCCGACGACTGCGGGGGTTATGTACCGCTCGGGGAAGATCTCGAGCAGCACGTCCAGAAGCACCCACGCCAGCATCAGAGCCACTAAGTACCACATGGGTCCGCAGGAGAAAAACTGCTGCCCGAAGTAAGTGGCCGTGTGGGGCAGGCCTAACAGGAAACCGCCTAAGACCTTGGCCGATTCTGAGATGGCAGCATCCCACGAGCCGAAAGCTGCGTGGTGAATGAAAGCGTGGAGCACCGTGGTGGCCAGTGCAGTATAAAGGTAAGGCTTGAGCAGGGTCTTGAGCTGCTGCTCGATGCATTTGTGGATGGAGCGCTTGCGGAAGCCGTAGCCGCTGGCAATAAAAAAGGCGGCCATCAGCGCTTCGCGGTAAGCGAACAGCGCGAACGCGAAAGGGGTGACGTCGTTGGTGCCGAGGGGGTAAAGCTCTGCCGTGTGGGCAAAGACAATGGCCAGCATTCCGATGCCTTTCAGCAGGTCGAACATGCCAAGGCTGCTTACAGTGCGGGGCTTGGTGCCTTCCATGAAAAGGGTCCTCCTTGTGCGCCATTCGTCCCGGAGGCCCCGGAAGGCCGTGTTTTAGGCGCGATAAATAAAAATATGAAGCTCGGCGGGGAGCTTTTTTGCCAAATGATATAAACAGTATAATGCTTTTTGGGCTTGCTGTCAATTTGATAAGGACTCGACCTCCGGGTGAAGTTTCGTCCTGACGAAAAAAAGTGTATCACAGCTTTTCGCGCATCGCAACAAAAGGAAAGAATTACATCTGCCTGCACAAATCGAATGCAAGCTTAAGTTGCATATTTGTGCAATTAAATCTTGCGTTTGTGCTCTGCTTGCGGTATACTGTTGCCATGAGGAGCCGTGCCAAAGTTTTCCTCGAACTGCCAGAGATTCGGAATGACTCTGGAAAGTGAATGAAAAAAGTGCAGAGCTGAAAATTTGACAAAGAAGGAGAAAGACCGATGGCTGAATACATCAAAGTACCCGCAGGCGTATACGACATGGTGACCCGCTGCATGGAGCAGGAGTTCCCCGATCATGTGGCCATCCGCTATGTGGCCGAGGACGGCAAGACTGTCGTGGAGAAGAAGTATCGCGAGTATGCGCAGGACATCCGCCGGATGACGGCCTATCTCAAGGCCGAAGTGCCGGACATCAAGGGCCGGCGCATCGTTCTGCTGAGCCGGAACTGCTATGAATTCTGCGTGGCGTCCTACGGCATCATCCTCGCCGGCGGCGTCCTCGTGACCCTGAACCAGAAAAAGACCTGGGAGGAGCTGGAATATGAGCTGGGCCTCGTGGAGCCCGCTCTCATCCTGAACGACGGCATCGACTACGGCTGCCGCGCCGAGCTGGAAGCCGCCTACGGCCCGAAGCTCCGCCCCATGGACTGCTATAAGGATACTGCCCCCGGCGAGCTGACCAACTGCGTGGGCCACGATGATCTGATGATGCTGATGTTCACCTCCGGCACCACCGGCCGCAGCAAGGGCGTCATGCTCTCGGAGCGGAATATGTGCGCCAGCCTGCACACCTATTCGGAGGTGGCAGAGAACTGGATCACCGACCGCCTCCCGGCAGGCCAGAAGCTGCCGCTGAGCCATATGACCCTGCTGCCCCTCTTCCACATGGCCTGCTTCGTCTGCGTCATGTCCTACCCGCCTGCCGGCTGGGCCCTGAACCTCTGCGGCGACATCCGCGACTTCTACCGCGATCTGGGCCTGATGCACAGCGACGTCATGGCCTCGGCCCCCATGCTGGTGGAGACCATCTACAACGACATGAAGCGTGGCCGCGTCAGCCGTCTGAACGGCCTGTGGGACCTGTGCTGCTCTTCCGCTGCCCTCGACCCCAGGATGCTGCTGGAGCTGGCCCAGAACGGCTTCGTCGTCAACCAGTGCTACGGTATGACCGAGACCTTCGGCGACGGCATCCTGAACTTTACGCAGGTCGAAAAGCAGATGAGTGCCGTGGGCAAGCCCGACGACCACGTTCAGTATAAGCTGGACGAGACCGGCGAGATCTGCATCAAGGGCGACTGCGTGATGCTGGGCTACTACAAGGACCCCGAGGCCACGGCAGAGGTCATCGATGCCGACGGCTGGTTCCACACCGGCGACCTGGCCCGGATGGATGAGGAAGGCTTCTATTACATCACCGGCCGCAAGAAGAACCTCATCATCCTCGCCAGCGGCGAGAACGTCAGCCCCGAAGAGCTGGAAAAGAAGCTGGCCCTCTGCCCGGCCATCACCGAGTGCATCGTGAAGGAGAAGAGCCAGAAAATTTGTGCCGTCATCTACTGCCCTGAGGATAAGCAGGAAGAGGTCAGAGCCTTCGTCACCGAGGTAAACCGCAGCCTGCCGCTGTATAAGCGCATCAGTGCTGTGGAGTTCACCGCTGAGCCCCTGCCCCGCAACGCTCTGGGCAAGCTGCTGCGCAAATAAACAATAAAACAGCGAAAAAGGACACGCCGCGTAGTTGCATTTCTCTGTCGAAACAGGTATTATTACGTTGAGGCAGAAAATGTCAGCTGCCGGCGTTTCGCTGCAAGAAAGAAAAACAGCAAGGAGCGACAAAAATGATAAATACTGTATATGAGCTCATCACGGACGTCATGGCGAAGCAGTACCCCGACCGGGTGGCGTTCCGCTATGTGGCCGCCGATGGCAAGACTGTGGTGGAAAAGACCTACGCCCAGTATGTGCAGGACATCCGCAGGGCCGTTACTTATTTTAAGGAGAATATCCCCGACATCAAGGGCAAGCGTGTCGGCATCATGAGCCGCAACTGCTATGAGTACGGTGTCAACAGCTTCGGCGCGATCCTCGCCGGGGCCGTCGTCGTGACCATTAACCAGAAAAAGACCTGGCCCGAGCTGGAATATGAGCTGGGCCTTGTCGAGCCTTCCCTCATCGTCAACGACGGCATCGACTATGGCTGCCGCCCCGACATCGAGGCCGCCTACGGCGATAAACTCCGCCCGATGGACGCCTTCAAGGACAGCGCGCCTGCAGAGCTTGTTGACTGCGTGGGCCATGATGATTTGATCGTGCTGATGTTCACTTCCGGCACCACCGGCCGCAGCAAGGCCGTCATGCTCTCGGAGCGCAACTTTTTTACCACGGTGGAGTGCCAGGTCAAATTCGGCGACGCCATGCTGGACTATAAGCACGAGCATATGCCCGAGGACAAAAACGACGTCCTGAGCAACTTCGCCATCCTGCCCCTGTTCCATCTGGGTACGTTCATCTGCCTCTTCGTTTGGGCCTGCAAGGGCTGGGCGCTGAACCTCTCCGCCGACATCCGCGACTTCTACCGCGACCTCGGCCTGATGCACAGCGATGCCATCGCTGTGGCTCCCATGCTGATGGAGGCCATCTACAAAGACGTCAAGCGGGGCCGCCGCGCCCGCCTGAACGGCATCTGGAACCCCTGCGGCTCCTCTGCCATGTTTGACGGTGCCATGCTGGCCGAGCTGGCACAGCAGGGTATGATGATCACTCAGGTGTACGGCATGACCGAGACCTGCGGCGACGGCATCATCAACTACGAGCAGGACGAAAAGCACATCCGCGCCGTGGGCAGGCCCGACGACCACGCCGAGTACAAGCTGGACGAGACGGGCGAAATCTGCATCCGCGGCGGCTGCGTCATGCTGGGCTATTACAAAGACCCCGAGGCCACCGCAGAAGTCCTCGACGCCGACGGCTGGTTCCACACCGGAGACCTAGCCCGTGTGGACGAGGACGGCTTCTATTACATCACCGGACGCAAGAAGAATATCATCATCCTCGACAACGGTGAGAACGTCAGCCCCGAAGAACTGGAAAATCTGCTGTCCAAGTGCGAGGCCGTCAAGGAATGCATCGTCAGGGAGAAGGGCAAGAAGATCTGTGCCGTCATCTACTGCGAGGAAGCAAAGCAGGAGGAAGTGCGGGAGTACATCACCGCCACCAACCGCACCCTGCCGCTGTATCAGCGGATGAGCGCCGTGGAGTTCAGCACCGAGCCTCTGCCCCGCACCGGCACCGGCAAGCTGCTGCGCAAGTAAGAATAAACCGGGCAGGCTGCGGAATACTGGAAAAGAGCCGCAGCCGCCTTTAATGGAACTACGAAAGGAAGATTCAAACTATGGAAAGAACCGAGATCGTGTCCCAGATCCTTGCAATTCTGGAAGATGTTGCAGAAATTTCCCCCGAGGATGTCAACGAGAACAGCGTCCTGATGGACGATCTGGACCTGTCGTCCATGGAGATCCTGACCGTCGTCGCCGACCTGGAGGAGACTTTCGGCCTGCGCATCCCCGAAAAGGAGCTGCGCAACTTCGTCACCGTCAGCGATCTGGCCGACTATCTGGCCGCACACGCGGGGGAATAAGGAATGGATGCCGAACAGCGCTCTGTTTTTCAGGGCATCGTTTACTATTACCGCGAAAACATGGTCAACTGCCGCTATCAGGTCACGCTGAAAGATGCCGTGGACGGTGCGCTTTTGCAGCAGGCTCTGGATGCGGCCCGGGCAAAGGCACCCTACTATTTCCAGAAGCCGGTGTGGGAGAAAAAGCTGCTCCACCTCGAGCCGTCGGACGCCCCCTGCCCGGTGCGGCAGGGCAGCGCAAAGCCCGAATTTCCGGACGAGAACGGCTTTACGGTTGCCCTGAGCTATGAGGGGAAAGTCGTCTGCTTCGACTGGTTCCACTTCCTGGCCGATGGCCGGGGCATAGCACCCTTCATGACCATGGTGCTGCAGTTCTACTGCAACCTGCGGTACGGCACGGCGTTCGAGGGCCGGACCCTTGAGACGGACCCTGCCTACGACATCGAGGACATCCTTGCAAAGTACCCCGAGAGTCAGGTAGCCAACGATATGCAGCGCCCCGTGGTGCAGACCTTTGAAGAGACGCCCACCTGCTGCCGCGTCCGGCTGGAAAAGGCGGGGCTTGTGGACGCCGCCCTCCGCTGCGGCGTCAAGCCCTTCAGTACCCTCACGGCCCTGCTCTGTAAGGCGGTGCAGGCGTATCTGGATAAGGACGAGGTGCTCTACAGCTACTCGACAGACGCCCGCGACGCGCTGGGTGCGCCGAACGCCCTCTACAACTGCGTGGCCTCCTTCCAGCGCAAGCTGCCGCTGACGGCAGATGCCCCGCTGGCCGAAGTGGCCGTGGGCGTGGACGCTGACCTGAAAGAGAACCTTTCCGCTGAGCGAAAACTGTTCCGTATCGCGGAGCAGATGGGCTGGGTCTACCGGGTCTACCAGCAGAAAGCCAGCCTCAGCATCAAAAAGCGCATCTTCCAGATGGGCGAGTACATCAGCGGCTTCCCGGCGGACTTCTGGGTGAGCTATCTGGGCGACCCCTTCGCCCCGTCCAGCCCGGAGCTGACCCGGTACATTGAGGACTTCCAGACCTGGGTGCCGGCAGACGGCGCTTCCATCGGTTTGGAATGCACCAGCCTGCATGGCATCATCACCCTCTGCGTCAAGAACAAGGTGCCGCGCCCCGGCTTTGCCGAGGTTCTGCGCGCCGCGTTCGAGGCCGAAGGCATCAAGGTGCTGGAAGCCGCAGAGCTGGGCGCAGACAATACATAAGAAATAACCTCTCAGTCTCGCTGCCGCTCGACAGCTCCCCTGGTAGGGGAGCCTCTGGCGAAAAGGCGAAGCTTTACGGAATGCCAAGGCCTCCCCTCGATAGGGGAGGTGGCACGCCGTAGGCGTGACGGAAGGAGTCAAAAGCGCAAAGACAGCAGAAAAACGTATAATAGATTCTCCATCCGATAAACATAACCGATAAGGGAAATGTTATGCCGGAGGTGAAGACCCTTGAATATCGCCATCGTGGGCAACGGCAGGATGGGGCGGACGCTGGACGCGGTCTGCGCGCGGCGGGACGATGTGCGGGTGATTGGCCATGTCGGCCGCGGCGGCAGCGAAAGCCTTGACGCGCTGGACGGGCTGGACGCGGCGCTGGATTTTTCGGCGCCGGAGAACCTGCCCATGCTGCTTTCCGGCGCGGTGCGGCGGCGGATTCCGCTGGTCATCGGCACGACGGGGATGAGCGGCGCGCAGGGCGAGGCCATCCGCGCGGCAAGCCGACGGATACCGATTGTGTGGTCGGAAAATTTTTCCGTCGGCGTGACGGTGCTCGTTCGGCTGGCGCGGCTTGCGGCGCAGGCGCTCGGCCGTGAATTTGACATGGAGATCGTGGAGACGCACCACAACCGGAAGGTGGACGCGCCCAGCGGCACGGCAAAGCTGATTCTGCGGCAGATCGACCCGGAGGGACTGTATGCGCCCGTTTACGGGCGGTCGGGGCGGATCGGCGCGCGCGGCCGGGAAATCGGCGTGCACGCAGTGCGCGGAGGCACGGCGGCGGGCGAGCACAGCCTGCGCTTTTTCGGGCGGATGGAGGAGCTTGAGCTTCGCCACCGCGCGGACAGCCGGGAAATCTTCGCCCAAGGCGCGCTGCGGGCGGCGGCGTTCGCAAGGAAGGCAGAACCGGGGCTGTATGACATGGAGGACGTTTTATTCGGGGGAGACGGATGGACGAGATCGTAAGGCTCATTCAAACGGCAGAGAAAAAAACGCCGGTCAAGGTCTACGTTCGGGCGAACAGACCGCTGCACTTTGAAAACTGTCACGTGTTCACCGGCGCGGACATGATCGTGATGGGGGATTATGGGGACATCGAGCCGGTTTTGGCGCGCAACGCGGACGCCATCGAGGACATGGTGATCGAGTGCGACCGGCGGAACAGCGCGCTGCCGCTGCTGGATGTGAAGCTCCTCCGCGCGCGCATCGAACCGGGCGCGATTCTCCGCGCGGGGGTGAGCGTCGGCGACGGCGCGGTGATTATGATGGGCGCGATTCTCAACGTCGGCGCGGTTGTCGGCGAGGGGACGCTGATCGACATGGGCGCGGTGCTCGGCGGGCGCGCGTCCGTCGGAAAGCGGAGCCACATCGGCGCGGGCGCGGTGCTCGCGGGTGTTGTCGAGCCGCCCAGCGCAAAGCCGGTGACGGTCGGCGACGACGTGCTCATCGGCGCGAACGCGGTGGTGATCGAGGGCGTTCACATTGGGAACGGCGCGGTCGTCGCGGCGGGCGCGGTGGTCACGCGGGATGTGCCGGAAAATGCGGTGGTCGCGGGAATCCCGGCGCGGATCGTCAAGATGAAGGACGAAAAAACCAAAGGGAAGACGGCGCTGATCGACGCGCTGCGGGAATTGTAAAAGTAAAGAACCATCCATCACAGAGGCGGCTTTGAGCCGCTTTCAGCTTGTTGGCATAAGCAAACTTAGCTTGAATAGCAAAATCAGTAAATGAGCAAA
>OMNU01001117.1_pt1 | contig 12030 bp, 8 predicted proteins | sample 1673511 | NCBI WGS metagenome assembly OMNU01 (sample SAMEA103958113, study PRJEB25191) | human gut metagenome | reverse complement strand
ACCAGCATAGATATTTCACCCGAAAGATTTGCCGAAGATGCCGCCGCGCTGCAAGCGGGCGGAATGCTTTTCAACACATTGCAGGAAATAAATGAATATATAGAAAGCGCAGAATGACCCTAAACGCCCGTTTGGGGTCTTTAGCGCTCTTGTCAAGACATTGCGCACATGATAAAATAAAATAAAATATAAGCATGGGGGTAACGGCTTTTTGATAATTTTGGGTATAGACCCCGGTTATGCCATACTTGGCTACGGCGTAATAAACACCGATGGCATTAGATCCAAGGCGATCGACTACGGCGTTATCGAAACCGTTGCGCATACACCGTTCCCGCAAAGACTGGAGCGGCTGTATACATGCATGAATGAGCTGATAAAGCTGTATAAGCCCGACCATGTTGCGTTCGAGGAACTGTTTTTCGCAAGGAATACCAAGACTGCGCTTCAGGTGGCGGCCGCGCGCGGCGTGGCGTTGTTATCCGCACAGCAGGCTGGACTGCCGCTTTATGAGTACACGCCCATGCAGATAAAGTCCGCCGTAACCGGCAACGGCCACGCGGATAAAAAGCAGGTACAGCAAATGATAAAGCTTCTGCTTTCGCTAAACAGCATTCCAAAGCCAGACGATGCAGCCGATGCGCTTGCCGCGGCGCTGTGCCACGCGAACACGGCCGGCCCGGCAGCCGAAACATTCCGCATAAAATAACTCATACGGCAGTAAACGGAGCAAAACATATGTATGCACATATTTCAGGAATAGTTGAAGCGGTGTTAGCAGACCGCGCAATAGTTGAAGCTGGCGGAGTCGGATACGAATTGCTGTGTTCAAGCCAAACGCTTAAATGCTTGAAAGCAGGCGCGCCGCACAAGCTTTACACTCATTTTCACATTTCGCTTTCGCAGGATGTTATGGCGCTGTACGGCTTTGAAACCAAAGAGGAACGCGCCATGTTCCGTCGGCTCATTGGCGTTACGCGCGTTGGGCCAAAGCTTGCGCTGAGCGTACTTAGTTCGCTGAGCGTGCAGGATATAACATTAGCAATACTTACCGAAAACGCAGCGGCATTTGATAAGGTTTCCGGCATGGGCCGAAAAATGGCAGCACGCGTATTGCTTGAGTTAAAAGAAAAAGTGACCGCGGACGACGCCGCAATAGACTCATCTGCCGGCATAAAGGGCAGCACTGGCAGCATGGATATACGCAGCGAAGCTATAGCCGCGCTTGTATCGCTTGGGTATGACGGCGTAAGCGCAGGAAGAGCCGTTGCCGCGGTTGAAGACTGCGACAGGGTAGAGGATATGATAACCGGCGCGCTTAGGGAGATAGCCAGAAAGGGCAAAAGGTAACGCATAGTGGCAAACGACGACAGGCTCATTTCATCTTCAATGCTTGCGGAGGACGAGGCGAACGAATTCAGCCTAAGGCCGAAGTATTTGAAGGAATATATAGGGCAAAAGGCCGTAAAAGAACACGTTGAAATATATATCGAGGCTGCAAAGCGCCGCGGCGAACCGCTTGACCATGCGCTTTTTTATGGTCCGCCCGGTCTTGGCAAAACGACGCTCGCCTCAATAATTGCCAACGAAATGGGCGGCACGCTGCACATAACAAGCGGCCCGGCGATTTCGCATAAGGGCGAACTTGCGGCAATACTGACCAACATTGCCCCGGGCGACGTGCTGTTCATAGACGAAATACACCGCCTTAATGCAACCGTTGAGGAGGTGCTGTATCCGGCAATGGAAGATTACGCGCTGGACATAATAATAGGCAAAGGCCCCAGCGCGCACTCTATAAGGCTTGACCTGCCGCACTTTACGCTTATCGGCGCAACTACGCGCATGGGTCTGCTCACTGCCCCTCTTCGGGACAGATTCGGCATAAAGGAGCAGCTTCAGCCATATTCGCCGGAAGACCTGCTTGAGATAATCGTAAGGAGCGCAGGAATACTGGATATTCCGATAGACCGCGAAGGCGCGATAGAAATAGCTTCCCGTTCGCGCGGAACACCGCGAATAGTAAACCGTCTGCTCAGGCGCGTGAGGGACTATGCTCAAGTGCGCGGCGAAGGCAAAATAGACCTTGCCACAGCAAGAGCCGGACTCGATATGCTCTCCATAGACGAGCTTGGCCTTGACACGGTAGACAGGCGTATACTTGACACCATGATAGTCAAATTCGGCGGCCGCGCAGTTGGACTTGATACCATAGCCGCTGCAACAGGCGACGATGCATCCACGATAGAGGATGTGTATGAACCATATCTTTTGCAGCTTGGCTTCATAGCGCGCACGCCGCGCGGCAGAATACCAATGCCCACCGCATATCTGCACATGGGCTACGACCTGCCAAAGGATGCGACAGACCCGCGCCAGGAGCGCATGAACTTTTAGCACAATAAACAACCATAAATATACAGGGAGGAAATGAGCATGTTTGGAAAGAAAAAGGAACTTGAAGCGGCCATAGAGGAACTGAAGGCCAAGCTTAGCGAGCAGGAAGCGCTGAATGCGCGGCTTGAGCAGGCAATAGAGGAATACAAGCGCAAAGAAGGCGCAATAGCAAACGCGCTCACCCGCGCGCAGAGCGACGCAGGCAAAGTTATAGACGAAGCCAATGCAGAAGGCGCGCGCATAATAAACAAAGCCAACGAAGATAAGGCCGCTGCTCATGCGGAAGCTGAAAGCATAATTGCAGCCGCGCAGGAAGAGGCAGACAAGATAAAGCAGCAGGCCGAGGAATACTCCCGCCAGAGCGCGCTGAAAGCGGAGGCATTCATGCAGAATTACCGCGAAAGTGCATCCAAGCTGAACAAGGCCCTACAGCGCGCCGCCGAAACAGCCGCCGCACAGGCGGAGCATTTCCGCGCATGCATAAAGGATTCCAACCTTGATAACGAAATAGAGATGGCCAGCGAATACATTCCCGAAGGAGACGCCGGCATAAACGCCGATGAGCTTCCCGAATCATATGAGAACCCTGCCGAACTGATGCGGAGCATATATAAAATAGAAAACCGCCAGACTACGCCTGCCGAGGAAGCCAAAGAAGCCGAGGTTAAGGCGGAAGAAGCTAAAGAGGAACATATTGAGCATGCAGACCGCGGCCCAACCGCAATGCTTAAAGAAGAAGCAGCGGATATAGAGGCGGAGGAGCAGCCAATGATGACAGTCAACGAAATAGTTGGCATGCGCAGCGCCGAAACATCGGAGGAACGCGAAGCCCGCGCCGCCGAAGACAGAATAGACGATGCACTTAACGCCATAATTGACGACGTGCTTCAGGATTCATAAAACATAACAATAACTAAAAGGAGCGGTTTACCCGCTCCTTAATTTGTATATCCGTTTTTTATGTACTCGATATAGTACCGTATGGCTTGCTCCCAATCCTGCCTATACTCATAGTCAAGTCCTTCAGCCACCGTGGCAGCCGTACGTGAAAACAGCTCCATTGCCGCGTCGATCGCCATCCAAAGCGCATCGTAACTTCCTGCGGCATAGGTTCTTGTCAGCACCTCAAAATCAAATTGAGGTATATACCTTTCAAGGTATTTGCCGCTCATGCCAAGTGATATCGAAAAGCCGTTCTCCATTGCCGCACGATAACTCAGCAGCTTTATAAGCATTGGATGCACCACAGAATTATACATCCACATGGCATAAAGAAGCTGCCTGCGCGCTATCCCTTTGGCAACGTTATTCATGCACCAGTAAAACTCGTTGCAGCAGCCCGCAAACTGCTCCGCCGTAGGCTTAGCCACATTGTACATGCTGTCATTTGACGCAGGAATGGGTGATAGAAGCCCATCCTTATCATAAAGCGGCATGGTCAGGCTGTCGCTCCCATAAACGGCCTTTGTAACATCCGTGCGCTCTATGTGCAGATCTATGCGCACATGGTCGCGAAACAACATAAGGAACGTATAGCTTTTATTAAGGTCTGCATTCTCGCCATATCCACGCTGTCCGGCTCCTGCATAATGGCTATATCTCCAAACGGTTTCAGCCACTTGCGCCCGTTTATCATCCTTCTTACATCGTTTACCGAAAATACTATGTCGTAGTCTCTCAGCTCATCCTTTTCAACATTTGGGTTAGTGCGAGAGCCGTTCATGTATGCAGCGCGTATGTTGTCCGATGATTTAACTACGCTCAGAATAGTGTCCATTATTTGCCGTTCGCTTCGCATATACGCTCCTTATAAAAATACAGGGCGGTTTTTACGCCGCCCGTAGTTTTTGTATTGTTTTGCTTATCAGCTATTGCGCTTGAGTATGAACCATGCATGAAGCTGAGGCAGTCCGGTTGCAGAATCCGTGCCGTACGGATCGCCGTAAAGTTCATATGTTTTGCCGTCGCCCACTTCTATGGTGGCCACTCCGCTGTAATAGTAGAATATCATGTCGCCATCGCTGGTCTGTATCCTTGCCTTCACATAGGGCGCAGCCTGAATCACTTCTGTCACTTTGCCGACTATCTTATAGCCCTGCTCATGATTTGGATAGTTCTTTATCTTGTCATAGTCCATCTTGTAGACGCCTTCCATATAGGAAGTCTTATCAGGCTGATGCTCAAGATACAGCGTGGATGTCTTAGCCGCATCGCCCTTGGTGGCGGTTATAACGGCCTCGTAAATGCCAACGCTTGCGGTCTTTACGGTAAAGCTGAAAGTGCCAGCGGTAGAATCCTGCGTCACCGCACCGTCGAGTTCAACGCCGCTCACGCTTATTGTAGCGCCGGACTCCATCGTGCCGCTTACGGTCATGGTGGAGGATGTGCCTACGCGCTTAACATCGGAATTTACGGAAAAGCTCACGTTGCCGGTAGGCGTGGTTGTCTGGCCAGCATTAGGATCGGTGGTTGTGTTATCACCGGTATTAGTAGCTTGATTGCCGCTTCCGCTGCCATATGTGGCGTTAAATGTTGCGGTAGCGGTCTGGTAGCCGTTCTTGCGCGCCTCTATTGTTATGGTCGCTGCACCTTCGCCGGGCAAGGTATAAGTAGTGGAGAAGTTTCCCGCCTCGTCAATGGCTATCTGTTCATCGTTCACGAAAACGCCAACGGTATTGTCGCTCACAGAACCGGCTATGGGCACAACAGGGGAATCAACGGTAAAGTCCGCAACGCTCGGCTGAGTCACGTTAAGATCTATCGAGGGGATGTCTATTGTTATCTCCTGATCTATCTCAAGCTTTGTCTCCTCGCCGGAGGGGCTTATTACCGTGAAAAAGTCGGGCTTAACGGTGTACTGCGAAGCATCCAGTGGCTCATCCGGAACAAGTATGGACTGCGGCACTACAAACGGAATATAGCGCTGGTTCTTGTTGATTGTACGTTCAAGCTGAATATCGCCGTTGTTGTAGCGCACGGTATAGTTGCGCTTGGCATACACGGTTATAAGATACGCCGGATCGCCCTCCTCGGTTTTCCATGCTTCTATGGTAGGCGTGCGGGTTATGGGATCTCCGCCGAAGGTGCAGCTTATGAACTTGGAGAAATCTCCGCCATGCACCTTGTTAACATATACCACGCCAAGTATAGCTATCAGTATTACGAGCGCTGCCGCCGCGGCAATGAATACAATGTTCTTCTTCAGCCCACCTGAAGCGCTCTTCCTTCTGGCGCGGGCAGAGGAACGATCATCAAAATCATCATCGTCATAATCGTAATCGTCGTCATCCTCGATTTCAATGTTTTCCTTGGCGGGCTTCATCGGCGTCCTTGAGACCTTGTTTACGGTCTGCTGCGTCTTTGTGCTGCGCGAAGGGGACACAGATTCTTCCGCATCGTAGCCATATGCCGCGCTTGCCGCCACGGGAGCGGCCGCTTCATGCTTGCGGCTGGGCTGCACGGCAGTACGCTTTGCGGCGGGCTTTTCGGCCTTATGCATACGCACGTTGTTGGTAAAGTCCTCGTCGCCTTCGTTAGCGGCAACCTTCTGCACGGGCGCATTGGCCGGGCGGGGATTGAAACGCGCGCCGTAACCCTGGGGAATGTCCTCCTCGCTAACGGTGTCCGCATCAAATTCCGGCTTGGGCCAGTTGGGTGCCTTAACAAAGCCCCACGCCGGCGGCGTTTCGCCGGTTGAAGCCACATAGGATTGATAATCCTGCCCTTTATTCTGTTCGTTTTCCGGCTGCTGAACTTCTTCAGGCTTTTCGCTCTCGTTATCAGCAGTCAGCGGAGCTGCGCATTTCTCGCAGTATTCAAGGTAATCCTCGTTGTATGCTCCGCATACTTTACATTTCATAGATACATCCTCCTGAATAGGGATATCGTCAGTCAATCTATTATAGCAAATTAGTCCCGCCATGCAAAGCCTTTTCGACGCCTGATTTGAAAACAAAGTATTAAATAGCGCGTATTTATTTCATTTTGTCACTCTTTAGGGTATAATGAATGCAATATATTAAGGAGAATGAAGAATGCAAAAGCATATTCTTGCCATAATTCTTGCTGCGCTGATGCTGCTCAGCCTATGCGCATGCGCTAAAGAGGATGCTGAGGCAACGCCGCCCGCAGAGGAGCTTACATACGACGGCTTCACCAGCGAAGAAACAAGCGGCGGAGCCGAACTGAACGACGGCAATTTGCGCACGGTGACCGTGAGCGAATCCGGAACGGATACCGTGATAGCGCTCGATTTCTGCTTAGGCAGCAACCTTACCGCAGGAGATACAGAGCTTTCGTTAAGAACCCTGCCGGATTACAGCATACGGCTGCTTGGCGAGCCTTTCCGTCTTGCCATAAGGATAGGCAAGCTTGAACACACGGATTATCTTTTGAATAACTCCGGGCTGAACAGCGGGCTTATAAGCGGCAGCTTCAGCGTTTCCGGAGCGGATGACGATTCCTATACGCTGTATTTTCAGCTTAACAGCAATGCCATGTATGCCGTGTCAGCTTCAGACGGCATGCTCACAGTAACGCTCAGGCCGCTTGCCGCGCCGGATGCGCCTAAGCAAACGCCTGACGATAATAGCGATAATCCGGTGATAGATGTTTCCGCCGCGGAAAAAGCCGCCGATGGGGAAGCGTACTACGTTGTTGCCAATGCTTTTGATATGTACAGAAGCGGCGTATTGAAGTGCACAGACGATATGACGCCTACGCTTTCAAGCGATATGGAAACAATACTGCTCATATCCGCCGCTCAATCTTCAAAGGACGCTGCACAGCGGCTTATGGATAAGCTGCTTGCATCCGATGGCGCAGTAAGCGCGCAATGGAGCATAGTTAAGCTTAAATACGGCGAACTGCCCGCATACGAAAGCGGCATGGAATACCTTGCCGCATATGACATTGCGCCGTGCCGCATAAACGGCAAGCAGGAGCAGGGCAGCATAATTATATCCGATGGCCTTGCGCTGACCGTAACGCCGGACAAGAGCGCATGCCTTTATTCAAAACGCATAAAGGAATATTCGGACGGCGGCGAAACGATAGAATACGAGCAGCTTTGGCTCTACGGCTATTCAAGCGGAAGCAGAGCATTTTCAAAATATCAGTTTGAGCAAATAGTGTCCGCAGCATTTTCGCCAGACGGCAGGCGCTTAGCCGTGCTTGAAATGGCAGGGGAAAGCGCCCACCTTTATGTTTTTGACGTTGACTCGCGCGATCTTATAACTGACCTTTCCGCCGTTGGCTTTGGCGACACAATAAGCGCCTATTGCTGGGACAGCATGGGTGGACGGCTGTTTTCAATAGGCGGCTCCGGCGAGATAAGCGTGCATCAATATGATTTTAATGTGCCGGACGAAGCAAAGCGCCACAGCGACGTGGACAAAAAAGGCTGCGACGAAGGCATGATAGGCTTTGCCGACGGCGAAGTATACTTCGTTGAAACCACAATGGAAAACGACGGTGCAATATACAGCATAAAACCCGAAGGCGGCTCAAGGCGTGTGTTCATATCTGGCGATAACTTCAGCATAAGCCCGGATTCGCGCTATATGGCGTATACACTTTCCGGCGGAGATGCGGCGGGCACGAAAGCGTCCTCCTTTGCATATATAGACATGCAAACGGGCGACGTGACCGAAATAACCCGCGGCTTCAACGTGTTCAACTTCATGTGGTCTTTGGACGGCAAAAAGATATTCTACTTTGAGAACAGATTGAGCGGCAGCAGTGACGACGGCGAAGGTGAGGAACAGTTTACCGATGAGTATCCGTATACGCTTTGGGTGTATTACACCGAATCCGGTGTAAACAAAGCGGTGGCCGATTTGATGAGTACATCCATTATTCCGGGCCGCGATACAGACACCGTATATATATGCTATACAGATAAGGAAACACTTGGCAGCGTGGTGCGCGCAACATACGCGCTGAACACCGCGCAGTAACTTTTATCCCCGTATCACAATAAACAAACGCCTTGGCGCCGCAGCTTTGTCGGCGCCAAATTCTTATGCTTTCCCTATCAGGGATAATATAGTATAATATAGATAAGTACGAGCAAAGGAAAACGCTATGGCAAACGGTAAAAAAAGCGCAAAAAAGAAAAAGACGGCCAATCAAGCCGCCCAAACAAAGCGGGAGGTTTGGGGCGTTATAGTTATAGCGCTTGGTCTTTTTTTAGGCGCGAGTATGTATTTTGATGCCGTAGGCATACTTGGCAAGGCCATAAGCGGCTTCATATTCGGCATGTTCGGCATAGCCGGCTACGCCGTGCCCGTAGGCATAATTGCAGCGGGCGTATTACTGATAGTTTTCAGCGAGGGAGACCTTGGCGCGCTGCCCGCAGTGCTCAGCATAATAAGCATAGTAGCAATACTGAGCATAATACATATCGCCCGCAGGCCGGATGCCGTTGAGGGCATGAAGGCGCTAGACTATTATAAGGATGCATATACCCTTGGCTTTACCTACCGCGAAGGCGGCGGCATATTCGGCGCGCTTGTCGCGTACCCCGCGCTGCTGCTCATGGGCCGCATAGGGTCATATATATTGTTCATTGCATGCATAATGGTATCTTTCCTGCTGATAACGCGGCTTTCAATAAAAAATGCCGGTGCTAAGCTTGGGCAAAGCATACGCACGGGCGTTTCCGCCGCAAATGAGCGCATAGCAGAGCATAAGCAGGCCGTGCGTGCGCAGCAGCAGTCGCTTTATACCGAGGATATAACCGAAGAGGTGCTTTCTGGCGCGCCAATTGCAAAGCAAAAGAAAAAGCCAACAGCAAGCAAAAAGAGCGGCAAGAAGGGCAATTCGTTTGAAGATAACATATTCACGCTCGATCCTTCGTTCAATCAGAAGGCCGAACCTATACCCGAGCCGCTTCCCGTACATAAAACGGAGCCCGTGCGTCCGAATGACGACGAGGACGACGGCCCCGAGTTCATGCCCACAAAGGGACAGATACGCAAGCGCGCCATGAAGGAGAAGGCCGTTGAAGAAGCCTTCGACAGGCTGGATGAAGAAACCGTGAACGTTGATTATTTCCATGATTTTCAGCCGGACGAGGACAACAGAATAATAAGAAACGCGCCCGCAAAAGCCGAAAATGCCGCTGCGGATATTCCGGTATATGAACCGATAGAACCCGCGCCCGCAAAGCCGGCGCAACCTGAATACGAAGCGGAAGAGATAGAGGACATACCATCTTCCGCCGCACCCGTAGTCGATTATCAGCGGCCGCCATACAGCCTTTTAAACAGCCCCGCATCGGATATGCCCACCGGCAACGAATCCCCGCAGGAAAAGGCAAAGCTGCTCATAGATACCCTTGCGACATTCAACATCCCCGCAAGGATAATAAACATAAGCGTTGGCCCCGTTATAACGCGCTTTGAACTTCAGCCCGCGCAGGGCATAAGGGTGAACCGCATAACGTCCCTAAGCCAGGATATAGCGCTTGCTCTTGCCGCGCCGCTTGTGCGCATAGAGGCGCCAATACCCGGCAAGGCGGCAATAGGTATAGAGATTCCCAATAAAAATGCCGCTCAGGTATTGCTGCGCGAGGTCATAGAATCAAAGGAGTTCCAGTCAGAACGTTCGCCCATCTCCTTTGCGCTGGGTAAGGATATAGCCGGGCGCATAGTTTGCGCCAATCTTGAAAAGATGCCGCATCTGCTCATCGCCGGCGCAACGGGTTCGGGCAAAAGCGTTTGCATAAACGATATATTGCTGAGCATGGTATACAAAGCCTCGCCAAGCGATCTCCGGCTGGTACTTATAGATCCCAAGGTAGTTGAAATGCGCGTATATGCACCGCTGCCGCATCTAATGCTGCCCGTCGTGACAGATCCTAAGAAGGCCGCCGGCGCACTAAAATGGGCCGTGCTGCAAATGGAGCAGCGCTATCAGAACATGGCCAAGGTAAACGCACGCGACCTTGCACGCTATAATGCATTGGTGGAAGAAAGCGAACGGCTTCCCAAGCTTGTTGTTGTGATAGACGAGTTAGCCGACCTTATGATGGTCGCGGCAAAAGATGTTGAGGATTCCATCTGCCGCATTGCGCAGCTTGGCCGCGCGGCAGGCGTGCATCTTATAGTTGCAACGCAAAGACCGTCTACGGACATCATAACGGGTCTCATAAAGGCAAACATACCTTCACGGATAGCGTTCGCGGTGTCATCAGGCGTTGATTCCCGCGTAATACTCGACACAACCGGCGCCGAGAAGCTGCTGGGCAAGGGCGATATGCTGTTCCACGCAAACGGCGCAAGCAAACCCATACGCGCGCAGGGCGCATTTGTTTCGGACGAGGAAGTTGAGCGCGTTATGGATTTCTTCGCACAGACAAATACTCAGCCGCCGCTTGAGGAAGAAGCTTTTGACCGAATAACGAGCGACGCCGTTCAGGGTCCGGCCCATGGTAACGGCAAGCAGGAGGACGAGCTTCTGCCGGAGGCCGTGCGCATAGTTATGGACAGCGGGCAGGCTTCTATATCCATGATACAGCGTAGGCTCCGCGTGGGCTACGCGCGCGCGGCAAGGCTGATAGACATAATGGAGCAGCAGAAGATAGTTTCCGGTTTTGACGGAAGCAAAGCAAGAAAGCTGCTGATAGACAGGGCGGAATTTGAGCGGCGCTTCGGCACGAGCGCTGCCGCCGCAAGCCAAAGCGAGAATGAAACGGGCGAAAGCGAGGTAAATACCACCGATGAAGAAACATAAGGCCGGGATGATATCCCTTGGATGTTCAAAGAATCTTGTCGATTCCGAGCTTATACTCGGCTGCCTTAGGGACGCCGGGTTTGATATAACATCTGATGAAAAGGATGCAGATGTTATCGTTGTAAATACATGCGGCTTTATAGCTTCCGCAAAGGAAGAATCGATAAACACAATCCTTGAAGCCGCGCGGGACAGGAAGGACGGCGCAAAGCTTGTTGTCTCTGGCTGTCTCAGTCAAAGGTACCCCGAGGAATTGCGCGAAAGTCTGCCCGAGGTCGATCTATTTTGGGGCGTTGGCAAGCATAAGGAGCTTGCGGACGCGATATGCGCATTGGTCGGCATGCAGTGCGGCTGCGCATACAGCGGAGCGCGTATGCTATCCACGCCTAAATACAGCGCCTATCTCCGCATTGCGGACGGGTGCGACAACCGCTGCACATATTGCGCAATACCGCTGATTCGCGGCGGCAGGCGCAGCGTGCCGATAGAAAAGCTTGTTGAGGAAGCGCAGGCGCTTGCGGCAGGCGGAGTTAAGGAGCTTACGCTGATAGCGCAGGACACTTCCGCATACGGTTCCGATATATACGGCGAACCCAAGCTTGCGGAACTGCTTAATGAGCTATCCATAATAGATGGCATAAAGTGGCTGCGGGTGCTGTATGCTTATCCTAACACGGTTACGGAAAAGCTGGTAGACACAATGCTCAGCAATGAAAAGATAGTGCGCTATATAGATATGCCAATTCAGCATATCGATCCCGTTATGCTTGAAACAATGAACCGCCACGGCTCCGCAGAGCACATTCGCCGCATAACCCGCTATATACGCGAAGCATCGCACGATTTTATACTGCGCACTACCGTTATGCTTGGCTTCCCCGGGGAAACGGAAGAGCA
>OMNU01001116.1_pt1 | contig 12037 bp, 8 predicted proteins | sample 1673511 | NCBI WGS metagenome assembly OMNU01 (sample SAMEA103958113, study PRJEB25191) | human gut metagenome | reverse complement strand
TCGGTATGGTACGCTCCGTAGATGTGGCCCGGCACATGGAGGTGTCAAAGCCCAGCGTGTGCCATGCAGTGGCTACCTTGCGGGACGGCGGCTTTCTCACGATGGACGAAGATCACTTTCTCCATCTGACCGATGTGGGCCGCGAGGTGGCTGAAAAAATCTATGAGCGTCACTGCTTCTTTACCGAGCAGCTTATCGCCGCAGGCGTTGACCCAAAAACTGCGGAGGCCGATGCCTGCCGGATTGAACACATCATTAGCGATGAGAGCTTTTCACGACTGAAAGAGGCAGCCGTACAAGAATAAGATTAAATCGAATATTTCAAATTATCCTGCCCCGCCTGACGGGGAAAGAAAAAAACCGTTGCTGGGGCAGGCAGTTTCGTGCGCTCATTTTGCATTTATACCCATCGGCGGTTTTGAGAAATCAAGGCCGCCGTTCTTTTATGCCCTTATAAGAAACGACGCCCTGACGCTGGCGAGATCGGCGGCTTACGGAGGGAGCCGCCATGAAGCAAAGAGCGTTTCGACAAATTAGGACAGAAATCTACCTGTCAAAAAAAGTCCGGCCACCACCGGAACCAGTTTTGCTTATTGCTATGAATTATATAATCATGTAAATAGCTTAAATAATTCATTTGCGCCTTTCTGCGTTTTGCAGACGGGCGCCTTTTTTTGTTTATGTGAGCCTCCGATACATAACGGAGCCTTTCATAAAAATTTTCTTCCTTTCGCAGTTGCCAAAATTGCCATCCCTGGATTACTGAGGCGAAAGGGAGGAAATCACCACCCCCGCACCTGCGGGCTGCGAAGGGAGGTGAGAAAATGAAAGACTCCTATGAGCAGCGTATTCAGAATCAGTTTGGCGCTTTCTGTGTCAAGGTTTTGAAGAATGAGGCCCGGCATATCCAGCGTGAATATGCCCGCCTCCGGGACCAGGAAAAATCCCTGGGCGAGCTGACCGCCTCCGAGCTGGAACAGACCGCCGTATGGGACAAGCACTTTATGGACGAATATGTCTTTGACGTGCAGGGGCTCCCGGTTGTTGTGAACGGCAACATTCTGGCCGACGCCTTAGCGCAGCTGCCGGAAGGCAAGCGGGATGTGATCCTGCTGTCCTACTTCCTGGGAATGACGGACCGTGAGATCAGCGAAAAGCTGAACATCGTCCATCAGACCGTATCGAAGCGGCGGCGCGCTACACTGAAAGAATTGCGCGAGTATCTGGTGAAGGAGGGATTTGAATGGCCGGACGAGTGAAGCCAATCCCGGTTCCTGTGATCCTGGCGGCTGTGAATGGCGATGAGGACGCCCTTGCCGCCGTAGCGCGCACGGTCGCCGTCGCGCAGCTCGACGGCCTCGTGCGCGCCGGTCGAGGCGCCGGACGGCACGGCGGCGATGCCGAGCGAGCCGTCCTCCAGCCTTACCTGCGTTTCCAGTGTGGGATTGCCGCGGGAATCCAGGATCTCGCGAGCGTGAATGTGTACGATGGAGCGGTTCATCGCATGACCTCCTGAAAAATAAAAAATCAGCCATACCGAAGTATGGCTGATTTTGAGAAGACTTATGCGCTCAGCGGAGGATAAGGCTCTGACCGTCCATCTCCTCGGGCTTTTCGAGCCCCATCACGTCGAGAATGGTGGGGGCGATGTCGGCAAGGCGGCCCTCGCGCAGCTCGTTGCCCGCGCCGCAGAGGATAAAGGGCACGGGATTCGTGGTGTGCGCAGTCATGGGACTCACGCCGTCGCTTTGCAGCATCTGCTCGGCGTTGCCGTGGTCGGCGGTGATCATGGCGATGCCGCCCATCTTGAGCGTCGCGTCCACGACCTTGCCGACGCACTCGTCCACGGTCTCGACGGCCTTGACGGCGGCGTCGTAGTTGCCGGTGTGACCGACCATGTCGCAGTTGGCAAAGTTGAGGATGATGACGTCATACGCGCCGGACTCAATGCGCTCGACGCACTTTTCCGTGACCTCGTAGGCGCTCATCTCGGGCTGGAGGTCGTAGGTCGCGACCTTAGGAGAGGCGACGAGCACACGGTCCTCGCCGGGGTAGGGCGCTTCAACGCCGCCGTTGAAGAAGAACGTGACATGGGCGTACTTCTCGGTCTCCGCGATGCGCAGCTGCGTCAGGCCGAGCTTGCTGAGGTATTCGCCGAGGCCGTTATGGATCGTGATGCGCGGGAACGCGACGAGCACGTTCGGCATCGTGGCGTCGTACTCGGTGTTGCAGACGTAGGTGACGGGGAAATACTCGCGCTGGAAGCCGTCGAACGCGGGATCGACGAACGCGCGGGTGATCTCGCGGGCGCGGTCGGGGCGGTAGTTGAAGAAGATGATGGCGTCGTTGTCGGAGATGGTGCCCTCCTTGTCGCAGACGACGGGCTCCACAAATTCATCGGTCACGCCGTTCTGATAGGATTCCCGGATGGCGGCGACGGGATCGGGATTCTGGATGCCCTCGCCGTAGACCATCGCGTCGTAGGCGCGCTCAAGACGGTCCCAGCGCTTGTCGCGGTCCATGGCGTAGTAGCGGCCCATGACGGTCGCAATCTTGCCGACGCCGAGCTCGGCGCACTTTTTCTGCGCCTCGGCGACGAAGTCCGCGCCGGAGGTGGGGGAGACGTCGCGCCCGTCGAGGAAGCAGTGCAGGTACACGCGCTTGAGGCCCTTGATGCCGGCCATCTTCAAAAGCGCCCAGACGTGCTCCACGGTGGAGTGTACGCCGCCGTTGGAGAGCAGTCCGTAGAGGTGCAGCGCTGTGCCCTTTTCCAGACAGGCGTCCATCGCGGCGTTGTAGGCGGGATTTTCAAAGAAGGTGCCGTCCTTAATGGCGCGGGAGATGCGCGGCAGGTCCTGGAAGACCACGCGGCCGCCGCCGATGTTGGTGTGGCCGACCTCGCTGTTGCCCATCTGACCGGCGGGCAGGCCCACGTCTAAACCGGAGGCGGAGAGCCGCGTATGCGCGTACTCGCCGTTCAGACGGTCAAGCACAGGCGTGTTCGCACCGCGCACGGCGTTGCCCTTGACCTCATCGCTCAGACCGAAGCCGTCCATAATGATAAGGGTGGTGGGGGTTTTATTCATCGCAAGGACTCCTTTCGCTCAGCCCTGATTGGCTGCGTTGACGATGTCCATGAACTTGCCGGCGTCGAGGGACGCGCCGCCGATCAGACCGCCGTCAATGTCCTCGTGGCCGAGCAGCTCGGCAGCGTTGGCGGGATTCATCGAGCCGCCGTACTGAATGGTGACGGAGCGGGCGATGCGCGCGCCGTACATGGCGCGGATGGTGGCGCGGATGAAGCCGCAGACCTCGGCGGCCTGCTCGCCGGTGGCGGTCTTGCCGGTGCCGATGGCCCAGATGGGCTCGTAGGCGATGACGCAGCGGCGGATATTCTCCGCGGCCACGCCCGCGAGCGCGGACTTGACCTGCAGGGCGATAAGCTCCATCGTCACGCCCATCTCGCGCTGGTCAAGGCTCTCGCCCACGCAGATAATGGGGTTGAGGCCGGCATTCAGCGCGGCGTGGACCTTCTTGTTGACGATGGCATCGGTCTCGCCGAACATGGCGCGGCGCTCGCTGTGGCCGACGATGACGTACTTCACGCCGAGGTCGCACAGCATGGCGGCGCTGACTTCGCCGGTGTAAGCACCGTGATCCTCATAGAAAAGATTCTGTGCGCCGACGGCCACGCGGCTGTCCTTAAAGGCGCGCACGGCGGCGGAAATGTCCACGCTCGGCACGCACACGACCACGTCGCACCACTTGGTCTTGGGCAGCAGAGCCTTGAAATCGTCCGCGAACTTTTTGGCCTCGGTGGCGGTCTTGTTCATTTTCCAGTTTCCGGCAATGATGGTTTTGCGATATCTGCGATTCATGGTAAATGCTCTCCTAAATATATAAAAATGTTTTCTGAAAACCTTACTTATCCAACAGGCAGGCGACGCCCGGCAGCATCCCCCGTGGGGATGCCCCTGATCGGAACACGCGCTGACGCGCGGCTCCCTGCGCTGACGCTCGGTCGCGTCGCTGCGCGGGCAGAACGATGTTATTACTTATCCAGCAGGCAGGCAACGCCCGGCAGTTCCTTGCCCTCCAGGAACTCAAGCGACGCGCCGCCGCCGGTGGAGATGTGCGTGATCTTGTCGGCGAAGCCGAGCTGCTCGGCGGCCGCCGCGCTGTCGCCGCCGCCGATGATGGTCACGGCGCCGCTCTCGGCGAGCGCCTTGGCCATGGCCTTAGTGCCGTTGGCAAAGGCGGGGAACTCGAAAACGCCCATGGGGCCGTTCCAGACGATGGTACCCGCGCCGCGCGTCGCCGCGCAGAAAAGCTCAATGGTCTTGGGACCGATGTCCATGCCCATCATGTCGGCGGGAATGTGCATCGCGTCCACCACGACCGGCTCGGCGTCGGCGGCGAACTCCTTCGCCGCCACGGTATCCACCGGCAGCAGGAGCTTGACGCCCTTTGCCTTGGCCTTCTCGATCATCTCGAGCGCGTAGGCGCACTTGTCCTCCTCGAGCAGAGACTTGCCGATCTCGCCGCCCTGCGCCTTGGCGAAGGTGTAGGCCATGCCGCCGCCGATGATGACGGTGTCGGCCTTTTCGAGCAGATTGTTGATAACGGCGATCTTATCGCTGACCTTTGCGCCGCCGAGCACCGCGACGAACGGACGCTTGGGATCGTCGAGCGCCTTGCCCATGACCTCCAGCTCCTTGGCGACCAGCAGGCCGGAGACGGCGGGCAGGTACGCCGCCACGCCGGCGGTGGAGGCGTGCGCGCGGTGGACGGAGCCAAAGGCGTCGGAGACGTAGACTTCCGCCATGGAGGCAAGCTCCTTGGCAAGCGCCGGATCGTTCTTGGTTTCGCCCTTTTCAAAGCGGGTGTTCTCGAGCAGCATGATCTCGCCGCCGCGGAGCGCCGCGGCCTTGGCTTTGGCATCGGGACCGACAACGTCATGCGCGAAGACGACCGGCTTGCCGAGGAGCTCGGAAAGACGCTCGGCAACGGGGGCGAGGGTGAGCTTCTTTAAGGACTTCTGCCACTTTTCCTCCGTCAGCTCGGCGGGGTCCTTGCCCTTTTCCGCCTGCTTCTTCACCCATTTTTCAAAGCTCGGCTCGGGCTTGCCGAGGTGCGAGCAGGCGATGACCGCCGCGCCCTGCCCGAGCAGGTAGCGGATGGTCGGCAGAGCGGCGACGATGCGCTTATCCGAGGTGATCGCGCCGGTGGCCTTGTCCTGGGGGACGTTGAAGTCGCAGCGCAGCAGGACCTTCTTGCCCGCCACGTCGATGTCGTACACAGTCTTCTTGTTGTAGTTCATGATGACGCTCCTTCTATGTGAATGTTTACGGATCAGTCCGGTTGCTCCGCCATCTCGCCGGTGCCCTTGAGCCCGGGGAAGCCGAGCTGCTTGAGAGCCTCGTAGGTCAGAATGGCGACGGAATTGCTCAGGTTCAGGCTGCGCGCCTCGGCGCGCATGGGAAGGCGGATGCAGCGTTCATAATGCGCCAGACGGAAGTCCTCGGGCAGGCCGGCGGTCTCCTTGCCGAAGAAGAGCCAGCAGCCATCGTGAAATTCCGCCTCGCAGTAGTCCTGCGGCGCCTTGGTCGTGGCGAGCCAGCAGTCCGCGGCGGCCTCGGGGTGCTGTTCAAAGAGGTCGGCGAGGTTTTCGTAGGTGCTGACCTCGACCAGATGCCAGTAGTCCAGCCCCGCGCGCTTGACGGCGCGGTCGGAAATGTCGAAACCGAGCGGCTTGACGAGGTGCAGCCGCGAACCGGTCGCGGCGCAGGTGCGCGCGATGTTGCCGCAATTCTGCGGGATCTCCGGCTCAACGAGCACGATATTCAGCACGGAACCATCCCACCTTTTTCCGAAAGTCTGCTTATTATACCTCTTAAAGTTTACGAAATCAACCATAAAACTTACTTTCTTTAACATTATTTTGCGCATTGCATGAATTCATGCAGAGCATGAAAAACTTTTTGGGAAAATTGCAGGAAAAGGTGGATTTTTCAAAAAGGTTTGGTATAATACAGATAAAAATAGAAGTGGACGCAAAGGAGGGGACTATCCGATGGACCAGAAGATCGCCGTGCTTTTCATGCCGGACAACATCGCCTGTACCGAAGAGAAGACGCCGCTGATGCTGCAGCCCATTTTGTTCTGCCCCGTCCTGACGTGGATGTGCGCGGAGCTGTGCGGGCGCGGCATTGAGCGGCTTTTTATTGTCTCCGACGTCTCCGCGCAGGAGCGGATGAAGCCTTATCTGCCCAAGGACGCGGACGTCACCTTTGTTGACGGCGCGAAGCACGCGGAGGAGCTTTTGAAGCTTCTTGAGGGTGAAACGGGCAGCATTCTGATCGTCAACGGCGTGGTGCTGCCGGTGGGCGTGTTCTCCGGCGGCGCGGTGTATTCCGCTCCGGCGGACGCCTGCTGCGACGTGCTGCGCGAGCACGGCGCGTTTGCCGCGTTCCCCAAGGGCTGTGAGATCTCCAAGGGCTTCCTGCCGGTGGGCGACACCGAGGAGCTGCGCGCCGCGCAGCCGATGTGCCGCCAGAAGATCATGGAAAAGCATCTGGCGAACGGCGTGATCGTCATGGACACGAACAGCGTCTACATCGACCCGCGCGTGAAGATCGGTGCGGGAACGACGCTCCTGCCCGGGACCATCCTGCGCGGCGAGACGGTCATCGGCGAGCACTGCACGATCGGCCCGAACGCCATGGTGCGCGACTGCACCGTGGGCGACTTTACGGAGATCAACGCCTCGCAGACGAACGAGAGCGCCATCGGCAGCCATACGACCGTGGGACCGTTTGCCTATGTGCGGCCCAATTCGACCATCGGCGACCACGTCAAGGTCGGCGACTTTGTGGAGATCAAGAACTCCGTCATCGGTAACGGCACGAAGATCTCGCACCTCACCTACGTCGGCGACAGCGACTGCGGCGAGCGCGTGAACTTCGGCTGCGGCACCGTGACGACGAATTACGACGGCTTCAGGAAATACCGCTGCACCATCGGGGACGACAGCTTCATCGGCTGCAACACCAATCTGGTCGCGCCGGTCAAGGTGGGCGAGGGCAGCTACATCGCCGCCGGCTCCACCATCACGGACGATGTGCCCGCCGACGCGCTGGCGCTCGCCCGCACGAAGCAGACGGTCAAGGAGGGGTGGGCGGCCCGCCGCCGCGCCCTGCTCGGCAAGAAGGAAAAGTAAAAACTTTTACATAAAAAAATTACCAAGGGAGAGTGGAAACAATGATTTCTCACGGCAAGGACATCAAGATCTTCACCGGCAACGCCAACCCCAAGCTCGCAGCGGACATCTGCAAGATCATCGGCACCAAGCTCGGCGAGAGCGAGGTCAAGAGCTTCGCGGACGGCGAGGCCTCCGTCTCTCTGTATGAGACCGTGCGCGGCAGCGACGTGTTCCTCATCCAGTCCACCTGCAAGCCCGTCAACGACAGCCTCATGGAGCTGCTCATCATGGTCGACGCGTGCCGCCGCGCCAGCGCGGGCCGCATCACCGCGGTCATGCCCTACTTCGGCTATGCCCGTCAGGACCGCAAGGCCAAGAGCCGCGATCCCATCTCCGCCAAGCTCGTTGCCAATATGCTCGTCGCCGCGGGCGTTGACCGCGTGCTGACCATGGACCTGCACGCCAACCAGATCCAGGGCTTCTTCGACATTCCCGTGGATAACCTGTTCGGCAACCCCATCTTCGTTGATTACTACGCCAAGAAGTTCGGCGCGCATTGCGAGGATATGGTCGTCGTCAGCCCCGACGTCGGCTCCGTTGCCCGCGCCCGCACCTTTGCCCAGAAGCTGCACATGAACCTTGCCATCGTCGATAAGCGCCGCCAGAAGGCCAACCAGTGCGAGGTCATGAATGTTATCGGCGATGTCGAGGGCAAGGAGTGCATCCTCTTCGACGATATGGTCGATACCGCCGGCTCCCTCTGCAACGCCGCCAAGGCGGTCGTTGAAGTCGGCGGCGCGAAGAAGGTCTACGCCTGCGCGAGCCACGGCGTTCTCTCCGGCCCCGCGCTTGAGCGCCTTGAGGCGAGCTGCATCGAGGAGCTGGCGCTGCTCGATACCATTCCCGCTCCCGTCGGCGAAGCGGAGTTGGCCAAGGCCCGCATCAAGTACCTGACCGTCGCGCCCATGTTCGCCGAGGCGATCGAGCGCACCTATCAGGAGATCTCCATCGCAAAGCTGTTCAACTAAGGGCATTTCAAAAAGAGCGGCGGAAGGCCGCTCTTTTTTATACGAGGGTTATCGTCATGTTTTTTGGAAAGAAAGTCACCGGTCCCGCGGAGTGGCTGCTCGTCTGTCTGGGGAACTACGGCAAGCAGTACGAGAACACGCGCCACAACATCGGCTTCATGGCCGCCGAGCGGCTCATTGACAAGCAGGGCCTGCGCTGCAACCGCCTGCGCTTCCGCGCGCTGACGGAGCTGATCGAATTCGGCGGGGCGCGTGTGCTGTTGATGATGCCGCAGACCTATATGAACCTCTCCGGCGAGGCGGTGGGCGAGGCGGCGCGGTTCTATAAGATCCCGAGCGACCATGTGCTCGTTATCTACGACGACGTTTCGCTGCCGCTCGGCAAGCTGCGCATCCGCGACAAGGGCTCCGCCGGCGGGCACAACGGCATCAAGAACATCATCGCCCACCTCGGCACCGATGTGTTCCCGCGCGTGAAGGTCGGCGTCGGCGCGCCGAGCCATCCGGACTACGACATGGTGGACTGGGTGATCGGCAGCTTCTCCGCGCAGGAGAGGAAGATCGTGGACGAGGCGCTCGACCGCGCGCTCGACGCGGCGGAGTGCATCATCTCCCGCGGCGTGACCGAGGCGCAGAACCGCTTCAACTGAGAAAACGCTGCGCGGCGGGCGGCAGAGCCGCCTGCGCGAAAAGTTTATCATTCGTTTATTTACTTTTCTCCTCCGGCGTAGTATACTGCCGGAGGAGAAGTTCTTTTCGGACATCTCAGGAGAACACGGAAAACGATGTGTGTGGGTACAGACCGTCCGACCGGGGACGATCTGCGCCCTTTTGCGCGTTGCGGCGAAAAAGGAGGGGACATTCATGCAGGAGCTGAACCGGCAAATGATGGCGCTACCGGAGCTGCGGGAGCTGGAGGAGATCATCCGCTTCGGCACGGGGCCGGCGGCGGTCAGCGGCGTGAGCGGCGTACACCGCGCGATGCTCGGCGCGGCGCTGCGGCAGGAGACCAAGCGTCCCCTCGCCGTCCTCTGCGCCGACGAGCAGGAGGCGCGGCGCATGGCCGCAGATCTCGCCGCCCTGACAGGGGAGGAGTGCGTGACGCTCTTTGCCCGCGAATGGCAGCTGCGCGACCGCGTTTCTGCCTCCCACAGCTTTGAGCAGGAGCGGCTGGACGCGCTGTGCCGCATGGCGTTCGGCAGGACGGGCATCGTCGTGGCGACGGTGGACGGTATGCTGCAGCGCACGCTGCCGCCGACGGCGCTGCGCGACGCGGTGCTCACGCTCCGGCTCGGGGAGGAGCACGATCTGCGCGCGCTCGCCGAACGCCTGACCGCCGCGGGCTATGTCCGCTGCGAGCAGGTCGAGGGCGCGGGGCAGTTCGCCGTGCGCGGCGGCATTTTAGACGTCTATTCCCCGATGAGCGCACCGGTGCGCGTCGAATTTTTTGATACCGAGATTGACGCGATGGGCGAGTTTGACGTCGCCACGCAGCGCCGCACGAAAAACCTTGAGGAGCTGACTGTTCTGCCCGCCGCCGAGGTGCTGCCCTTTGCCGCCGAGGGCGGACGGGACGCGATGCTCGCGCGTATGGAGCACGCCGCGGCGCAGCTGGCAAAAAAGGTGACCACGGAAAAGACCGCCGCAGCGATCCGCGCGGATATGGACCGCCTGCGCGAGGGCCTGCCGCTCGGCGGCATGGACCGCTACCTTGCCGCCGCCTACCCGACCGCCGTCTGCGCGGCGGACTATCTGCCGGAGGGGAGCATCGTGCTCGTCTGCGAGGGCAGCCGCGTCATGGAGCGCGCGAAGGGCTGCGCCTTTGAATGGGGCGAGGACCTGAAGATCCTGCTGGAGGAGGGCGTGCTCGCGGGGCAGTTCGCCTCGCTCGCGGTCGAGCTTGAGGACCTGACGCGGCGGCTGCGGGGCAGCTTCCCGCTGCTCCTGTGCGACAGCCTGCCGACCTCGCGCTATCTGGCCCTGCCGCGGGCGATGCTCAGCATCAACGCGCGGCAGCTGCCGTCCTACGGCGGCAGCCTTGAGACCGCCGCCGCGGACATGGAGCACTATCTTGCCGCGGGCAGCGGCGTGCTGGTGCTCTGCGGCAACGAAACGCGCGCGAGGAATTTTCACCGCCTTCTGGAGGAGCGCGGCGTGCGCGCACGGCTCGATCTCTCCGATCAGACGCTGCCCGCCGCGGGCGAGACCGTCATCGGCCTCGGCGCGCTGAGCGCGGGCTGCGAATACCCGCAGCTCCGCCTTGTCATTCTGACCGAGGGGCAGCTTCTTGCGCCGGTCAGCGGCAAAGCGCCGCGCGCGGTGCGGCAGAAAAAGGATTCGAGCCGTCAGAAGCTCCGCTCCTACACCGACCTGACGCCAGGTGACCTCGTCGTTCACCAGCGCCACGGCATCGGCCGCTTTGTCGGCATGGAGCGCATCCGCGTGGACGGCGCGGACAAGGATTATATCAAGATCGCCTACGCCGGCAGCGACAGCCTGTACGTTCCCGCGACGCAGCTCGATATGGTGTCGAAGTACATCGGCAGCCACGGCGGCGGGGAGGAGGGCGAGCACGTCAAGCTGAACAAGCTCGGCGGCACGGACTGGACGAAGGCCAAATCCCGCGCCAAGGCCGCGGCGAAGGATCTTGCCAAGGGGCTTATCAAGCTCTACGCCGAACGGCAGCGCCGCCCCGGCTTCGCCTTTTCGCCGGACTCCACCTGGCAGCGCGAGTTTGAGGACGCCTTCGACTATGAGGAGACGGACGATCAGCTTCGCGCCATCGCGGAGATCAAGAGCGACATGGAGCGCTCGCGCCCGATGGATCGCCTGCTCTGCGGCGATGTGGGCTACGGCAAAACGGAGGTCGCGCTGCGCGCGGTGATGAAATGCGTGCTCGACGGCAAGCAGGCGGCGATCCTGGTGCCGACCACCGTGCTGGCGCAGCAGCATTACGCCACCGCCATCAACCGCTTCCGCAGCTTTCCGGTGACGATCGAGGTGCTCTCGCGCTTCAAGACGCCGGCGCAGAAGAAAAAGATTTTGCAAAGCGCGGCGGAGGGGAAGATCGACCTGCTCATCGGCACGCACTCGCTGCTGCAAAAGGGACTGCACTTCAAGGACCTCGGATTGCTCGTCATCGACGAGGAGCAGCGCTTCGGCGTGACGCACAAGGAAAAGCTCAAGGAGCTTTCCAAGCAGGTGGACACGCTCACGCTCTCCGCGACGCCCATTCCGCGCACACTGAACATGGCGCTGTCGGGCATCCGCGATATGTCTACCATCGAGATGCCGCCGCAGGACCGTCAGCCGGTGCAGACCTATGTACTCGAGCACGATTGGGGCGTGATCGCCGAAGCCATCCGGCGCGAGCTTTCGCGCGGCGGGCAGGTCTACTACCTGCACAACCGTGTGGAGACCATCGACCGCTGTGCCGCGCAGCTCAAAAAGCTCCTCGGCGAGGAGGTCAGCATTGCGGTCGCGCACGGCAAGCTGGACGAAAAGGGCCTGAGCCATGTGATGCAGCAGTTTTCCGACGGCGAGGCGCAGATCCTGGTCTGCACCACCATCATCGAAACGGGCATCGACATTCCGAATGTCAACACCCTTGTCATTGAGGACGCCGATCGCCTCGGCCTTGCGCAGCTCCATCAAATTCGCGGGCGCATCGGGCGCAGCGCGCGCCGCGCCTACGCCTATATGACCTACCGCCCGGGCAAGATCCTCACCGAGGTCGCCGCCAAGCGCCTGACCGCCATCCGCGAATACGCGGAGTTCGGCTCGGGCTTCCGCATCGCGATGCGCGACC
>OMNU01001111.1_pt1 | contig 12071 bp, 9 predicted proteins | sample 1673511 | NCBI WGS metagenome assembly OMNU01 (sample SAMEA103958113, study PRJEB25191) | human gut metagenome | reverse complement strand
CACGATCGCAACGCACAAAGCCACCACGAACACAATCGGCGTATAGACCGCGGCAAACTTGTCGACAAAGCGCTGTACGGGCGACTTGGAGGACTGAGCATTTTCAACGGCTTCAATGATGCGGGCCGTCAGTGACTGGGAAGCGGCAGCCGTCACCGTGACTTCAATCGTCGACGTCAGATTCACCGTCCCGGCCCACACCGTTGCCCCCGGTCCTTTTTCTGCCGGCATGGATTCGCCCGTCACCATGGACTGGTCGAGCGTTGTAGTGCCTTCGACAATCTTGCCGTCAAGCGGAACGCGGTCGCCCGGCGCAATGCGCACCTGTGCACCAGGGCCGACGGACTCGACTTTCATCTCAACATACTTGCCGCTGCCCTGCGCGACGAGCGCCTTTTCAGGCGCAACACTCATCAGGTCGCGAATCGAGCGGCGAGCTCTTGTCATGGAAAGCTGTTCAATGGCTTCGCTGATTTCAAAAAGAACGAGCACCATGGCTGCTTCCGGCCAGGCACCAATAAGGACACCGCCCGTAACGGCTACGGCCATCAGGGTGTTCATGTTGAGCGTGCCCTTCATGACACTCTGGATGCCCTTTTTGAAGGTTGTGAGTCCCACCATGAAAATGGCCAGGACGGCAAGCGCAAGGGTGATGCCTTTGACGAGGAATTCGTCAAGCGTGATGTAGCCGTTGTCGGCAGCTACCTCAAAGAATTCGCAGCCGAGCGCAATAATCAAGGCGAGGATATAGCGCTTCCAGGGGGTACGGTCTTCAAAGACGGTTTCCTGTTCACGCGCCTTCATGACGGTCGATTCATAACCGGCAGCACTGATCGCAGCCTGTGCGGCCGCTGCAGCGGCCGCTGGCACCGCAATGGTGCGGTTCATGACGTTGATTTCATAGCCCTTGATGCCGGCGGCATTGAATTCGCGTTCGATTTCGCCCGCCTCAACCGGGCAGTCCATTTCCGGAACAGAAAGAAGCGTCTGCCCTTTGGCTGTGCTCGCGGAAGCTTCGGCTTCCAGAGTGCCCTCGTATCCCGCAGCCTTCACGGCGGCCAGCACGCCGTGGGCGGCATCGCCGCTCGTTAGAATGCGGCGATTCATGATGTCGATTTCGTAATCGGCAATGCCGGCTTTCTTGAGTTCGCGCTCGATTTCACCGGCTTCAACGGGACAGTCCATTTCCGGGACTGCAATGCGGACGCGATTGTCGGCTGCCGTATCCGCAGCATCGATGGAACCTTCATAGCCGGCCGAGCGGACAGCAGCCATGACGCCTGATGCAGCGGCAGGGCTCGTCAGAATGCGGCGGTTCATGATATCGATCTGATAGTCGGTGATCCCTGCTTTTTTGAGTTCGCGTTCGATTTCACCGGCTTCGACGGGGCAATCCATTTCCGGCACCGTAATGCGTACGCGGTCAAAGCTAAGATCGTCACTCCAGCCGCTCGAGGCTGCAATGTCAAAAGACTGGCCGGTCTTGCTCACTGCGGCAAGAATGGCGTTTTTTTCAAGGGGAGAGCGGTCTGGGACATTGATCTTCACGCGGCGCACGGAATAATCCGGCACGGCACGAATGTCGCTTGAGAGCGCTGCGAGGGCGTGCTCCACCGGACCGAATTCGACCGGGCAGCACATGTCGGGGAAATGCAGGGTAAGCGTTTTCATAGTTCTGACAATTGATGAGTCATCCGTATCGGACGACTGTGTTTTCCTTTTGATGAGCATTTCACACCTTGAAGTCGTTACAATGTCAAGCACTTTTTTGAAGGCAGTTTTCGACCGTGGCGCAGTGCTTCTTTTAAAGTAGTTTGCAGGCCAAGGCCGGCGAGCGCACTGTCGCTTGCACAATTACTTTCACGGAGTCCTTATGCGCATCCGAGAACTTGCAGAGTTAACGGGGAATACCCCGGAAACGATCCGCTACTACGAAAAGCAGGGGCTTTTGCCTGAACCGCGCCGTGAGTCCAATAACTATCGTCAGTACGGTCAGATTCATGTGAATCGGCTCGATTTCATCAGGCACTGCCGTAATCTCGATATCGGACTGTCTGAAATTCGAGAGCTTCTTGGAGCGCTTGATGAAGGCAGCCGAGAGGGTGCAGAACTCGCCCATAAGCTTATTCATCAGCACATGGAAGCCGTCGACAGACGCTTGAAGGACTTGCGGGAACTGCGCCGTCATCTGCTCGATCTGGAGGCGCACTGTCAGGGCAAACACTGTGATGCACGCACTTGCGGAATCCTTGCTGAACTCCAGCAGCCCGAGCCGGACTGTCCCGGACATGCAACGGCACTCCCCGGCCGACGAAACAGTGACGCGAACGAATCGCTTCGCTGATCAGACCGTTTTTATGTTTTCTGCTTTTTTTCCCGTTTGATATGACAGAGTTTTTCAACGTCCAACTTTCCTCCATGGGTATGGGCCTGATGGTGCTGATTCCCGTTTTGCTGGCGCTTTTCTTTTGGGTGATCGGCCGCGTTGTGCCGCCGGCTCGTCGTCCTGCCGGACGGCCTGCAGGACTGGGCGGACTGCTTTGCGTTGTGCTGCTTATCCTTTCCGTTAAGGCGGCACTGTCGCTCTTTGAGCTCGGGCGTCAGGCGGGGGAAGCTGCCAATGTGCTTGCCGTTTCCATTGATTTTGTCGGTCCCGTTTTGAAAAGTTTGATTCCGGCGACGGTCAATGCGCTCGCCATTCTGCTGGCGCTTTTCCTTTTGGCTTTCGGACGCCGCCGATTGACGCTCTTTACGGCGCTCGTTTGCGTCTGGATCGCGGGACCAGCTTCTGACGGCCTGAATGCCGTCATCCTCGGTGTTCCATACAACATGTCTTCTGGTTTTTACGGCATTTCATTCTTTACGATTCTGGTGACGCTTTATCTGCTCTTTTCCGAGCGTTCAGCCAATACCTACGGGCTGCATGGCCGCACAGCGCCGGAGAATCCCAAGGCCTAAGCGGCGGCCGGGCGAAAACAACGTATATAGAAAGAATGCAGGATGCCGGCTGACGCCGGCAAGGCCTAAAATATCAGTTTCCCCGCAGAAAGCGTATGCGGCAGTACGTCCTCATCGATCAAGAAGGATGCCTGCCGCTTCTTCATTTTCCGCTTTCACTTTATTTGACAAGAGGCACTTCACCAATGACCCAAGCCGTGCTCATCCGCAATGCGGATCTCTATGCTCCTGAACATGTCGGCATGCGTGACATTCTTATCGCCGGCGGCAAGATCATCGCCGTGATCGCCCGCGACGACACGCATGTGCGCCGCAGTGCCGACTATACGATCGAGGTGCCGGTGGTCACCGACTGCCTGATGCCGATCGTCGTGTCGGTGCCGTTGCAGCTACTGGCATATTACATCGCCGTCAACAAGGGCCGCAACGTCGACCAGCCGCGCAACCTGGCCAAGTCGGTGACGGTGGAATAACCTCCCGGCGGAAAGAGTGCCGCAGCCGGCCGTGCGATCCGCCCGGAAAGCGGCTGCAAACGAAACCCCCGCAGTCAAGGAAGTCTGCGGGGGTTTCTCTACACACAATTATCATTAACCTAAAACTGCGTCAGTCGTCGTAGCCGTTCGGCTTGGCTTTCCATGCGGCGGCGAAGACCGCCGTGCCGACAAGCGCCATGCCGACCAGCGTGTAGAGCGCTACGCTCCAGTCGGTGTACTGCACCAGCATACCCATCCCCCAGCCCGAGACGATCGTACTGCCGTAGCCGAACAGGCCGCAGAAACCGCCTGCCGTGGCGGCGGCGCGCTTGGTGGCGATGTTCGCCGCGGCGATGCCGACGAGTGCCTGCGGGCCGTAGATGAAGAATCCGGCCGACATCAGGATGGCGATGGCAACGGCCAGCGGCGTATGTTCATTGAGGGTATAGAGCCCCACGAGGCAGAGCGCGGTCATCAGCATGCAGATCACGCAGGTGCGGGGCGCGCGGCCGCCGAAGAAACGGTCGGTGGCCCAGCCTGCGGCGAGCATACCCGCGATGCCGGCGATTTCGAATGCCGCGACCGTCCATCCGGCGTGGCTGATGTCCATGTGGAGGTGCTCCTTGAGCATCGTGGGTCCCCAGTCCAGCACGGCGAAGCGCACGATGTAGACGAAGAAATTGCCCACGGCGATGATCCAGATCGTCGGGTTCAGGAAGACCTTGCGGCGCAGGAACGCCTTGTGTTCGGCTTTTTGCTCGGCCTTGGTATGCGGTTTGGCGTCGGCCGGGGCCGCCTTGCCGGTCTTCAGTTCGGGCAGCCCTACCGACGAGGGGGTGTCGCGCACGAAAGCCCAGACGACGGCGGCGCCCAGGATGGCGATCGTCGCCGGGAGCAGGAAACACCAGCGCCAGTGCTGCGAGAGGATCGACGAGGCGTCGAACCATGCGCCCCAGTTCAGGCTGACGACATAGCCGCAGAAGATGATGGCCAGGCCGGCGCCGATCGAGTGGGAGGTGTTCCAGACCGACATCTTGGTGGCGAGCCGCTCGGGGACGATCCAGTGGGTCATCAGCCGCGTGCAGGGCGGGACGCCCATGCCCTGGAACCAGCCGTTGAGTACCCAGAAGATACCCAGCGCCAGCACCGACGAACTGAACCCGAAAAGCAGGTTGCAGATGCCGCAGAAGACGAGCCCCGTCACCAGGAAATAGCGTGCGTTGCTGCGGTCGCCCCAGATGCCGTTGAAGAATTTGGAGAGCCCGTAGATCAGTCCGTGGAGCGTGAGGAACAGGCCGAGGTCGGATTTCGAGATGCCCATCTCCTCGTTGAGATAAGGCATGGCGATGCTCAGGTTCTTACGCACGAAATAGAAGAGCGCATAGCCGAAGATGCACATCGCCATGGTGCGGAATTCCCAGTATTTAAAACGCTTGACCTGTTGGTCGGTCATGCCGTCATAGGCCGGATTGAGTTGTTTTGCAGACATTTATTCAGGTTGGTTCGGGTTTTACTTCAGGTTGGTGCGGTGGCTGCGCATCGCAGCTTCCTGCAGGGCGTGGATCGCATCGCGCGACCACGGCAGGCCGATGAATTCCGACGGGTAGTCGGTCTCGATGATGTCGGGTTCGGCGACCAGCTCGCGCAGGTAGGCCACACGGCGGTCGTAGGGGTTTTTCACCTTGTCGGACGAGCCGGTGATCGAGGTCATCGTCATGACACCCTCGGCGTGCAGCAGGTCGTAGACCGGTTGCAGGTCGGGGTTTACGGCCAGGCGGATATAGGCCATGATGTATTTCCAGGGGATGGGCGATGCGTCGTAAGCCCTGAAATGTTCCATCGAGCTGATCTCGACGCAGAACATGACGTTGCGGATGCCGTGCTCCCAGTAGTAGAGCGCCTCTTCGACGGAGCGGACGCTCAGCATGATGTTGTGGTACATCGACCAGTCGCCGCCCGGCTGCAACTGCTTGATATAGTAGTCGAGGCTGGCGCGGCGCACCTCGTCGCTCACGCCCTTGGTGTTGATGTACTTGTTGTCGAAATTGAAGACGACCTTGTCCTTGCCCCATTCCAGCAGGTCTTTCAGGCGCGGGATCTTGTAGGGGGTGACGTTGCGGTCGCGGTCTACGAGGCAGAACTGTTGCAGCTCTTCGTAGGTATAGTCGGCCACGCGCCCCTTGCCGGTGGTCGTGCGGTCGATCGTCAGGTCGTGCATCAGTACCATGACGCTGTCGCGGGTGAAGCTGAAGTCGACCTCGAAGAAGGTCGGCATCATCGACAGCGTCTTTTCGCACGATTCGATGCAGTTTTCGGGATAGCCGGGCATCATGCCCCCGCGGTGTCCGCTGACGATGATGTCACGGCCGGGGTCATAGGTGAAATAGGCTTGCAGTTCTTCGATCGACCCGATCCGCACGGCGTGCGGTATCGGGGCCTGGGCGCACGCGGGCAGCACGGCGGCGCAGCATACGGCCAGGAGCAGGAGAAGGGGGCTCGGTCTTTTCATTGTGCTTCGGGGATTTTGGCGATGATACGTTCCACTTCGTCGTAGGCCTGTGCGGCGAGCGGCAGCAGCGGGTCGGTGTCGGGAAGGGAGGCGATGCGGGCCAGGGCGGCCTTGACACCCTCTTTTTCGACCAGACGGCGCATTTCCACGCTCTGCACGTCCTCGGGGTTGTCGTAATGCAGCGCGGCGCCGACGCCCAGCAGCAGGTCGGGCGTGCCGATACCGTAGCGGCGGGCCGTGAGGATGGGCCTGACGAGGCGGTCGCCTGCCGAAAGCTTGCGCAGCGGCTCGCGTCCCACGCGGGTCACGTCGTCGCAGAGGTAGGGGTTGCGGAAGCGCCCGATGATCTTGTCGATATAGGCGAAGTGGGCGTCGCGGTCGAAGCCGTAGAGCGCCACCAGCCCCCGTCCGCTTTCGCGCATGGCGGCTTTCACGATGGTATGGATATGTTCGTCGGAGATGCTCTGGCAGATGGTCATGTAGCCTTTCATCCGTCCCAGGTAAGCCGTGATGGCGTGGCCGGTATTGAGCGTGAAGAGCTTGCGCTCGATATAGGCGATCAGGTTGTCGGCCGGATTCATGCCGGGGATTTCGGGCACGGCGCCCTTGAATGCGGCGCGCTCGACGTTCCATTCGAAGAAGCGTTCGACGACCACGTCGATCGGGTTCTCGCTCTTGACCGGCGGCACGATGCGGTCGACCGAGCAGTCGGGGAAGCCGACGTACTGCTCGCACCAGTCACGCTGGGCCTCGTCGAGGTGCTTGAGGACAGCCTCCCGGAGCTGTGTGGTGGCGCGGACGCCGTTTTCACAGGCGATGACATTGAGCGGCTCGGTGACGCCTGCATCCCTGCGTGCGGCGATACCCGCCGCGATGGCTCCGGCGATGCGGGGCAGCACGGTCAGCCCCACCGCCGTGGTGACGAGTTCCGCCCCGGCGATCTGGGCGGCAAGTTCCGGGCTCCGGGAGTCCATTGCCGAAATGTCGGTAATGCGCATCTGCTCGCAGACCGTGTCCATGATCTGAACCGTATAGGCCCTGTCCGAGTTGATCCTCGCGACGACCTGTTCGTTCACATCGGCGAATACCACATGGTAGCCCGCCTGTTCCAGCACGGCGCCGATAAATCCGCGGCCGATGTTCCCGGCTCCGAATTGAATAGCTTTCTTCATTGCATTCGTGGTTTAAATATAGCTTCTGTAACAAAATACCGTATCGGTTGCCGCGGCCCGTCGCAGCGCTGAGCCCCGGCGGCGTATGCCCTGCGCCCTATTCCCAGAATATGCGGGTGTAATACCTGCCCTTGCCGAGGATGCAGTTCGTGAATTCGACCTGCTCGCCCTGCCTGATGTCGATGCGCAGCACCTGCCCCGCATAGACGGGCATGGGATAGTCGTAGGAGGCCGGACGGACGGCGAAACGCAGGTCGGACTTGTTGGCGATCTCGAACGTGCGTTTGGTCTTGTTGACCTGGCGGATCTCGCGGATTTCGAGCGCAGCGTCTATCATCTGGCCGATGTACTCCCCGCGCCCCATCAGGTTGCCGTCGAAGCAGGCCAGGGCCCGCCCGGCGAGGAGTGCTTCGTGGATCGCCCCGGCCGTGCGGGCGGTGGCGAAGACCAGGGTCATCGGACGGCTGCCGCGCACGGGATAGATGCTCCCGCTCATATAATGTATGTCGCTGTTGGCGAACGGCACGAGGCCGTACTGAACCGCGTAGTCGAATGCGCGGGGATAGGATTCGGTCTTGTTGAACACCTCGACGCCGCGGAGTTTGCCCTGGGCGATCAGGCGTTCGTGGACGGGATAGATGTCGCTTTTCCGGTCGGGGTAGCCGGGATGGTTCCACAGCAGGAAGGCGCCCTGGCGGCAGGCCTCCTCGACGGCCTGCATCTCGTCCTCGACGTCGAGTTTGTCGGCATCCTGGATAAAGAGCGTGCAGATGTGCCCCAACGGCTTCTTGCGGGTGATTTCCGCACCGGGGATCACGATCATCCCGATCATGTCGCCGCGTGCCTTGGCCAGTTCGTAGGGTTTATTGAGGCCGCAACGGATGATGTCGGCGTTCTTGTGCACCTCGATGTGGTCGGTCATGGCGATCGCGTCCAGTCCGTCGTTCCACGCTTCGTTGACCCGGCCGACGGGCCACACCTGTCCGTCGGAGATGTCGGAATGGACGTGGAAATCGCATTTGAGCGTGATATAGCCGCCGATGTCGGGTATGCGGAGGTATTGGCGGTAGTTCTGGCGGCTGACGGCCTCATGGACGTGGACATCGTCGTTATGCAGTTGTGCGGCGGCGGTCAGGGCACAGAAAAGGGCAAAAAATGCGAGGGTAAGGTTTTTTCTCATCGGTCGTGTAGTTTGGTCGTGTCATATTAAATACAACCGATCGCGGGAAACCACCTAACCGGATTACAAAAAAATTAAAAAAGGCACCGGACATTGTTTCGTTCGGCGAGAATGTTTATTTTTGTACCGAATCTGATTATCCGATGGAGAAAATCTCGCTTATATCACGGGTTCGCGCGGGCGACCGCAAGGCGTTCGACGAACTGTGCCGGAAATATTATGCCATGCTGGTTTCCTACGCCCGCCTGTTCCTGAAAGACGACTGGGCCGAGGACGTGGTGCAGGACGTGTTCTACAACGTATGGCAGCGGCGGGAGACGCTCGACGATTCGAACTCGCTGTACAAGTACCTGCTGCGATCGGTCTACAACCGCTCGCTCAACTACCTGGACAAGAACAGGCGCGCCGGCGAATACGGCGCCTACTACCGGGAGCGCATCGCCGCGCTGGGCAGTTCGTACTATGCACCCGACAACAGCCCCGTCGTGCAGAAACTCTACAACGACGACCTGCGCGCCAGCCTCGATGCGGCCATCGAGTCGCTGCCGCCCAAATGCCGCGAAGTGTTCCGTCTGAGCTACATCGAAGACCTTTCGAACCGCGAGATCGGAGAGCAGCTGGGCATTTCGCCGCGCACGGTGGAAAACCATATGTATGCGGCGCTCAAGCAACTGCGCCGGAAACTCTCCAAGGAACAACTGTTGCTGCTGCTTTCGCTGCTCTTCATGCGGGGCGTATAGGCCGGAGCGGCACAGACCCCAAGGCGTCGGGATACATAGTATCCCGGCGCTTTTTCGTTTGATCCCGCTCCCGATTTTTTCAATTTCCGGTAAGTGGTTTGGGCGGGTCGGCTGTATGTATCTATGAACACCGCCTAAACTACACGACCGATGGAAACGACATTCCCGAAGGCGCCTTCAGCCGCCGATCGCACCCTCATTCGCAGAGGTGCCATGAATTTGATATATAAATATATCGTATGATTTACCTGCACGATGGCTTTAAGTGTGTTTTTCCGCCGTCAGAGCCGGTGCGCGACAGCCGGACGAAAGGTTTGCCCGCGCCGGGCAAACCCTGCAACCCGTATTTCCACCAACCAAATATTTCTTAACCAACAAAACAAAACCATGCGAAAAATTTTTCTTTTCACAGCAGCAATGCTGGCGATCGCAGGCTGTTCGGAGGACAACACGCATCCGAAGGTATCCCCCGTGGACGAACCTTCGGCGGATGCCGTGACGATCCTCGCGACGATCGATGCGATCCCGTCCGCTACCGGGGACGGCGAGGCGTATGCTCCCCTATGGCAGGAAGGCGACCAGATCATCGTCGGCTACAAGGGGATGTCTTATGTGTACGAAACCTACGACGCCGGCAACGGTGTCGAGTTCCATCCGGTGGCCCTCTCGCTGCCCGCGGACGCACGCGGCGAAGTGACGGCCTATTTCAAGGCCGTCGACGGCGTATTTGCGGTCGGTGCCGACCAAACGGGCGCTACCCTGCCGATGTATGCCTATGCGGCCGATGCCGCACCCGCCCAGGGCAGCCTCGGCCTGCACTTCAAGCCGCTGGCTTCGGTGCTGTCGCTCACGATCGGCGAGGAGGCTTCGAAGACCATTTCGAAAATCACGCTCGAACCGGTCGACCCCGACGGTGTGGAGGGGCACCTGGCCGTATCGGAGGCCGTGGTCGATCCCCGGACGGGTGCGGTGACTGTCGGCGAGGATGCCGCGGTGTCGGACATCCTCACGATGGAGATCGGCGAAATGTCGCTGGTGCAGGCCCAGACGGTGAATTTCCTGATCGCCAGCGGTACGAAGGTGGACGGCGGGCTGAAGGCGACGATCTCCTGTACGGACGGGAGCGTCTTCGTCAAAAACCTGTTCGAAACGCAGGAAGTGGCCTTTGCGGGGAACTGCGTCGGAGCCGCGACCGAGCTTTTCTTCCGGCTGAGGATCGCCACCTATGAAGACATGGTGAACTTCGCGCAGGAGTGCGCCGACGACAACGGCGGTGCCATCGTCGACCTCCAGGCCGACATCGACATGCGGAATGTCCCGTGGACGCCGATCGAGAATTTCACGGGGACGTTCAACGGCAACGGCCACCGTATCTACAATATCAACGTATCGGCCGACGGGCGTTATGCCGGGTTCTTCGCCTATGCCAAGGGGGCGATCTCGGATGTGGTTTTCGGGTCGAAGGACGGCACGTCCTATGACGGGACGAGCCGCATCGAGCTCAAATACAGCGCCGACACCGATACGTGGTGTTATGCGGGCATCGTCGCACAATCGAACAATACGCTCACCGGCGTGACCAGCTTCGTACCCGTGACCGTCACGGCGGATTCCCGATGCAAGTCGCGCACGGGCGGCATCGTCGGCAGCCTGTATAACGGGAAGATGAGCGGCTGCAGGAACTACGGCGCGGTGAGCAACGTGGCGACGGCGGGCGTGGCGAGCTATGTGGCCGGTATCGCGGGCATCGTCGACGGCTCGGGCGACGCGGCCGGGGCGATCACGCTGGACGGATGCCACAACCACGGCCCGGTGATGACTTCGCTCGGGCTGGGCAACGCCGTGGCGGGAATTACGGCCTCGGTGATGAAAACCGCGGTCAATACGACCATCAGCAACTGCACCAATGCGGGCGAGATCCGGTTCGACAACGCGGGCGCGTCGGCAGCCCACCGCATCGGCGGCATCGTCGCCTATATCGTGGACAGCTGCCCGACGCTGGTGATCGACAACTGCACCAATAAAGGCACCGTCGTCTCGAACATGAACGGCAACTGCTTCATCGGCGGGATCGCGGGCGTGAACTATGCGGCGGCGATCCGGGATTGCACGAACGAAGCCGAGGTGAAATTCGTGCAGGCCAATGCCGCAGGCGCGGGTTACCTCTGCATCGGCGGCATCGCGGGGCAGACGTACAGCGGGGCGAAGGTCACGGGATGTGCCAACAGGGCGGCCGTCAGCTCCGACAAACTGCAGGTGACCCGGATCGGCGGTATCGTCGGTACGCACAACGCCAGCACGATAGACGACTGTTCGAACAGCGGCGACATCACCCTGGCCTATACGGCGACGGCCAACAACTGGGAGGCCGCAGGCGGCATCGTGGGTTTCTACGACGGCACGGACGGCACGGCGGTGACCAACGGCTGCACGAACAGCGGCAAGGTCTGGGCGACGGTAAATTCCAGCAACGCCAATATCGGCGCCGGAGGCATCGCGGGCATCATCAAGTCGGGCAATGCGACCAACAACACCAACGACGGTGCGGTCTGGATGCACAATGCCCAGGCGGGCAAGAGCTCCTATGCGGGCGGCATCGTCGGCTACGACTACAATACCAAGGACAAGTCGGCCGTCACGGGCAATGTCAACAACGGTGCGGTACAGGCCACCGTCGAGGGCACTTCGGCGCTGCTGGCGGCCGGGGGCATCATCGGGCGCAACGACGTGGGCGCCGTGTCCGGATGCAGGAATTTCGGCGCGGTGGCATGTGCGCTGCATGCGGGGGCGCTCGTGGGCTGGAACAAGAAAAGCGTGGAGGACAGCGCCGCAGGCGGTTCGGTGAACGGCACGGCACTCACCGGGACGAACTATGCGGAACTGGCGGTCGGCTTCCAGGACGGGGGCTCGTCGTCGGGCATCACCTTCGGGGAGAAATAGCCCGGCAAATCATTAATTACTTAACTGAAAGAAACCTATTATGAAAAGAGTCCTTACGACACTTTTGAAAAGTGTATGTATAATTGCTCAGGTGTTGTG
>OMNU01001105.1_pt1 | contig 12092 bp, 9 predicted proteins | sample 1673511 | NCBI WGS metagenome assembly OMNU01 (sample SAMEA103958113, study PRJEB25191) | human gut metagenome | reverse complement strand
CCCCTTAATCATATAGCTTTTCCCTGCCCCTAAAAAAGTTCCTCTTGACAAAAACCCTAACGGTCTCTTCTCCACCGTCAACGGGACAGTGACGGACACGGGCGTGCCGTAGTTTTCGATGTTGTCCTTTTCAAGAAGCGCCATACATTTGAGGTTCTTTTCACCCACCTTCATTACGATGGTCAGCAGCTCGTCCATGCCCCAGTCCTCGCCCACGGCAAGGAGCGCCTTGGCAAAGAAGCGGTTCACTTCCTCATCAGTATAGCCAAGTACCATGTCGTTGTGGGCAAATCTCCTTCCATGAATAATTCCTCTTGCAAAAGCCCTAACAGTAGAATAAAGAATCAGCCCAGCAGCTTTGCCTTTATGCTGCTCTCCTTTACAAACGGGTCCGACCAGAAGCGGGAATCATAGGAGTGGTTGGCATTGTCGCCCTGAACGTAATAACAGTTTTCCGGCACAATCAGCGTAATGCCATTCCGAACGACAGCTTCGCCGCCGGATGCCGTAATTCGCTTTACAAGAAGCCTCCCATCCCGCTCAAAGATGATAATATCCCCATCGGTCAAATCTCCGTACAGCCGTGTCCCCAGAATAAATGATGCTTTCTTCAGTGTCGGTTCCATGGACTCAGTCGGGACATACCCGAGAAAGAGCACTGTTTTCATAAGGACAAGCAGCAGGAGTGAGGACAGGATCGGGATAAGTAGCCAGCGGTTATTCTTGAAGAGTTCCATAACTTCCTCCAAAATGCAAAACCCGCCCTCCGCAGTGTTTATACTGGGGAGGGCGGGTTTGCTGTATCGTTTTCAATTGTGCATAAATCAGAATGCCGCAAGGTCCGGATGCGACCTGAGATATTTCCTGGTGCGGGAGATTCGGGCGGCGGCACATTTGTCGCTTTCCCCGAGGATGCTGCCGATTTCCGCGTGGGAATAGCCTTTGGCGCTGAGACGGATCGCCCTGATGCCTTTCGCCATCGCCTCGGAAGCGTTGGCCTCCAGTCGGTCAAGTATCATACTCAGTTCGTGATGCTCGTCTAAACTATCTTCTTTCCCGAGCACCTCCGGGATCAGCTCACACTCCTTTGCCGCCCGACGGTTGGCATAGATCAACGCCGTGCATATCTCGTTCCAGATTAGCCTGTATGCATACGTAGAGAAGCATCCGCCTTTATCGCTGTATGCCGCCTTGCAGAGGCCAATGCAGCCGATCTGATAGAGGTCATCGTAACTGTAGATACTGTTTTGACCGGGATTATGGACCTTGTCCTTGATCACCTTCCCGACCAGCCCGAGGTTTTGCTCCACTTTTCTCTGCTGGGGTTGTGTAAGCGTCATGATGCTTCGCCTCCTTTGCATGGGCGAAATCCGGCCGGCTGTTGTTTCCTGCGATGCTCCAGGAGCTTCTTGCTTTCGGCGATGACCTCGTTGCAGTAATATTCGCCGAGAAAACCAATGTGCGCTTTGGAAAGCGGTACCTGCAGAAGCCCTGCCAGCCACAGATAGGCGTCCTGCTTACTCATCAAACCGCTTAGATATAGTTGGTCGAAATAGTGGTGCGCCTGATTCCGAAGCGTGCGCAGCTCGCGGTTAGCCAATGTGCCGACGGGGATATTCGTGCCCGGATGGGTGCGGACATAAGCGTCACACCGCGGATAATTGCTGCAAACATATAGCATGGTATGGCTGTGGTTCTCATGGTAGATGCCGTCTGCGGAGCGCAGCACAACGGTGCCGCCGCAATACTGACAGCGCATGGCGGACGGGTTGATTCCTTTCTTCTTTTTCTTGTGTTTCACGGTTCCTTTCACCTCCGTCAGGATATAGAGAAAGGCCGGAAAACTGCATGAAAACCAAGGACGGCAAAGTCGGTTTCTACATACCGAGCACGTTCCTGTCATCAAAGCAGCTTTCCGGCCAATGAGTTCAGTTGTGGCTTGCACCGTATGGATCGCTCAGTGCGCAAATCCGTAACAGTTTCTCTCCCGCGGGGAGAGTCTAACTCCGGGAGCTCTTCCGAAGTACTGAAAGCCTGAGTGCAAGCCCCTGCCACGGTTACAGCTTAGCATATCAGAATCCAAAAGTCAAGCCCTAAAGTAATGTTTTTAATCTTTTTATTATAATATTTCTAAAAGTTTTGTATTTTGCAATTCAGAACCGGTCTGGTGGAAAGAAACGCCTCTCCAATCTGCCCGCGCTCTCCAGAATGGCGATGTCAATATTCGTATTCATCCTCGTCATCGTCCTCATCGTCCGGATCATACGGCGAGCGTTCTGATGGGCGCCGGTTCCGAATAAAGCGCATGGCGACCAGCGAACCTGCTGCAAGAAAGAGCCCTCCGCCGAACAGGATAATGTGCATCACGGGAATCCCGCCGACGGTAGGATGGCCAGAATCCTGCTCTTGCACATTCTGCGAAGCGGCGTCCGCGTTCTCCGCACTGCCTGTTGTCAGCGGCTCCTGTTCTTGTTGCGTCACATCAGGACTTGAGATATCGCCCGGCGCCGGCACGGCGGCATTTAGAGTCAGGCAAGAAAGAACGTAGCTGCCGCTATTGCCCAGCTCGGTTCGTAAAATCCCGTCCTGCCCCACGGCAATCGTGCCCGGATAAAGGCCTGCATCCGTCTTGAGCTGGAATTCAACGCCCGCCCATTGGGGGCCAAGCTGTACCTCAAGGATGACGGGCTGCGCGACTTGAAGCTCCGTGCCGTCCGTGTCATCGCCGGTAGCATAGACAACGCCTGTACACATGAGGATGCAGCACAATAGCGCCAGCATTACGCCGATGCCTGTTTTCATCTTTTTCATAATGACCTCCTGTAATTTGCATAGAAAAAGACGGCCTGATTTCTCAAGCCGTCCTCTCTGATGCTGTATTTTGTTTTTACTTGATCGTGTCCTTGAGCGCCTTTCCCGCCTTAAAGGAAGGGGCTTTGCCGGCCGGGATCTCGATCGTTTCACCGGTAGCCGGGTTTTTGCCCATCCTCGCGGCGCGCTCCTTCACTTCAAAACTGCCGAAGCCGACCAGTTGGACCTTGCCGTCGGTTTTCAGTGCTTCCGTGATACCGTCAAATACGGAATTGACCGCTATTTCCGCGTCCTTTTTGCTGAGATTGGCCTTTTCAGCCACATAAGCGACAAGCTCTTTCTTTGTCATAGACTTTATTCCTCCTTCTGCACCCGTTTACAACCGTGCACCAATTATCCTTTGGCCTGGGCGCAGTCAGTCATAGTCTCACGAGTGATGTGGGTATATTATAGCATGAAGAATTCTGATTGCAATGCTCTTTCAATGCTGCGTTCATCACCGGCAATAACTGAGAAAGGGACACCATGTCCGCTGGGGATGAAAAAGCCCATCGGCCCACAGGAGAAAGACGTGGATGCTTTCGGCTTCTTGTATAAGCTCTCCGGCAGAGGGCACAGCCGGGTGGAGCAACTTGCGTTTACGCCAGACTGATTTTGTAAAAAGCTTCGGTCATGCTCTTCCCATCAACTATCTCTGACATCTGTACTGCCCGCAGGATTTTGTCCTGCAGGCAGTTTTTCACTGTTTGAGCGTAGGTTTTGCTGCAAGCACCCGCATTTAAGGCATACGCCGCCCGACCATACGTGCCGGCATTCCCGGCCCGGGGACTGCTTGGCGCCCTTCTTCTCACGGTTCCGCGGCCGATTTCTTCTGCGCCTGTCGTTTTTCATATCGTTCCTCCATAACGAATCCGGGGATGCGCGTTCAAGCGTATCCCCGGATTGGTGTTATTTACTTCTTCACGGCAATATGCTTGCCCGTTCTGCGCTTTTTCAGGTAGAAAAACGCTGTGCAGCCTACTCCTGCCGCCGCAAGCCCGAGCAGTGAGATCCAAAGCATAAGATCGGCGTCGTCTCCAGTTTTGGGAACATCCACCTTCGTCTTGTCGTTATGGATCTTTACCGTCAGCGTTTCATTTGCAACAAGCGTGATTTTGACGGGGTCTGCGATCTTGTACCCTTCGCTGGCGCTGTTTTTCAGCTCCGTGACGGTATACTCGCCGATGCGCAGCTTCTCAATGAAGATTTCGCCCTTGGCGTCGGTCGTAAACGTCATATCGTAGCCGTTGGCGCCGGTGATGCGGAACGCAAAGCCCTCTTTCTTTCCGTCGCTGGTGGTCTTAATAATCTTGAGGGAGCCCTTCAGAGCATGGTTGATAAAGCCCTTTCCGGCTTCGTTCTCAACGGTGTAGGTTTTTCCGTCGGTATCGATCTCCACATAGTAGGCTTTCTCGTCCGGAATAAAGCCCTCCGGTGCGGTTTTCTCCCTAACCAGTACGCCGCCGTACTCCAGATTCTTCATCCAGTAAACGCCGGCAGAGGACTCCTCCATGGTGCCGAGCAATACATCGTCCTTGTCCAGCGCCTTGTTCCCGTTAACATCACGGTAGACCTCGAATACCGCGCCGCTGAGTTTATTCTCGGGATAGTCTGCGTCATACTTTGTCAGTGTGACGCTGCCGCGGATAAGTTTGTTTGCAATCTTGATCTCAATGACCTGTCCCTGCTCCTTGACCGTTACCGGGAACAGCTCTTCGCTCAGAACGAAGCCCTTGGGCTGCTCGATCTCGCGCACGAGCCAGTTGCCGGCAGGGATCTTTTCGAAGCGGAATCTGCCATCCTCGACGGATACGGCTGTCAGCAGTGCGGTATCCTTCGTGAATCTCGTTTCAGATGCAGCAAACAGACCCATGACTGCACCGGAGAGTGGCTTATCGTTTGCATCAACCTTCAGACCCGAAACGGAGCCGTAGATCAGCTTATTCTCAATTACTGCGCCCTCGTTGGCAATCAGCTTGACAAGCTTCTTGTCTTGCCCGGCGTAGTCAAACGACACCGGATACTTCGTATCGCCAAGCTGGTAATGGCTGTCGGTAGAGATCTCCTGCAGGTAGAAGCGTCCAAAGGGGAGATCCGTCTTGCACGTCGCTTTTCCGTCTTTATTCAAGGACACCATCTCGATCAGGCCGTCCTGCGGGATGCTGCTGCCATCAGCTGCCACAAGCTTCTCCGCAGCATAAAGGCCGAATGTTACGTGCGAGAGCTCGTCACTTTGCCCAATGCCGAACAGCTTATCCGTTTCCATGGTTTTTACCAGACTGATCTCCACACGCTGGCGTTCATTGTACATATCTGCCCGAAGCTCGGTGACCGTAACCTCCTGTCCGGCATATACCAGCTCAACCGTATGCGGTTCGGTCTGAAGGGCCATGCCGTGCGGAGCTTGCTTCTCGGTGATCACATACTTGCCAAGGTAGAGTGCCTTACTGGCGGCCATGCCGTCCGATTGCGTGGTGACGGTGTCTACGATGTCCCCGGCCTTTACACGCAGGGTTCCGTCGGGGGTGTAAATATCCTCCGCAGCAGCGATATCAAAGACTGCTCCCGGAAGTCCGGTATTCTCATATACAGGCCGGAAGATGGATCCCTCGTTTACTACGCTGCTGAAGACCTCTCCGGTCTTTTGGATGCGGATGACGCCTTTTTGCGCCATGTTGGACTTTGTAACTGTCACGACAGCCTCTGACCCATCCACGGTAAACGGAACCGGGGCGGTATCCAGCACATAGCCATGGCAGGTTGTCACCTCGATCAGCTCATAGCGGCCGTAGGGCAGCTCGCAGGGGAGCATAAGCGTGCCATCGTCTGCGGTATAGAATGTGGAGATGGTCACTGGCGCCGGATAATAGACGGTCTGTGAAATCAGTTCGCCGGAGGTCAGGTCTCTGACCTGAAAACCGATGCCTGCTGCCGGAATGATCTTTCCGGTCTCAGCATCGCGTTTTTCCACGCGGATAAAACTGGTGATGGTCTGGTTGTTCAGGATATAGGAGTACAGGTGTCCGTCGGAGCTGATGAATACGGTGAAGTCCGGAACAAAGGCCTGTCCTTCCTGTCCCTCGATTTGGTGTACGGTATAGCGGCCGTAAGGCAGATCCTTGGAAAGCGCTACGCCGTTTTCATCCGTCACGAGCAGATCTCGCTCGCCATCTTTGGCTGCGTCATAGCTTCCGGCACTTGAGATATAAAGCTGGAACATCGCGCCTGCTTCCGGCTGCTCGATAATGCCTGCATTGCCGGAGGGGTTGAACTCCGCCGCCGGTACAGATCCGTTTTCGGGTTCTGGCTTCGCTTCATTCTGACCGGGAATCAGCGTATCGGCTGCTTCCGGTTCAGACTCGGCCGGCGTTTCCGTGTCGGCTTGATTGGGCATTGGGGTTTCTCCCGCTGCTGGTTCGGCTGCGTCCTTTGCATCATCGGAAGCTGCAGTTTCCTGCGCATCCTCCGATGCGGCGGCGTCTGGGCTAACAAAATATGCGGAGCCTTCCGGTGTTGCAGGGATCTCGGCTTCTGTCTGCGGGGTCGGCATATTCTCGGGGGTTTCCAGTTCCGCATCAATATGCTTGATCAGGCGGATGCTGCCCTTGATTACCGTTTCGGTCACGGCGTTAGCCGTTGTATTGTGTTCAACCGTATACTGACCGGGCGCTGCACCAACGGCATGTTCCGTCGTATCGAGGAGGTACCCCTCCGAGGGTTCCATTTCACGGATCGTCCAGTCGGTATCGCAGATATACTCTTTGCTGGTGAACTGACCTTTGGCGTCTGTGTAATACACATCGACAAGCTTCCCACCCTTGTAGATCCCGTATTTAGCGCCTGACAGCGTGGCGTCGCCCTGCGGTGTTCCGGTTTCTGCGTCCGTCTTGGTTACGGTCACGGTAAACTTTTTGAGGATATTGGCAAAGCTGCGCTCTGCAACCCGGTTCCACTGGATAGATACCGACTGGGGATCAGGGATAACGTAACGAATGGCCGTATCGACCTCCTCGATGGTATATGGGCCGCCAATCAGGACATTGCGGAACTTAGCCACGCCGGTGGAGTCCGTTACCGCATACTCATCGACGCTCAGGCCGGAAAGGGATTTGCCGTACAAGCGAAACTTTACGCCCTCAACGAATCCGTCTTCTGAAGTCTTGGTCACCTCCAATGCACCGCGCTTGAGCACGTTGTTGAAGGTCACGGTCGAGGTCTGCCCGCCGACAATGGTGACCTGCTGTGAAGTCTGGGGCGTATAACGCTCAATGTCCGCTTCTGTTACGGTGTAGGTGCCGGCCATGAGCTCGGATACGTCAATCGTGCCGTCGCGGCCGGTAGTCACAGTCTTGGTGATTCCGTTGCCGGAGATCGTGAAAGAAATGTTGGCCACAACGCCATCCTCGCTGGTCTTGACCAGGTGCATGGTGCCGAGCGCCTCCATCTCAAGCCGAAGATAGGCGCTGACAGGGTCTGACACATTTTCGCCGTAAGTGACAACGTCCTGAATGCCGGCGCCTTTGTTGCCGTCCGTCCAGACGACCACACCGCTTCGCACGCCGTTGGTCTTGCTGGCGCTTACGCGGATATCGCCTGCAATCGGCATGTCGGAGGTGATTGTCAGGCGGTTCCCGCTTCGGGAGAAGCTGATTCCGGGTTCCGAGGAGCTGAACGAGAAGTTCGACAGCACTCCATTGGTATCCGTCAGTGTCACGGTATATCGCGTGCCGTCGTATTTGAGTTCATAGCTGCGTGCGCTGCCAATGCTTCGTGCGCAGAAGCTGGGGATCTCTGCGTGACTTTGCACGCTGGCGGCCATGGAATTATAATAGGAGCGGATCTGGCTACGAAGCGGATGCTCGTCCCGGATATAACTCCAAACCGCGCTCTTCCCATAGCCGGAGGGATCCACCTTGTTGAAGCTTGCGTCACGCTCGCCGACAACCGTCTCCCAGACCAGCAGCTGTGTAGCGATTATATGGCTTAACGCAGCTGCATCCGAGGCGTTCTGAGAACGCCAGGATGTGGATACATTGCCCTGATAGCCATACTGCATGATCCGGCCAAGCAGAACCTTGATGGTATCCGGGGAAATGGTCGGATTGAGGTGGCTGGGGTAGTTTTCCCAAAATGTCTCATCCTTGTGGGAGAGAGTATCGCCGGCATTTTGCCCGATGCCGGGCTCGATGCAATACGAGACTTGACCGTTATAGGTGCCGATGCTATGCACCGTTGTGTATTTGCTGTTGAGAAACCGCCAACCGCCCATCAGAGACGTGGCAGAGTGGCCCCACGCCGTCGCAGAGTAGTTGCTGTCACCGTCGCGTGGGAAATCCACCATGTAAGCGTCTACCGTCGTTGCGGCAAACACAGGTGTGCTGATAGACAAAAGCGTCATCATGCACATGAGCAGGGACAAGAATGCCGAAAGGGCTTTCTTGAGCGTTTTACGTTTCATCGTTCCTTTACCTCCTGTTTTTTGCAGCAAAAAAGCGCACCGTTTCCGATGCGCTTCTCGCTGCGTGATGTGGTTTGGCTCAGGTGCAGCCGATATACAGATCGTATCACGCTTCTGTTCTCAGCTGCGCCCAAACGCAGAAATATATGATGCCGTCTGCTGCGTACAGTTCCGGCCGCGATTTGATATCCCGCGCAGGATGGATGGATATATCTCCGGCGATAATGGGGATATCCCGGCGTCCTGTTGCGGTAGAGTCATAGGTGAAGCCAACTCCAACGCCGCAGTTTCGCGCAAATGCAGTTCGTTCATGGCCGGCTCTTTGAGTATGGCTGGTTCTGATTCCGGAGGGCTTGACGGCTGTAAGGTGTACTCCGGAGTGCCGCAGTATGGCTCCCGGCTCTCACTTGAGGCTTTCCCCGGGTACTGCCGGGAGGCGGTGGGGTTGTCCGGTACGCGGATACGCACTGAGCATTACGGCAATATACTCATCCTGCCAGATTGAAATAGCCACGATCCGCTTCGTCAACGCAGCGGCTGAGTATTTCAAAGAACCGTTCCGGCGTGAGCTCCGTATCCAGCCAGTGGGTAGCGCGATAGGAATAACAGCCGACGTCCTCGTTGATGGCGTGGCTGCCCAGCACGCTGTGCAGGTTCAGTTCGTTGGCAAGCTGCTGTTTTCGTGCGCCATCCGGGTTTCGGATCGCCTTAGCCAGGCAGACGACCAGCAGCGGGTGCAGCGGCGAGAACGAGATCTGCATATAGTAGCCGCGGTGATCCAGCGTCAGCGAAGTTTCGTCCTCCGCCTCCACCTTCATGTGGGACAGGATCATCCTGCGGGCTTTTTGCGCAAGATCCGTTCTTCTGACCTGCTCTGCGCGGGTCAGATCGTAATCAAGCATAGTTGTTCAACCTCCTTGTCATTTTCTGTTCGCTCCAGTCATCTCGGGGTAGCGATGTGTGTGATCGCTCCCCAGATTCGATTGGATTCGTTGTTGATGCCCAGAATCCGTACCGTTACGCGAGAGCCTCTGGGCGGGCGCCCGCGCTTAGGATAGCTGCACAGACAGTCGATGCCGCCGTCCAGTGAGACGAACACGCCGTTCATGTCCACCATACTGACGGTACCTACATAGCGGTTGCCCACAGAATAACGCCGCAGCGCCTTTTCATAGGGATTCTCTCCGGCCTGCTTGATGGAGGCGCTGACCCGGATACGGGTTCGGTCACTGCGGTCGATGCTCAGGATCTTAACCAGAATGCGCTGCCCGGGCTGAAAACTGTCCTGCGCATCCAGCAGGCGCTGGTAGCTCAGCTCGCGAAGCGGGATGTAGACCTCCAGGCCGAACAGATCCACGAAGATGCCGGCACGAATGACGGATACGACGCGAGCTTCCGCACAGATACCTTCGTAGAGCAGATTGTTTCCATCCCGGTCTGTACCGAAATAGTACGCGCGGCGCTTAGCGGACATAGCCTCAAGACGGCTGCCGACTGCAACGCCCGCCTTGGCATCGATGCCCTTGATGATGTAATCCACCTCCGCCCCCAGGCGTTTGGTGACCATATAGTGCAGCACATCCTCCGGAAGCCTGCCACGGAAATCCTCCGGCGGCTCCACCGCCTCCTCCGCAGGAATAATAACCTTGATATCGCCATGATAAATGACTGCAAGAGAACGAGAGGGATGGTCAGCGGGGCGTTCGATGCCCTGAATGGTCCCGGTCAGGATCCGCTTGGTCTTTAATGATTCTACCAGGTCCAGCAAATCGTTGCGGGCTTTGTCCGCTTCCGTTTCCACACTGGGGCGCTCGTCGATGGATACCACCGGCGACGCCGGTCTGGCAGCGGCGCGCCTGCGCGGCTTCTTCTCCGGAGCTGCGACGCCGTCGGATGCATCCCCGGGCGGTTCTGCCGCTGCTGTGTCAGACTCACTTTTCTTGGCTCTTGGTTTTCTGGTTCGGCGGGCCGGCGGGCTCTCTTCAGGTTTTTTCTCCTCCAAGTCGGAATCGGTCTGGGACACCGGAGCTTCCGGCGCAGTTAATTCATCGGATCCGGCCGGAAATTCTCCGGGAAGTTCAGTGCCCGATCCGGTCTGGGATACCGGTGCTTCCGGGGTGTTGCGCGCGGCGTCTTCGATCGGCATCCCTTCGGGATTCGCAGATTCGGAATCAGTCTGGCAAATGTCGATGAGATCAGCGTCTCCGGGCGCCCCTTCAGCGCTAAGCACTCTATCCGGCTCAGGTTCAGTTTCAGTCTGATGTAATGCGTGTTCATTGATGTTTTCGTCCGTCGCGGCCGCAAGAATTTCTTCTTCCGGGATCACCGCCGTTTTTTTCGTTGCCATTGTTTGATCCTCCGTTTCTTTTGTTTGAATATAAAAAGAGCGTCCCATTTCTGAGACGCTCATCTGCCGGTAATATGTCTTATTTGTTCAGGATATACGCCGTAAGCAGCCTTCCCGTTATTTCCTCCTGCGACGTTCCTCGTATTCCAAGTGCCTTGAGGTCAATCGGTTCTTCGCGCATTGCGGAAAGGAAGCCTTTCATATCATTGCGGATCGCTTGCGGCAAGTCAAGCGTATCATTTTCTCTCAACAGCATGCTGAGCCGGATCACGTCATTTTTGTGCTTCCGGATGTTTTTGCTGTCAACCTTTGCGCCGGCTTTCTTTCGCTGGCGAAGATCCAGCCACGCCTTGGCCTTGAATGGGATGAGGTGCATTGCGTCAAGAATCGGTATCCCATCTATTATGGTTTTCCCCTTGCGCAGGAATTGGTAATACGCATCATCCAGCAAAATCGCCGACAGGCTGGATATTTCATGGTCCAGTGGCAATGGCGTAAGTACCGCATCATCCGAAAGGGCAATTGCATCAGCGCGACGGGAAAACAGCTCTATCATGTAGGGATAATCCCGGCTCTTCGGATTCGTAAATCGGTAAAACTGCGGTTCGCCGGTACTTTTATTTCTATGCTCGTACCCTGCGTCTCTGATATATGACCAAAATCGTTCTCCGAACTGCGGCGTCAGGCTCTCTACGATCAGCACCATATCAATATCTCGCGTCGCCCGAAAATCCATGCCTTCCTCGCTCATGAGCAGGTCGCATGCTGTTCCGCCGATAATTGTATACTGCTCGCTGTACTCGGAAAACCACCGCTTGAAGCTCTCAAATCCAGTTACCATCTTTGTCACCACACCTTTTCCAGTATTTCTTCAATACATTGCTCTACCCGCTCGTCCATATCGTCTGCTAAGCTTGCCGCCAGCGACAGTACATCAACTCCGCCTGTCTGACTGATACGGCGCGGATCATAGCGCCAGAGCTGCAGGGCGCATTGCTTTTCAGAATCGATCAATTTCTGTGCCGATCCCTTAATTTTACCGCCAACCATACCCCATGTTTCGACCGCCGGCGGATTGAGCATGCTCATTTCCGAAAGCGCACTCAGCCCCGCGGGAAACATATCCCGGGTCACAGCGCTCTTTTCGATGAATACGGTTGTCCGGACAGGCTGGATGAGGTAGGGGACGGCTTTTTGATATAGTCCCTTCGTGTCGAGCTCGGTGCAGAGCATTTTCTGCGCTCCGACGGAGCAGGACTTGTTAAGAAGTCCAAGCGCTACCAATTGATTTGCCGCTCTCGTGATCGTCATTGCGGAAAAGGCAAACCGCTCCGCAAAGGGTGTCATCGGCATAGGCTCGTTCCCATTCAGGATATAGGCAAACAGCAGCATCTGCGCAGACGGCTGCAGCTTCTCTGCGCCCGTCATGAGTCCCTC
>OMNU01001095.1_pt1 | contig 12158 bp, 10 predicted proteins | sample 1673511 | NCBI WGS metagenome assembly OMNU01 (sample SAMEA103958113, study PRJEB25191) | human gut metagenome | reverse complement strand
CTCGCCTCAACTTGTCTGCGTATGAGCGTTATGAAAAATTAATGAGTGAGTGTCCGGCCCTTTTTCATAGAGTGACTTTGGGACATATCGCTTCTTTCCTTGGCATTACACAACAATCATTGAGTCGTATTAGGGCAAAGGGGTATTTTTTAACATAGGATAAATTCCTATACATTAGAGTTTTGTATTTTTGTCCGCAAAAAAAGGATGCGTATGAAAACAGAATATGAAAAGTGCATGGCTGGCGAACCTTTTATAGGAAGCAGGGACCCGAAAATAGTGGAGATGATTTTGCGTACAAAACGTCTCCTGGCACAGTTCAATGCCACAGATTATGCCGATAGCAAGCGCAGGAGGGAGTTGTTGTGTGAGATGTTGGGACATGTAGGCAAGAATGTGCATGTGGATATTGACTTCCATTGTGAATGTGGCAAGCATATTTTTATGGGCGACAAGGTAATTGTCAACATGAATTGTACCTTTGTGGACAACAATCGTATTGACATAGGTAGCAACGTCCTGATAGCCTCTAATGTACAGATATATACGGCAACCCATTCTACCAAAGTAGATGAACGTATGGTGCAGGACTGTCCGGAAGGACAAGAAATCTGCCGTACGTATGCCTTACCTGTACGAATAGAGGATGGAGTATGGATTGGTGGAGGGGTTGTCATTTTGCCTGGTGTCACCATCGGGAGGAACAGCGTTATCGGGGCGGGGAGTGTGGTTACCCGTTCTATTCCTGCGAATTGTGTGGCAGTGGGAAATCCTTGTCGTGTGATAAAACAGATTGATAATATAGTATCTGTATGAGCATGTGTTGAGTAAATGTATTATCTTTGCATATATTACCATGTAAACAAGAGAGACTATATACTTATGGGGAAATTGGTGGAACTTTGGCGGAGTCCTTATCCTACGTTTTATCAACGCTGGAAGGCAGTAGTGATACCTTCGGCCATTATTTTTCTGATATTATATATACTTCAGCCGTTCGGTATTTCCCGAATAAAGGGAAGTGTGTTTGGGGTGGTTGCCGGTTCTGCATTGATTGCGGCAGGTGCTTCGGGAGTTTTCACCTATTTGCTTCCGGCATTATTTCCTGCTTATTACAAGGAGCAGAACTGGACATTGGGTAAGCATGTGTTGAATTTGCTGCTGATGTTGTTGCTGATAGCAGTGGGGATTTGGGCCTATCAATCATGGTTGATGGGAATGTGGTTGGACAAGCGGTTGTTCTTTCTGGCTTTGTCTTGGGTAATGGTGCTGGCACCTTTTCCTACCATATTTTTTCTGATGTGGAACCGCAATTTGCAACTGACCCGCAATCTGAAAGAAGCTATGGAGATGAACGGTCACCTTTCAAGGAGAATATCCCCGGAAGTTGGGATAGCGAGCTTGGAAGACAAGGTGTTTTCCTCGGAAGAAGCGTTGGTGTTTGCCGGTGGCACCAAAGAAATGCTGGAAGTAAAGGCCGGAGATTTCCTTTATGCAGAGGCAAAGGGGAATTACGTAAAAGTAGGTTACCGTTCAGATTCGGATAAAGAAAAGAAAATTACATGGAGATTGTTGCGTGCCACCATGAAGCAGGCAGAGGAAGCTGTCTCTGCTTGCCCTTTTATTATCCGTTGCCATAGGGCCTTTCTTGTAAACATCCGGATGGTGGTGAAAGTAGATGGAAACTCTCAGGGATATAAGCTGAATCTGGAGGGTTGCGAAGAAGAGGTTCCGGTTTCACGCGCATACGCCAAAGAGGTGAAAGCATTGATTGAAAACCGGACAAAGAGTTAGTCACTCGTCACAGAAATACGTTGTTCGTCACAAAGAGTTTGTTGGTTGTCACATATCCGGGCTGTCTGTCCCGGATATTTTTTTGTCTTATACCCTTCCTTTATGTTTGCGGCAGGAAACACAACGAATGTAAAGATATGAAACGGGAAACAGTCTTTGGGATATTGGGCGTATTACTTTATACACAGCCTTCCGTAGCGCAGAAATCAGTGACCGATACAGTACGTCTGAATTTTAATATAGACAGTGTCGCTTTGGAAGAAGTAGTGGTAAAAGGAGCCAGAACTCCTGCTGCCAACAGCCGTTGGAGCGATATGCATCCGGTGGAACTGGTTACGGTGGGCGGTGCGAACGGTGATTTATACAAGGCATTGCAGACTTTGCCCGGTACGCAAGTGCAGGGTGAAACCGGTGAATTGCTGGTACGTGGTGGAGGCAGTTACGAGACGCAGACTTTTATTGATGGAATGCATGTACTGAATCCCTATACTTCGAACGGAATAAATACCCCTGCTCGCAGCCGTTACTCTACATTTATGTTCAGTGGGGTAAACCTTGCTTCGGGAGGCGCTTCACAAGAATATGGAGAAGCGCTTTCGGCAGTCTTGCCATTGGAAACAAAAGATTACAGCAAGGTCGATAAAGTCGGAGTGAACGCTTCCGTTGTCGGTGTTGGTGGAGGGGGCACAAAGACTTTTGACAGAGGATCCTTGTCTGTTGACTTGAATTATCAGAACCTGGGTTTGTATGACAAGGTTTATTCGGGCAGGAGGGATTTCGAGAAGCCTTACCGGATGTTTTCCGGAGCTGTCCAGTTCCGTTATACTCTTGATGAAAGAGTGGTATGGAAGGTTTACGCACAATACGACCGGACGGACTTTTCCACTTACGAAGGGGATAACCGCAGATTGTTCGGGCTGGGTGAAGACAATATCTATGTAAATGCAACCTTTCGCAGGCATACTTCCAGAGAGTGGAGTTGGTTTGCAGGGGCGGCCTATTCTTACTATAACCGGAGAATGGGAGGAGCAGTTGTTTCGGGTGATAACTGGCTGGAACATCAGCAAGAGACGCATCTGAAGGCTAAAGTTTCCAAACGGCTGTCATCGGTATTCCGCCTGGATATGGGGATAGAGAGCTATATCCGCAATTACAGGAATCATTATCTGTTGTGCGGGACGGATGACAGCAATCGCATGTCGCCTACCATTGGTGCGGGTTTCTTTTCGATGGCTTATTATCCGATGGAACAATTGAAGATGGAGTTTTCTTTTCGCACGGAATACACTTCTCCGAACCGTAAGATGAATTTCTCTCCCCGGCTGGCGGCGAACTATTATTGGGGAAACATGATGCTGTCGGGGATTGTAGGGCGATACACACAGTTGCCCGAGAACAACTGTCTGGTGCGTCGGCCGCAGTTGATGTCGGAAGTATGTATGCAGTACAATTTAGGCGTTCAGTACGACTATGAAGGGCGTTTCTGTAAAGCTGAACTTTATTATAAGGATTATGACCGTCTGGCATTGGAGGAAACGGATGCCGATACGAAAGCTGTATTCTTGACCTCCAACGGTTATGGACACAGCAAAGGCATAGACTTGTTCTTCCGTGATAGAGCGTCCTTCAAGAATCTGGAATACCAGTTATCCTATACCTATAATATAGCCAAACGTAAATATCGGGAGTATCTGGAACTGACTACTCCTCAGTATGCTACACGGCATAATGCAGCCTGGGTGGTGAAGTATTCCTTGCCTCGCCTGCGTTCCATTGTCAGCGTGACCGACCGTTTCAGTAGCGGACGTCCTTATCATAACCCCATGCTGCTGGGTCTGATGAACGATGAAGTGAAGCCTTATAACAGTCTGGATTTGGGTGTGACCTTCCTGGCAAGCAAGAAGGTAATTATCCATGCTTCCGCCAGCAATATCCTTTGCCGGAAGAATGAGTTCGGTAAGGTGGATAACAAGGCTGTCCTGGCTTCCAGCGACCATTTTTTCTATGTAGGAGTATATGTGACTTTAGGCAAGAAGGCCGCCTACGATGTATCCAATTTTTAGACAATAACCCTTTTTAAAATAAACAAAGATGAAAGCAATGATTATTTTTTTAGTATTTGTAATGCAAAGTGCCGCCCAGCTGCTCTTTGCCCAGAACCTGACTATTGAAGTGTGTGACATTGAAAAGGTGGAGGGGCATCTCTATGTCGCCATCTACAATTCGGAAGAAACATTCATGAAGAAACCCTTGACCGCCTTCCGGATAGATGTGAAAGATACGTCGCTCTCCATTCCTTGCCAGGGGTTACCTGCGGGTACGTATGCCATTTCGCTGTTTCAAGACGAGAACGGAAACGGGAAACTGGATACTGCCGTTTTCGGCATTCCTACAGAGAAGTACGGGTTCAGTAATGATGCTCAAGGCGTTATGGGCCCGCCGTCTTATGACAAATGCAGCTTCACTTTTTCCGGAGACACGACTTTGGTGATACATCTGAAGTAGAGTGATTATGTAAGTAAAAACGGGAATTAATTTTCTTTTGCGGACGATTTACACTATTTTTGTGGCTCAACCTTAATAATTGCATTATGAAACGAGTTGCACGACTTCTGGGATTTCTCGGACTGGTATGTTTGCTTGCCTCTTGCGGCAAACGTTCTTTCATTACAGACACTTCTTACCGCCAACGTGTGGAGCAGGATTTCAATCAAAAAAAAGAAAGGTTGCCGCAGGGCGATTTGTTTGCCATATTCGATACGGACTTGACGTCGTACGAACGCGAAGCTTTGGAGTTCCTTTATGCCTATATGCCTTTGGCAGACATTGCCGATTATTCCGGAGAATTTCATCTGATGAACGTGCGCGCCTCCCAAAAGGCTGCCGATGAGATGCCTTGGGGAAAAGTTATTCCTGAGGATTTGTTTCGTCATTTTGTACTTCCGGTGCGGGTCAACAATGAGCATCTGGACAGTGCACGGGTAGTGTTTTACGAAGAACTGAAGAATCGTGTCAAGTCTCTGTCCCTCTATGATGCCATTCTGGAGGTGAACCACTGGTGCCACGAGAAGGCTATCTATACTCCCTCCGATGCCCGTACCAGTTCGCCTTTGGCAACGGTACGCACGGCATACGGGCGTTGTGGCGAGGAATCTACCTTGCTGGTTGCCGCCTTGCGTTCGGTGGGTATCCCTGCCCGTCAGGTCTACACACCCCGGTGGGCGCATACCGACGACAATCATGCGTGGGTAGAAGCATGGGCAGACGGGAAATGGTATTTTCTTGGAGCCTGCGAACCCGAACCGGTACTCAACCTTGGTTGGTTCAATGCTCCGGCCAGTCGCGGTATGCTGATGCATACCAAGGTCTTCGGACGTTATGAAGGAGCGGAGGAAGTGATGTCTGTCACTCCTACTTATACGGAAATCAATGTAATCGGTAACTATGCACCGACGGCTAAGGCCACAGTTACGGTCATGGACGGACATGGAAATCCGGTGTCTGATGCTTGTGTGGAGTTCAAGCTCTATAATTATGCGGAGTTCTATACTGTAGCCCGGAAGCAGACCGATGCAGAGGGAAAGGCTTTTTTGACGGCCGGTAAGGGTGACATGCTGGTATGGGCTTCCAAAGACGGAAAATTCGGCTATGCCAAACTTTCTTTCGGTAAGGACCATGAACTGGTTGTGAAGATGGATAAGACTGCCGGCGACGGCCATGCGGTAGATTTTGAACTTGTGCCGCCCCCCGAAAATGCGGAGTTGCCGGCGGTTACGCCCGAACAGCGTGCGGCGAATGACCGCCGCATGGTCCATGAAGATTCCATCCGCAACGCTTATGTGTCTATGTTCATGACGGATGAGACGGCGCGTTATTTTGCCCGGCAGTACAAGCTCGACGAAGATGCCGTTTCACGGATACTGGTCGCTTCCAGAGGAAACCATCGGGTCATTGCCGACTTCATGGCACGGTTGCGCTCTGAAAAGTCCAAAAGAGGAGGTCTGGACCTGCTCCAACGGATTTCGGCAAAAGACCTCCGCGACGTTACACTGGAAGTTCTGATGGACCACATGCAATCCCGTATGTGCAAGAATGCCGACCATTTCCGCAGATATGTGCGCAATCCACGCGTAAGCAACGAGATACTGACCCCCTATAAAGGATTTTTCAAGAAAGCCGTCTCAAAGGAAGATGCTGAGGCATACAAGGCAGAGCCGATGAAACTGGTGGCATGGGTGGCCCAAAATATCCGGGTAGACAATGACTGTAATTTGGGAGGGGCTCCCATTTCTCCGGAAGGGGTCTGGAAGGCCCGTGTGGCTGATGCCCATAGTCGTGACATTTTCTTCGTCTCCATGGCACGCAGCATGGCAATCCCTGCCCGTATCAACGGAGTGACCGGCAAAGTACAGTTGATAGGGGATGATGGTGCGATGGATGTGGACTTGAACCATCATCCGGAAGAGCCGGTCTTTATGGCAGAAGGAATTGCTTCGAAGGGAAAGTTGGTGGCTTCCTATAAGCCTATCCGTTCGTTGGATAACCCGAAATACTATTCTCATTTCACTCTTTCCAAACAGACCCCGCAGGGCAGTTTGCAATTGCTTTCCTATGACGAAGGCGATGCAGATATGGGCGGCGGTACTACATGGAGCAATCTGCTGAAGGAAGGAACTGCTCTGGAGGCCGGAGATTATGTTTTGGTGACCGGTACACGCCTTGCCAGCGGTGCGGTACTTTCTAAAACCACCTTTTTCAATATTCTGCCGGAGAAGACAACGGAAATTGAGTTGGTGATGCGCGAGAGCGAGGATGAGGTGCAGGTTATCGGGAACTTTAATTCGGAGTCTCTCTTCACTCCGCTGCCGGACGCCGGCTCCGCAGCCCGGCAGAGTCTGCTGCAGGCTTGTGGGCGCGGTTACTTTGTCGTAGGCATTCTGGGTGTCAATCAAGAGCCAACCAATCATGCGTTGCGCGACATCGCTTCATTCAAGGCTGATTTGGAGAAGTGGGGGCGTAAGATGGTGTTGCTGTTCCCTAATGAGGCCAAAGCCGGCAAGTTCGCCCGCGAGTCATTCCCCGATTTGCCCTCTACCATTATTTATGGTATAGATACGGACGGTATCGCTGCGCAGATTGCAGAAAGCATGAAGTTGAAGCATAAAGAGAGCCTGCCGATGTTCATCATAGCCGATACTTTCAATCGGGTGGTCTTTGTATCGCAAGGATACACCATCGGACTGGGAGAACAACTGATGAAGACAATAAAGGGGTTATAGGGCTTTCTGCCATGAATTGTAAATAGTAATCGTCAAATAGTAAATCATCCGATGCCTGTTATCGAAATATCATCTTTGACCCATCCCGGTGTGGAGATATTCAGTACCCTTACCGAAGCCCAGTTGCGCAACCGCCTTGAGCCGGACAAAGGGCTGTTTATAGCTGAGAGTCCTAAGGTTATCAAGGTGGCTCTGGATGTCGGCTACGAGCCTTTGGCCCTTTTGTGTGAGCACAAGCACATCTATGGGGATGCTGCTGAAATCATTGAGCGTTGTGGCGATATACCCGTCTACACAAGCGGTAGGGAATTGCTTGCCGAGCTGACCGGCTACGTTTTGACGCGTGGTGTTCTTTGTGCCATGCGCCGTCCGGTTCCGAAGAGTATGGAGGACGTCTGCCGGGGAGCCCGGCGTATTGTGGTTATCGACGGGGTGGTGGATACCACCAATATTGGGGCCATCTTCCGTTCGGCGGCAGCTCTTGGCATGGATGCTGTGCTGTTGACGCGTAATTCCTGCGACCCTCTGAACCGTCGTGCGGTCCGGGTTTCAATGGGAACGGTTTTTCTTGTGCCGTGGACGTGGATGGACGGTCCTCTGGATACGCTCGGTGAGTTGGGTTTCCGCACGGCGGCCATGGCGCTTACGGACAATTCCATTTCCATAGACAATCCCGTTTTGAAGACCGAGCCCCGGTTGGCTATTGTGATGGGTACTGAGGGAGATGGTCTTTCGCACGAAGCGATTGCGGGAGCCGACTATGTGGTTCGTATCCCCATGGCGCACGGTGTAGATTCGCTGAACGTGGCGGCCGCAGCGGCTGTTGCTTTCTGGCAACTTCGCGTTTAGAAGTGATAACTCAAAAAAGCATATATTATGTTGGCATATACTTATATTGAACACGGAAAGTTCGGATTGCTTGAGAAACCGATACCGGTATTGGAAGATGCACGTGATGCTATTGTGCGGGTGACACTGGGTAGCATATGCACCAGTGACTTGCATATAAAGCATGGAAGTGTACCGCGCGCCGTACCCGGAATTACGGTAGGACACGAAATGGTGGGCATCGTAGAGCAGGTGGGTGCCGAAGTTGAGTCGGTAAAGCCCGGCGACCGTGTGACTGTGAATGTGGAGACTTTTTGTGGTAAATGTTTCTTTTGTCGTCACGGATATGTGAACAACTGTACCGACACCAATGGCGGTTGGGCTTTGGGGTGCCGTATCGATGGCGGCCAGGCGGAATATGTACGTGTGCCTTATGCCGACCAGGGACTGAACCGTATTCCCGATACGGTAAGCGACGAGCAGGCGCTCTTGGTAGGCGATGTGTTGGTCACCGGCTTCTGGGCTGCCCGTATCTCCGAAATAACCGAGGAAGACACTGTACTCATCATCGGTGCCGGGCCGACGGGTATTTGTACCCTGCTTTGTTCCATGCTGAAGAAGCCCCGTCGCATTATTGTCTGCGAGCAGTCGGCCGAAAGAATCCGTTTTGTCCGCGAGCATTATCCGGAGGTGCTGGTCATTGGGCCGGAAAACTGCAAAGACTTTGTGAGGAAGCATAGCGACCATGGTGGGGCAGATGTCGTACTTGAAGTTGCCGGCACGGAAGATACTTTCCGCTTGGCATGGGAGTGTGCCCGTCCCAATGCCATTGTCACCATTGTGGCGCTTTATGACCAGCCTCAGTTATTGCCCTTGCCGGAGATGTATGGCAAGAATCTTGTCTTCAAGACCGGTGGTGTGGATGGGTGCGATTGTGCCGAGATACTGCGCCTGATAGCGGCGGGACAGATAGATACCACACCGCTTATCACACATCGTTTCTCGTTGGAGGAAATTGACGAAGCCTACCGTATTTTTGAGAATAGGCTGGAGGGGGTGATAAAGGTGGCGATTGTGGGTAGATAGAAAAAGAGGATAGCCAATGAAGGCTATCCTCTTTTTCTATGTAATTATTTACTTGCTACTTACTTGCTCAAAGCCTGAGCCACGTCAACCGCACAAGCCACTGTACATCCTACCATCGGGTTGTTACCGATACCCAGGAATCCCATCATTTCTACGTGGGCAGGAACTGATGAAGAACCAGCGAACTGAGCGTCTGAGTGCATACGACCCATGGTGTCAGTCATACCGTAAGAAGCCGGTCCGGCAGCCATGTTGTCCGGGTGCAGAGTACGACCAGTACCACCACCGGATGCCACTGAGAAGTACGGCTTGCCAGCCAATACGCGTTCTTTCTTATAAGTACCTGCAACCGGGTGTTGAAAGCGGGTCGGATTCGTAGAGTTACCAGTGATAGATACATCCACGCCTTCTTTCCACATGATAGCCACACCTTCGCGAACATCGTCTGCACCGTAGCATTTTACTTTGGCACGGGGACCGTCGCTGTATGCGATTTCACGAACTACTTTCAGTTCACCTGTATAGTAATCGAATTGAGTCTGAACGTATGTAAAGCCGTTGATACGAGAGATAATCTGTGCAGCGTCCTTGCCGAGACCGTTCAGGATAACCTGCAGGGGCTCCTTGCGGACCTTGTTTGCGGTGCGGGCTATGCCGATAGCGCCCTCAGCTGCGGCAAAGCTCTCATGGCCTGCCAGGAAGGCGAAGCACCTGGTGCCTTCGCTCAGCAGCATGGCTCCAAGATTGCCGTGGCCAATACCGACCTTGCGCTGATCTGCTACGGAACCGGGAATGCAGAAGGTCTGGAGGCCTTCGCCTATGCACTCGGAAGCTTCGGCGGCAGTCTTTACATTTTTCTTTACGGCGATGGCTGCGCCAAGGGTGTAGGCCCATACGGCGTTCTCAAAAGCGATGGGCTGTATTCCCAGCACTATGCTGCGCACGTCTATCCCCTTGGACTTGAGCAGCTCGTCCGCCTCTTCAAGTGATTTGAGGCCATACTGCGCCAGTACGGGGTTAATCTGATCTATTCTTCTTTCGTAACCTTCAAAAGTTGCCATTATCGCGCCCTCCTTATTCCTTGCGGGGGTCGATCACCTTAGCGGCCTCAGCAAAGCGGCCGTAGGTGCCGATGTTCTTCTCGTATGCTTCCTTGGGGTCCATGCCCTTCTTAATGGCTTCCATCATCTTGCCAAGGTGTACAAACTTATAGCCGATGATCTGGTCATCCTCGTCCAGAGCTATGCCAAGTACGTAACCTTCCGCCATCTCCAGATAGCGGGGACCCTTCTTCAGGGTGCCGTACATGGTGCCTACCTGGCTGCGGAGGCCCTTGCCCAGATCCTCAAGACCGGCACCAATTGCCAGGCCGTCATCGGAGAAGGCGCTCTGACTGCGGCCATATACAATCTGAAGGAACAGTTCCCTCATAGCGGTGTTTATAGCATCACATACCAGGTCGGTGTTCAGCGCCTCCAGAATGGTCTTGCCGATCAGGATCTCAGAAGCCATGGCTGCGGAGTGGGTCATGCCGGAGCAGCCGATGGTCTCCACCAGAGCCTCCTCGATGACGCCGTTCTTCACGTTCAGCGTCAGCTTGCAGGCGCCCTGCTGGGGCGCGCACCAGCCGATACCGTGGGTGAAGCCGGAGATATCCCCGATCTGCTTGGCCTGTACCCACTTGCCCTCCTCGGGAATGGGCGCCGGGCCGTGATAAGCGCCCTTGGCCACAGGACACATGTGCTGCACTTCCGTCGTATAGATCATAGTGACGATGTTCCTTTCTGCGTTATAGTAGTGCCTTTCGGCGGTCAAACCACCTGCATTATACCAAATGTCCCCACAAATTGCAAGAAACATTCCAAACATTTGGACATTCCCGAAAAAGCGATGCGGGCGGCGCGCCCCGTCCCTTGTGTTTTGCGGCGGAGGCTGGTATAATCACCTTATTATGCGAAAGGAGTGCCGCCCCCATGAAACGCTGTCTCGTGATCTCCGATTCCTTCAAGGGCACGCTGTCCTCCCCCGCTATCTGCCGCATCGCCCGCAGCCTTGCCGTCCCCGGCTGGCAGGTGGACGCCCTGCCGGTGGCCGACGGCGGCGAGGGCACCGTGGACTGCTTTCTGGATGCCTGCGGCGGGCAGCGCGTGACCGTTACAGTCAGTGATCCCTTCGGCACAGACGCGGAGAGCTTCTACGGCCTGCTGCCCGACGGCACGGCTGTGGTGGAGTGCGCCGCTGCTGCGGGGCTGCCGCTGGCGGAGGGACGGCTGGATCCGGAGCGCACCACCACCTACGGCGTGGGACAGCTGATGGCGGCGGCGCTGGACAACGGCGCAAAGCGTTTGATACTGGGTCTGGGCGGCAGCTGCACCAACGACGGCGGCTGCGGCGCATCCGCCGCGCTGGGCGTCCGTTTTTTCGACCGGCAGGGGCGCAGCTTTGTGCCCACCGGCATCACGCTGGCGGAGATAGCGGACATCGACCTGTCCCGTCGCCATCCGGCGCTGGACACCGTTTCCCTGACCGTCATGTGCGACATTGACAACCCGCTGTACGGTGCGCTGGGCGCGGCATACGTCTTTGCGCCCCAGAAGGGCGCGGACGCGGCCTGCGTGCAGCGGCTGGACGAGGGACTGCGGCATTTTGCCGCCGTTTTGCGGCAGCGGCTGGGTATCCCCGTGGATAAGCTGCCCGGCGGCGGAGCCGCGGGCGGCTTCGGCGCAGGGTGTGCAGCGCTGCTGGGCGGTACGCTGCGCTCCGGCATCGAGACGGTGCTGGACACCGTGGACTTTGACCGCCAAACCGCCGGGTACGATCTGATCGTCACCGGCGAGGGACGGCTGGACAGCCAGAGTCTGGGCGGCAAGGCGGTGTCCGGCGTGGCCGGACGGTGCCGTGCTCTGGGCGTTCCCGCAGCGGCGCTGGTGGGTGCGCTGGCGCTGGAGCCGGACGATCTGGCGGCGCTGGGGCTGTGCAGCGCCCGCAGCATCAACCCCGCCGGCGTGACCCTTCAGGACGCCAAAGCGCATGCCGCCGCCTACTACCGCGACGCCCTCGTAAAACTGCTGGAGGAGATGAGCTGATGCCCCACGTCATAGAGATAACCGATTTTCTTGCACCGGAGCTGGACGTATACGCCCGCGCCACCGAAAACCAGCTGGTGAACCG
>OMNU01001091.1_pt1 | contig 12172 bp, 12 predicted proteins | sample 1673511 | NCBI WGS metagenome assembly OMNU01 (sample SAMEA103958113, study PRJEB25191) | human gut metagenome | reverse complement strand
AAAGGGCGTTCAGCCCGCAGTACAGGGCTTCCTTGCCGTCCTGAAACAGCTCCTGCGTGGTAAAGGGGATAAAAATAGCGACGCTTGAGGTGGTCAAGCCCCGCTGTATTTCGATCTGGTTCAGCCCCAGCGGGAGGCTGCTCATCAGCCCCTCCTCCTGACGGAAATCAAGGCGGGTAAGCTGGCAGTTGTACTTCTGGGCGATGGAGGCCGCCTGAAACACGTTGTTGTCAAGCTGCTGGCGGCTGCCTGCGGTATTGACCACAATAAAGGTCAGCAGGAACATTCGCTCGTTGCGGCTTTGCAGGTCTTGCAGCAGCTTCTTCGCCTCCGTGCCGTAGGTGGCAAGGTCCGAGGGGATGATGTCCATGTCGTATCCGGCGCGGACGGCCTTTTTCTGCTCCTCGATGGTCATTTTCTGCAAATCCGTGATCTTGCGCTTGATGGTCTTGATGGCCTTGACCTGATCCACGGACTGGACGTGCATACTGACGATGAGGGAGCTTTCCATGTCGAGGAAGTCCGCCAGCATCCGGTCGTTCAGCTCCGGCGCTAAAATCTGCAAGAAGCTGGCGCAGCCGATGCGCCTGCCGACGCCGAAGGAGCGCCCGGTGCGGAACTCAAAGGAGCTGGGCGCGATGAAGTCCTTGACCGAAAGCCCGGAGGGTGCCAGCCAGTCCCACGAGAAGCGGAACGGCTCCTGCTCGTCCATGTGCAGCATCCCGTGCAGCAGCCGCAGCCGCTCCGTGCCGTTCATCGGCTCCGCCGCCACGCCGAGGCGCTTGAAGTTGTTGAGGATGTCCGTTTCAATGCGCTCCAGCCTTGGCTTTGCAGCCTTCAGGCCGTCCGCCTCCACGCCGAAGGTCAGGTACTTGGTCTTGATGAGGCCGTTGTTGCCGCGGGCAAGCTGGTTCTGGAGCATCTGGGTATATTCCAGACGGATGCTGTCAAAATCGTCGCCCTGCGGCGAGATGGTGATGTACCTTGCGTAATTGTCCTTGTTGGCGGACATATTCACGAAGGAGAGCTGAAAGCGCACGGAGCTGTCAAAGTAGTTGAGGAAGTCGCACCAGCCGTCAAAGATGGCGGTCTTGTCCTCGTTCTGGTTGAGCTGATAGTTGATGTCCTGAAACTGGACGGTTTTCGTGTAGTAGCTGTCCGTCACGCGGCAGATGCCGTCGGGGAACATCCGCTGAAACGGGATGCTGTCCTGTGCGGACTTCTGTTTCTTATCCTGCCGCTTCGCTCTTGCGATGGCGGCCTCGATCTGCCTGCGTTCGGCGCGGGTGAGTTTTGTGCGGGTGGACAATGCGATACACCTCCCGGTCTAAATTGTCCTGCCGTTCCAGAACGGCGTAGAAATTATTGGTTGCGTAGGGGCGCTGCTTGGGGCGCAGGAAGCAGACCTGCACGATGTTGCGGACGATCTTTTCAAGGGGCTGTCCGTTCTTCTCATACATGGCCAGCAGGAAAAAGGGCAGCATGAGCAGGATCATGCAGATCGCCGCCGTGCTGACGCCGGTATGGGCTTTGAGCAGGAAGAACAGCGGAACGCCCAGCGCCGCACCAGCGCCGAAGCAGATGAGCTGGCGCTTCGTCAGGTTCAGCAGCACCTTGGTCTTGACCGCGTTCAGGTCTTTGGGTACGGGAACGTATGCCATATTGGTTTACCTCCTATGTCATAGTGTTTTTTCATAGCGGAGTTTCATCTGCGCAGGGTATTGTCCAGCCTTCGGCGCTCTCGCACCTGTCCACGCAGTGCCGCCTGCCCGCCCCGCGCAGCACCAGCCAGCAGCGTGCAGGCTTGCTCCGCCCTCGGTGTCCAGCGTATAGGTGATGATTCGCTGATAGCCCATTGCCCGTGCCGCCCGTGCCGCAGCAGCGTAAAGGAAACTGCAAGCGTTTTTGGTTCCGTCGGTGCAAAGGCGATTAACCTCCAGCGTTTTCCCATCGTCCAGATACCGGCTGACCGGACGCCCTACGATGGCGACGCCTGCCAACCGTCCGTCTGCCTCGCAGCCGATGGAAAACTTGTGTCCAACGACGGGCTTATGATGGCGGTGCCAAGTGGCAACGAAGGTATTTGCTTCGGACAGAGAAATGGGGATAAGCGTCAGCAAAGCTCCGCCTCCTTGCCCTTGACCGCCCTCACGGGTGTGTGCTCCGCCGATGTGCGGAGCTTCTCCAGCACAGACACGCGGCGCTCGACGCTGCTTGGTGCGTAGCTCTGCAAGGCGTCCCGCTTTTCAAACACCTCGTCCAGCGCAAAGCAAAGGTCGCTCGTATCCTCCATGCGCTCCTGCCACTTGTCCGCCGCCACCTTCAAGGGGTTATCGAACAGCAGCAGGTAGTCCGCCTCCTCCGGCTCAAAGCCGTGGGTGGTGGTCAGATATTCATGGGTCTGGCGCACGGCGGTGATAGCGGCGGAGTTGCAGATCAGGTCATGTCTGCTCATCTGCTCCCACTCGCCCTGTAAGGCGGCGAGGTTTTCATCCAGCCGCGCAAGCAGGCGCGCCAGTTTTTCCTGTTCAGGATTTGTGGATTTGTTCATTTTGATTTCACCTCCCTAATGACTGTTGAAAATTGACTTTGCGAGACTGCTGGTTTTGAACAGGGTGAAGCAGAGCAGCACCGTGTAGCCCATGCACAGCCAGATGGCCGTGGAAATGTTGTCATCTATGAGCATATTCTGTACCAGCACCGCATAGATGGCGATGCAGATGATGATGAGAAAGCCCTGAAACGCCAAAGCCAACAGGGAGCGGAGATAATTCTGCCCCATGCCGCCCCATTCCTTGCCCATCATGGTGGCCATGGGGATGGGCGCGATGCTGGTGACGAGGTATATCTCGATCATGCGCCCGTAGATGATGATAAAGATGCAGATGGTCAGCGCCCACATGGTGAAGCCCACCACGAAGGATTGCAGCCACAGCCCCAAAAGCGTCCACACGTTCATCTCCAGCAGTCGCGCCTCGAGGTCTGCGATATGGTCGGCAAGGTTGATGGAGGTGTTGCCCACGATAAGGCCGGAGGCGCGGTTGACCACGCTCTGCGCCGCCTCAAATACGCCCATGACGATATTCCATGTGTTGGACACGATGAGGACGGCAGCCGCCGTCTTGAATACCCACTTAAAGAATACCCATGTGTCGATGTCGTGGAGGTTATTGCGGTCCGCGATAAGCTGTATCAGCTCCAGTGTCATCACAAAGGCGAGGATCACGCCGGCGATGGGCAGTATCACGTTGTCCGAGAGGGAGCGGATCATGCTGTAAATGCTGGCGTTCCACGCCTGCGGGGTGCTGCCGATGTGTCCCGCCGCCTCCGCGACCTTGGCGTTGACGTTATCAAAGAGGCCGGTGAGGTTATCCATGATGCCCCCGACCAGCAGCTCCTTGAGCCATTCGGTGAATTTTTCCCATATCAAATCCAATGGGTCAGCCCTCCTTTCCCGCCCCCGCCCGTGTCAGGCGGGCAGGGGCGAAGGGTTTTACATTGCGGCATGGACGGGATTAACCGAACAGCCCTTTGAGCAGCGGCACGAGAATCATACCGATGAGCGCCACACCGCCGCCCGCCATGAGCTGTTTCATCCCTTGCGATTTTGCGCCCGGATTATCATTTCCGTAGCCCTCCAGCAGGTTGATAACGCCCCAAATGCCAAGACCGGCTCCGAGGGCAATGACGAGGGTCTGCAACACATCGACTGCGCTATTGAAGAAATCCATATTTTATGTGCCGGAATCGTTTCTTTATGGTTTTTACGATGGAAACCGCAAAGCCGGAATGAGCTGGCCGCTGTGTGCGGCTGTCGATTCCGGCTTCTCCTTTCAAATTTTCGGTTGTGCTTTCCTCCGACTTTGCGTTTCGCCTGTATCTCTTGCATTGTCGGCGTCCTCCTTTACGGAATGGGTGTCTGATCTATATATAAAAATCCGCCAAATCAGGCGGATTCTGAACCTGCGGCCGCGCCCGCGTCAAAGACCTCAAATTCCTCCTCCGGCTTCAGCTTGAGCTTTGTGGAGAGGAATTTTTCAATGTCAAAGGCGTTCTTGGGATTCGCGTCCGAAAGATACTTGTAGTTGGGGTGTTTTGTGATGTCGTATTTGTCGGATAGGAACGGCCTTACGCCGCGCAGCTGCAAGATACACTTGCCGCCATTAAGAACGGCAAGCTCATCCTGACTCATCAGCTCCTTGCCGAGCTTCTGATAGTTCAGGCTGTGGGAAACCTCTCTGCCGCGGCTTTCGCCGGTATTGAAGGTGTCAATGGTTTCCTTGCCCAGTGCGGCGGACAACTCCTTTAATGTGGTCGGCTCCTTGCCGCCGAGGAACACGGAGCTATCGCAGTTGCCGATGATGGTGTCGCAGTTGTCCTTGTAGAGTGCCTTGAGCTGGCTCTGTGCCTGCAAAACAAGGCAGGCGGAGATCTCGCGGCTGCGGATGGTGGCCATGAGCTTTTCCAGCTTGGGAATCTGCCCGATGTTGGCGCACTCGTCGATGAGGCAGCGCACATGGACAGGCAGCCTGCCGCCGTACACGTCGTCCGCCTTGTCGCACAGGAGGTTGAATAGCTGGCTTTGCAGCATGGCGATGACGAAGTTGAAGGTGGTATCCGTGTCGCTCATAATGAGGAACAGCGCCGTTTTCCGGTCGCCCAGGGTATCCAGCTCCAGTTCGTCGTCCGACATGATCTCCCGCAGCTCCGCAATATCGAAGGGGGCAAGGCGGGCGCCGCAGCTAATCAGGATGGATTTCAAGGTCTTGCCGGCAGCCAATTTGAATTTGCGGTACTGCTTCACAGCGAAGTGGTCCGGGTGCTCCTTCTCCAGCTTGGCGAACAGAATATCCACGGGCGACTGAAATTCCTCGTCGTCCTCTCTGGCCTCCGATGCGTTGATGAGCTCCAGCAGCGTGAGGAAGTTCTTTTCTTCCGGCTCCGCCTCGTACCAGATGTACCCGATCAGGGCGCAGTACAAAAGCCGCTCGGCCTTCACCCAAAAATCTTCCGAGGATTTTTCTCCGTCGCCTTTGGTGTTGGCAATGATGACATTGACCAATTTGAGGATGTCTTTCTCCGACCGAATATAGGCGAAGGGGTTGTATTTCATGCTCTTTTTGAAGTTGATGGTGTTGAGGACTTTAATGCGGTACGGCTCATAGATGACCTTCCCGCGGGCGTCCCGCAGGGGTTTTCCGTTCTCGTCCAGCTTGGGGGCGCCCCGCCGCAGCATGGTCCCCACCTCGGACAAAAGCTGTCCTTTGGGATCGGTGACCACATAGCTGCTGTGCATCTGCATGAGTGAGGGCTTGACGAAGAACCGGGTCTTGCCGCTGCCGCTGCCGCCGATGACCAGGATGTTCTTGTTTCGGGCGTACTTGGGATTTTTCGGGCGGCTGGACATGGTGAGCTTTTCCGTCTGGGTCAAAGGAATGTTCCAGTCGGGAACCGGATCGACATAGGGGGCAATATCGGCCGCCGTGCCCCATCGTGCGCTGCCGTACTCAATGCCCTTGCGATATTTCTTTGTATTCTTGCTCTTGGCATACACCGCCAGCCGAACAATGACCGCCCCGGCGATGCCCGCCAGCAGGTCCAGCGGATGCAGACTTGGCAGCCCAGAAGAAAACGCCTCCGTAAAGCCCTGGCTCAAATGCAGGAACTTTTCAGAGGCGTCAAGGCCGGGCGCAAGGCGCACCGCCTGGCAGAGCTTGTCAAAGAGATACACGAACAGCAGATACGGGAGGTTGGGGATCAGCTTTTTCTTCCAGTCAACCGTCATAATTCCACACCCCGGTCTTTGGTCTTGACCTTCTCCCGCTGGCGGTGCTGGGCTTTGGACTGCTGTTTCGCCTGCTCCAGCTCCTTGCGGATGGAGGGCTTTTTCTCTTTCTCCAGGTTCTTTGCGGAGAACTCCCGAAAGGCTGCCGTGATAACGTCGGCATCCCGGCCCTTGAAGAACACCAGGTAGCGGGGTATATCGCCGCTGGTGTCCTTTTTCAGCGCGAAGTCAATGCCGTACTTCTTGGCGGTGACGGAAAAGGCCCGGATGTTCTGGTCGGTGATCTCGATGTTTGAAACGCCGGTGTTGTGCTTCATAAGCTGCCGGAGGGTCTGCTTGCCGTGGTGCAGCTTGGTCTTGTGGCCGGTCACGCCCTTCTGCATCTCGTCCAGCACTTTTTTCATGGCCTGTTGCAGCATCCCGGCGGAGAGCTTGGTGGCCTCCACACAGAGAGTAACGGTGCGCTGGGTGACTTCTTCCTGCACGAGTGATTACCTCCTTTCTCCGCTGCCGTACAGGTCGTGGTTCACCAGGGACGCATAGTAGCTGTCAATGGTGGCCGGGGCGTTATACAGGGCAGCCAGCAGATATTTCTTGATGTTGCGGACATAGGTGGTGTTGTCCCGCATCCGGTCCAGCACATACTCGATGTGGGAACTGTTCAGCTTCAGGAAGCGGGATTTGACCACCTCCGCCGGATAGTCGTCCCCGGCAATGCGGATTGTTTCCCTGCGGGAACAGACGGTATCCACCATGAGCTCCACCAACTCATTCAGCATATCCCGATCCAGCCGGTCATCCCGGCATAGATAGTCATACTCGATATTCTCTAAAATCAGTTCCCGATAGTTCTCTCGCTCTCGCATCCAGTCCCGTCCGGTCCGGCTGACCCCCGTGGGGGTTTGGGGGCTTGATTGGATAGGATTTGATTCTTCCGTACTTGATGAATCAGTATTTGATATTTGTTTACTTGATCCTTTAGTATTTAATTGTGCGGGGTTTTCCTGTTCAGGTTTTCCCAAGACAGGAGAATCCAAGACTGGTTTTACCTGAACTGGATTTTCCCGTTCAGGTTTTCCCGGTTTAGGTTCCGGCGGTCTGGGCTGCTCCAAAATCGTGTACTCGATGCTGCCGAGCCGCCCGTTGGCGTTACGGACTCTTTCACGGATAATGTATCCCGCATCCTCCAGCTCCCGGACCGTAGCACAAATGCTGTCCACTCCATCCCGGCATATTCGGGCAAGGCCTTTGGTGGTGTAGTCCCAATCCTCCGGCAAGGACAGCATGAGGGACAGCAGCCCCTTCGCTTTCAGCGACAGCGCCGTGTTCCGCAGATGATGGTTTGCCATCACCGTGTAGTCACGGGTTTTCTCAATGCGAAATACCGCCATAATCTCACCTCCCTCCGGCGGTCTGGAAAAGTGTTCGTTTTCGGAAAAAATTCAATTCTGTGCCCATTTACTTTTCCATGTGGGAAAACCTATGGACACTTGATTTGCATTTCCTACATGAAGAAATACCTTCGATTTCTCACCCCTTTCAATACAGTTTTCCGTGTACTTGATGGAAAGTAAAAAACGCCATAGGATTTCCTATGGCGTTTGGGACAGGAAAAGGGTGCTGATATTTCACATCAGCACCCTTTATCCTGCCAGTATTAAAATTTTTGACTTCACATCGTGTTCCTTGCCTCTGAAAACATTGATTTTACTGGACTATCTCATGTTTTCTTATTAGGAGGCGGGGAATCCTCTGCCCTCTATTCATCTGTGTACCACATCGGCCTTGCGGCTGTCTCGAAGCCGGTTCGGTGCGAGATCGCCCCACCGCCTGTGCCGGAGGCGCAATGCACCACCAACAGGCGGCCCAGCCAGTCGCGGCCTGCGGCGATGCCGACGTGTTCATCCTCCGGATAGAACAGCAAGTCCCCTGGCTGTACTTCGTCCCACTCTATGTCCACGCAGTTGGCGTGCTGCTCTATGGCTCCGCCGCCCTGCCCAATCACATATTCGCCGCCGCTGGCGTTGTAGAACGCCCAATCCACAAAGCCGGAACAGTCCAAACCGTAGGGCTGCTCCGTGCCGGTGGTGTCGCTGCCCTCGGCTGTAACCTCCGTCAGCTCACCCCAGCGGTCGTCCCAGCCCAGCACCAGCGATTTGCCGCCCCAAAAGTAATCCACCTTGTCCACCAACGCCAGCGCGTAAGTAACGACCATGCGCCGCTCCATAGAGAGATCGTCCGGCAGGCGCTCCCACACCTCCATGGCTTCGCCGGTGGGCTCCATAGTGTGACTGTCCGCAACAACGCCTGCTGGAGACAGAGCCGCCGCTACCGCAATCACCGGCAAGGCCAACAGCAGGAACAGCACCACACCGCCGCCCGCTGCGGCTATGGCCTTGAACCCGGCGCGGACGGTCTTGCCCACCGTCTGCGCCATCTGCTTCAACCGCTGTCCCGCTTTGCGGGCAGCGGCTTTCGTCTGTTGGAGCATCTGCCGCTGGGCGGCGCGTTGGGTGTACTGCTTCGCCCGCTGTTGGGCGGCGGTCATGGTTGGTGCAGGCGGTTTTTGCGCCAGTTGGCGCGGCACTGTTGTGGTGCGCGGTGTCTTTGCTGTTGTTCCCTGTGCGGCGGCGGGCTGCTCCGTTGACCGCCACATATCCCGCTGGCGCACCTGCACCGCCGTTGTCTCCTGCCGCTGCCGTACCTTTTGGGCGCGGTATTTGTGCAGGGCATATTTTCGCTGAAGCTGCCGTGTGGCACGGAGGGTCAGACGGGCGGCGTCCACCGCACTTTGCTTCACCTGCTCCGTGGCATACTCCACAGGCTGACGCTGGTGCTGGGTCTGCCGTTCCTGCTTCTGCTGGGCGTAGTGCCGCTGCAAAATACGCACCGCCGTGCGGGGTATGGCGTTTTGCTGCCGCGTTTTCGGCTGCTCCATGGCGGCGCGGGTCTTGGCGTCACACATTTTGCTCCCCCGGCTTGGTGGTCATCAGGCGGTACAACTCCGTGTCGCGGGGCAGCTCATTGATGAACGGCACAAGGCAGGAGCCCACCTTGATCAGCCCGTGGCCTGCCGGGGCATCGCTGACGTAATCCATCTGCGCGTCGCTGGCATCCAGCAGCTTGGCCAGCTCCGCACGGTCAGTAGGTGCCTGATTCAGCAGCACCAGAAACTCGCTGTTGGCGAACATCAGCCGCGCCGTGTCGGACAGCAGGCACTCCTCCACGTTCTGCGTAATGCCGGTGAGGGTGGCGTAGTACTTACGAAACCGCTTCCAGCATTTATACAGGAACTCGCTGGAATAGTTGTTGATGGCGCTCTTGCCGCCCACGCCGGGGCTGGCGAAGAACAGATAGATCTCGTCAATATAGACGTGGGTATACCGCCCCTGCTGCCGGTTGCGAATGACGCGGTTGAGGATGCTGTCCAGCATCACCAGCAGACCGATGGGCTTGAGGTTTTCACCCAAGTCCTGAATGTCGTAGCAGATGATGCGGTTGCGGGTGTCGATATTGGTCTGATGGGCAAACACGTTCAGGCTGCCGGTAGTGAACAGCTCCAGTGCCAGCGCGATCTCATGGGCAACCGACTCCTTCTGCCGCATGAGGTCGTCGTAGAGGTCTTTCAGCGTGGGCGGTTCGCCCTCGTATTTGCGAATGTACTTGCGGTAGATGTTGGCAGTGCAGCGGTCAATGATGGACTTCTCCTTTGCGCCGATCTCGCCCGCGCCCATGAGCTGTTCGCACAGGGACATGATGAACTCACTCTTGAGAACAAGCGGATTACGCCCGTCACCATACTCCTTGGAGATGTCCAGTGCGTTGACATAGCTGCCGTTGGAAGCGGAGATGGTGATGACCTCGCCGCCCAGGGCGCGGATCAGCGGGCCATACTCCCGCTCGGGGTCTACTACAATAATATCGTGGTCGGTATTCAGTCCCACGAAGCCGATCTCCTGCTTTGCCATCATAGACTTACCGCTGCCGGACACGCCCGTATACAGACCGTGTCCGTTTAGCATCGCGTCGCGGTTGCAGATGATAAGGTTGCGGGACACAGCGTTGACGCCGTAGTACAGGCCACCGGTATCCATGATCTCCTGCGTCTTAAAGGGTAGCAGCACGGCGGTACTCTCTGTGGTCAGCGTCCGCATAGCGTCGATACGCCGCAGGCCGTAGGGCAGCACCGTGTTCAGCGCGTCCTCCTGCTGGTACTTCATGGTGGCAAACTGACATCCGTGGGAACGGCCAATGGCAGACAGCGCCTCCGTGTCCTGCTCCAACTGCTCCTCGTTGTCGGCAAGATGGGTCAGCGTCACCAGCGCGTACATCATCCGTTGGTCGCGGGCGGTGAGGTCGTCTAAGAACTCCCGCGTCTCCTTCCGCATCTGCTCCAGATCGTAGGGGATATTGGCTGAGAAATTGTTGTGGTGGTTCTGCCGTTGCTGCCAGCGGGTGATGTCGCTCTCCACCGCCATGATGCGCCGGTGCATCTCCGACACGGCCTCGTCGGTGGCCACCGGCACAATGTCGATGGACAGCATCATGTTTCGGGGATAGTCCATCAGCTCGGTGATCATGGTGTCCTTGATGAAGCTGGCATACTCCCGCAGGAACAGGGTGCGGCCCACACGCTCGTCCACGGCGTAGCGGTCGTGGAAGAATTGCAGCGTTTCCGGCGCGATGGCATCGCGGAAGTCGTGGCCGCGCCGCTGGGCGGTTTGCAGGTCGAAGGCGAAGGCCGATTCCTGTCCCACACGGAAGAAGTCATGGAACAGCCGCAGGCGCTCGTTGAGGGTGATTTCCCGTATACCGGAATCCATGCGGCCGAGGCCAGCGGTCAGGTCAGTTCCCACGCGGGCGAAGAAGGTGCGAGCTTCCTCGATGCTGCGCTTGGCCACGGACACGGTGATGTACTTCTCCTGCACCAGATTGTTGCTGCCGCTGGCCTTGTCCAGCAGAATGCCGTTATATTCGCGGCGCATATAGTCGCGGCCATCCTGCCGGTAGGCCATCAGGAGGTTTCGGCTAAACTCCTGCCGGTTGAGCTGGCGGTTCACCAGCGTCAGCTTGATGCCCGCGTCGATGGGCAGGCTGTTGAGAACGCCGCAATAGCCCAGAAACAGCTCCATTTGCTTTTCCGGCGAGGCCACGGCATAATTGACATCAAAAAAGCGCCAGGTCTTGGAAAACCTGCCGCTTACACGAAAGATACCGTCTTTATAGATGCGCTTGATGGGGATGGACTGCTGCACGCTGCGGGGAATGCGGAAAGCGTCCCGTTCCGTGCTGCGACCCTTGAATAGTTTTCTCACTTCTTGTCCTCCTTCTCCCAAAGGTCGTATAGATAGTTCTCGCTGTGCCACAGCCGCCGACCGGCCAGCAGAAAGTTGGTTTTGCACCATGCCCACAGGAATTGCTCCAGCGTCAGGCCGTTGTAGTGAAAGAAGCCAGCCGCCGCCATAGGCGCAGCACCCACGATGCACAGCCAGCCCAGCGTCTCGCGGTCTAATACGCCCCGCAGGGCGAAGTACAGCCCCACCGCCGCACCCACCGCCAGCAGCGAACAGATCAACTGTCGCGCTGTCAGGCCGAAGTAGACAGTTTCCTTGTAGCTGCGTATCTCTTTGTTGATTTTGATTTCCATGTGTATTCTCCTTTTGGGCAAAAGAAAAGCACCGGAAACCGGTGCTTTTCTTCGTTGTTACCCTAATGCATAAGATATTGTCAGAGTGCAAACTCATATAAAAGGAACTTCCTCGGTGTTCCGATGTCCACATATGTGATTTCGACAGTATCTACATAGGCAAATCCAAACGACATATACATTTTCTGTGGAATATCATTTCCCTCTATGCAGTCAAGGCGAATGGATTTCAGTCCTCTTTCTCTTGCGGTATCGATTGCGTGCTGCACCAATTGCTTGGAATACCCGCGACCGCCATATTCGGGAAGCACTCGCAGAGCATGGAGAACGACCATCTCTTTGTCTTCCGCATCTGTCAGCCATCGAACTGTGTGGTAAGCCTCGTCGCAGTCATGATTCATGATATACGCGGCAACGATTTGGCCATCTTCTATGCCGATAAACTGATCCTTCTCTGCAATCGCATTTTTGACCATTTCGTCTGAGGGAAAGCCTCCCTTATCGCCTTCCGGCAGAAAGTCCTTTTCTCCCAGAACCTCACACATACGGTCATAAAACTGCCGTAGTTCCCGAAAATCTTTTTCCTCCGCACATCTGATTAACACGATGACAAGCCCTTTCGTATATCGATTTGCTTTTCTCTAATTGTACTACTCAGCAGAATCGTTTGCAACCCAAAGATACGGCGCTTTTCCTGCTAATACCAAGGCAGAAATTAGCAAGAAAGTATAGGGCGATAT
>OMNU01001058.1_pt1 | contig 12436 bp, 12 predicted proteins | sample 1673511 | NCBI WGS metagenome assembly OMNU01 (sample SAMEA103958113, study PRJEB25191) | human gut metagenome | reverse complement strand
GTGGGGGAGAGGGCGCATATACCGACGACCACTCCCGCGAAGATTCGACCGTTCTGCGCAGCGGCGGCGATGTAACGATCGTCACCTACGGCATCAGCGTCAATGCAGCGCTCGCCGCAGCGGAGACGCTTTCCGCCGACGGCATCCGCGCCGAGGTCATCAAGCTCAACCGGCTGCTGCCGCTCGCCCCGGAGACCGTCCGTGAGTCGCTGCGGAAAACCGGACGGTTTATTATGGCGGAGGAAGCCTGCCGCTCCGGAAGTCTTGGCACGCTTCTTCTTGCAGACGCCGCGGCAAACGGCATTTCGCTGCGCGGCGCCCGGCTGCTGGATCTCGGCAGCGGCGTTATTAAGCACGCTTCGGTCCGTGAGCTGCAGCACTGCCTGCATCTGGATGCGGATGGCATTGCCGCCGCAGCAAAGGAGATACTGCATGAAAAAAATCCGGCTTGATCAGCTTGTTTTTGATAAAGGCCTCGCCGAGAGCCGCGAGCGCGCCAAGGCGTATATCATGGCGGGCAGCGTCTATGTGAACGGCCAGAAAGAGACAAAGCCCGGCACCTCCGTAGCGGAGGACGCCGCTGTGGAGATGCGGGGTGAAACGCTGCCGTATGTCAGCCGCGGCGGGTGGAAGCTCGAAAAGGCGCTGCGTGTCGGCGCGCATGGGCTGGCCCGGCACGCGCTCGCCGCGGGTGAACCAGAGATGGCAGCCGAGGTGATCGCCGGTGCAGCAGCGCTGCTCGATGCGCGCGAGCGCCTGCGGGGAATAGAGGCTGCGGCCGAAGCAGCGCTCAATGTAGTCGTGATCCTCCGCTTCGCGCTCGTTCGAGCGAAGCTGGGCGCGCAGCGCGTTGGACGCGCGCACCATGCCGTTCTCGCCGGCGACCGCGGAGCGGCCGACGGTCAGCTCGTCGGTGCGGACGATCTCGACCGGCAGGAGCTTGGTGAGCAGCGGCGCCCAGCGGTCGCTGAAATGAAGGCGGAACGGTGATTTTTTATGGGGTGTGCCGTCAAATTGCAGGTATTTCTCAAACGCCGCGCGGACGGCGGCCTCCAGATCGTCCGCGTCGAGCGTGCCCGGGCAGGCGAGGGCCTCGGAGAGTCCCTTTTCCCACGGGGCGAGCAGCGGCGGCTTCTGCCCAAGGACAGATCTCCAGCGGGCGGACTGGAGCGAATAGACGAGCTGGTTCTTGTCCATCCACTCCTGTCGCGAGAGCTGATATTCCGAGGCAAAAAATTCTGCGGCGTGGGCGCGGCGCAGCTCCGTGAGCACGGGGCGGACGGGAAGCTCCTTTTCATAGACGGCGTTTTCCAGCGCGAGCCACGCGAGGTCGTCGAACGCGGAGCGCCGCGTGTCGTCCGCCCAAAGGGCGAAGAGACGGCGCGGCATCTCGTCGCCCAGCCACTTGCGGACCAGACCGATGACGCAGTTCATGTAGAAGTCCGGCGTGCCGTCGGCCTTGAGGGCGAGGAACTGCGGCTCAAATTGATAGTCGCCGCAGGCGGTCCAGACCAGATTGATGGCGCGGCGCTGGTTGGCGCTGTAGCTGTCGGTTTCCATATCAGTCGGTGAACAGGCGGCTGCGGTCGAGCTTCGCGGGGATGCGCGCGGCGATAACGTCGCGGATGAGGCTCTGCTCGTAGGCGTCGAAGGCCTTGTTGGTGATGCCCATGTCGAGCGCCGTACCGGCACTCACGCCGCGGCGGATCAGGCGCAGCGCGTCCAGAAGCCCGCGCAGGTCGAGCGCCTTGGAGGAGATCTCCGCGCTCCCGCACTTCTTTTGCAGGTCGAGAAAGAGCTGCACGAGCTGTCCGCGGTACTTTTTTTCCAGCGTGGGAAACTCCTCGCCGAGCAGACGGTCCAGACCGTCCTCCGCGATGGGCGGCATCTGAATGACGACAAAGCGCGAGGTGAGCGCTTCATTCAGCTCGCGCGTGCCGGCGTAGCCGTAGTTCATCGTGCCGATGAAGCGCGCGGCGGGGGCGACCGTTACGCGGTCGTAGCCGGGGACGTCGATGGCGCGGCGGAAGTCCAGCGCGGCGTGCAGCACGGCAAGAGCCTCATTTTTGGCCATGTTGATCTCGTCGAGCACGCCGAAGCCCCCGTGCTTCGCACAGAGGTAGACGGGGCCGGGGCGGAAGGTCACCTGTCCGTTTTCAAAGGTGTCCATGCCGATGAGCCCGGCGGCGTCCATGCTGACGTGAAAGGAAACGTCCCACGCGGGGCGGCCGAAGGCCTGCGCCAGATTTTCGGCCAGCACGTTCTTGCCGGTCGCCTTGCTGCCGGCGAGCAGCAGGTTCTCGCCGCACAGCAGCGCGGCGATGGCGGCCTCCCAGACCTCTTTCCCATAATAATGATAGCGCGGCTGCGGGATGCGGCCCTGCAGCGCCGGCTCGGCGGGGTATTGTGCGCGGTAGGCGCGGACGCCGTCGAGCAGCGCGGGGCTGATGTGCTCCTGCTCTAAAAATTCCAACAAGCTCTCCTCATCCTCTCTTTCGGAAATGCGCGCGTCGCGCGCTTCGTTTCGGCCTCATCATAGCACAACGCGAGGGCTTTGCAAGCCCTTTTTCCGTCAAAATTTCGGACGGCTGCGGCGCGTTTCCTGGACGCTTTGGCGCGAGCGGCGCAAAAAAGAACGCCGCCCGCGGGCGGCGTTCCCTGAACGGATCAATCCTTCGTGAGGACAATGGGCATTGCCGGTCCTTCGCTCTCGCCGTCGGCGCTGTTGTTGGCGGAGGGCATTTTCTCGCGCAGGAGCAGCGCCGAGAGCCTCGTGCCGTCGGTCAGCTCCGCATGGAATACGACCTGCAGCTCCGCACCGTAGGAAAGGCCAAATTCCACGCCCTCTGCGCCATAGATGCTGTAGACGCCGGCGGTGCTCTCATCGGGAATGTCGCTGATCCACCACTGTACGGCGGAGCGTTCGTCGTCGACCTCCATGAACCGGAGCGCGCTTTGCGCGGCGCTCTTTCCGTCCACCAGATAGTCGAGCCGCGCGGACTTCACGGCGGCGTCGTAGGCACCGAGGTAGAGGTTTGCGGTGCGGTGGTCCTCGTCCTCCCAGCCCTTGACGCTGCATCGGATGTCCGAGCTGGAATAGGAACGGCTGAGGACGTAGCCGAAGGAAAGATCCTCATAGAGCTTCGGCAGCGCCTCGTCGGCAAAGCCGGGCAGGTCGCGGATCGTCTCGAGCTGGCGCTCGCCGCCGGTATCGTAGGCGGCGGTGGCTTCGAAGCCATCATCGTTCATCGAAAGCACGGTTTCGCCGCGGTAGACGTCGTACTCGTCGCGGACCAGCTCGACGGCGGTCGTTCCGTCGTCGGAGGCAAGGGAGCGGAGACGGAGGGAGACGGCAAGGCCGTCCTGCACCGTCTTGGGCTGGAGGGCGAAGGCAACCGTGCAGGTGTAGGCGTCCAGGTCGAAGCGCTTGACCGTGTAGTCGAACTGCGCGGTCAGCGTGGCGCTCTCCTCCATCGCTTCGCGCACGGAGCTGCTGATGCCCGCGATCTGCGAGGAAAGGCTGGACTGCACGCTCATGATCTGTGATTGCAGAGAGCCGACCTGCCACTCGAGCTGCTTGACGCGGTGGTTATTGTAGAGTGCCAGACCGACGGCGAGGGCGAGGCAGACCGCCGCCGCGCCGAGAAGGAGCTTTTGCCGCCGCGCCTTCTTCGGTGCGGTAAGAGTCTCCTGCGCGGGCGCGGGCGCGGAAGCGTCGACAGACGAGGCGGCCTTGGCGTCACCCTTTTCCGCCTCCTCAAGGCTCAAAAGCTCATCGACGCTCACGCTGTAGAGACGGCTGAGCTCCACGAGCTTGCTCAGCTCGGGCTGAGCGGCGCCGTTCTCCCACTTGGAGACGGCCTGACGGGAGACGTTCAGTCTTTCGGCCAGCTCCTCCTGCGAGAGGCCCGCCGCGCGGCGGAGCTCATAGAGTTTTTCACATAGCTTCATGGGCGCTTTCTCCTTTGCTTTGATGGCATCAGCTTAGCAAAAACAGTCGTTTTGCGCCACCAACCGGGTGTTTCGTTTTGTCAACCAATGGTTTCCTTTTGACCAAATGCCCTTTTTCGTGCAACCTTTCGCCGCTGCGCGCATATACTGCATGGTATGGCACGGGGAGGTGAGAGCATGAGAGAGTGGCAGGGCGTCCGCGGCGATGTGGACGACATGATCTTTGTGGACGACTGGTTCGTCAGCGAACGGTAAGTGAGAAAAAGCTCCGCGCGTTTCAGGGAAGGAACGCAGGCGGAGCGTTTTTCGTTTTTATAGAGCCTTGTCGATGGTCGCGCCGCCGGCGACAACGTCGCCGCGGTAAAAGACCACGGCCTGCCCCGCGGTGATGGCGCGCTGCGGCTCGTCGAAGTCCACGCGGACCGCGCCGCCGTCCAGCGGCGTGACGGTCGCGGCGCTTTCGCGCTGGGAATAGCGCGTTTTGGCGGTGACGCGCAGCGGCTCTGCGGGCGGCGTAATGATCCAGTTCACGCGCGAGGCGAGCAGGGCGGAGGAAAATAGCTCCGCGTCGTCGCCGAGGAGCACGGTGTTGTGCTTCGCATCCTTGGAAAGGACGTAGAGCGGGCGGTCGGCGCTCACGCCGAGGCCCTTGCGCTGACCGGTGGTGTAGGCGACCAGCCCGCGGTGACGACCGAGGACGCGGCCGCTCGTATCGACGAAGTCGCCCGGCTCGGGCGTGACGCCGCCGAACTCGCGCAGGAAGCGCACATAGTCCCCGTCGGGGACGAAGCAGATGTCCTGCGAGTCGGGCTTCTGCGCGTTTTCAAGGCCGAAGTCTGCGGCGAGGGCGCGGATCTCCGGCTTGCTGTATTCGCCGACGGGAAGCAGCAGATGCGCGAGCTGGCGCTGCGTCATCTGGTAGAGCACATAGCTCTGATCCTTGTGCGCGTCCACGCCGCGCAGGAGCAGGTGACGGCCCGACGCAGCGTCGAAGCCGACGCGGGCGTAGTGCCCGGTGGAAACATAGTCGAAGCCGTGGTCGAGCGCCCAGTCGAGCATCGCGCCGAACTTCAGCTCGCGGTTGCAGTCCAAGCAGGGGTTCGGGGTGCGGCCCGCGCAGTATTCCGAGACAAAATGCCCCATGACCTCGCGGCGGAAAAGGTCGCACAGGTCGAGCACCCGGTGGGAGATGCCCATCTGCGCGGCGACGCGCGCGGCCTCCTCGATGTCGTCGGCGCTGCCGCAGGTGCCGGGACGGTCCTTATAATGGTGCAGCCGCAGCGTGACGCCCGAAACGTCATAGCCCTGCTTTTGCAGCAGGAGGACGCAGGCGGCGCTGTCCACGCCGCCCGACATACCGACTAAAACCCTTTTTGCCATAGAGAAATTTCCTCAATCCAGGTATTTTTGCAGAAACGCGCGGCTCGGCAGCGCGTCACTCAACTCCATGAGAACATGGTCGAAGCCGCCGGCATAGTCAAAGCGGCGGTCGGACAGCGACAGATCCGTCGAGCGGGCGTTGGGCAGCGAGAGCGTGAAGACCGTGCCCTTACCGACAGCGGATTCCGCCACGAGCATCCCGCCGTGCCCCTGCGCGATGCGGCGGCAGAGGGACAGCCCGAAGCCGAGACCGTGCGGCGGCGCGGGGTCGAGGCGGTCCGTATCCAGATAGCGCTCGAAGATGTGGGCAAGGCGCTCCGGCTCGATGCCGCGGCCCGTGTCGGCCACGGTGAGCTGAACATGGCGCTCGCCGCATTTGACGCGCACGCTGACCGTGCCGCCCTCCGGCGTGAATTTCAGCGCGTTGGAGAGCAGGTTCAAAAGCGCGCGCTCGAGCATGGGGGCGTTGAATGCGATGACGTGGCTCTCGTGGCTGGTGGAAAAGCGCAGCGCGACGCCGCGCAGCGCGAAAAGCGGCTCGGCACGCTCGCAGAGCGCGTGGCAGAAGCCGACGATATCGCCGTTACACAGCCGGAAGCGTCCGCCCTGCACCAGCTCGCTCGCGGCGGAGAGGTTGCCGACCAGACGCAGCATTTGATGGCAGCTCATCGTGAGAATGGCTGCATTTTTATCCAGCATGGGGTCGGCCTCACGCGCTTCCGCCGGCGCGAGACGGTTCGCCGCGGCAAACACGTTCGCCATCGAGGAGCGGAGCTGGGCCGAAACGTTCGGCAGGACCTCGGCCAGAAGCTGGAGGTCTTTTTCGTCAAGCGGCATCATAAAGTGCGCCTCCTTTGGGAAAGCTGTTCATATCCTTTGCAGGACGGCGCGATTTTCGTGTGGAAAAAAGTACCGCAGCGCGATGAGCGCAATGTGCAATGTGAGGTAATAAGTAGAATACCAAACTCCTGTCGAAAATACAAGAACTTTCGTGTAAAGGAAAAAGAGTATGCTATAATACCAAATGTGCCATACATTTGATATATTCCGTAAAAACGAAAGGGAGCGCATTTTATGTCTATTAAAATCGGTATCAACGGCTTTGGCCGTATCGGCCGTATGGTGTTCCGTGCCTGCCTCGAGCATCCCGAGATCGACGTGGTCGGCATCAACGATCTGTGCCCTGCCGATTATCTTGCCTATATGCTCAAGTACGATACGATGCACGGCCGCTGCAAGGCTGACATCGAAAGCCGCGAGAACGCGCTGGTCGTCAACGGTCAGGTCATTCCCGTGTTCAGCGAGAGAGACCCCGCGAACCTGAAGTGGGGCAAGCTCGGCGCGGAGTATATCGTCGAGTCCACCGGCCTGTTCCTGACGAAGGAAAAGGCTGCCGGTCACATCGCCGCCGGCGCAAAGAAGGTCGTCATGTCCGCGCCGAGCAAGGACGACACCCCGATGTTCGTCATGGGCGTGAACCATAAGAACTATACCAGCGATATGCAGTTCGTCTCCAACGCGAGCTGCACCACCAACTGCCTCGCCCCCATTGCCAAGGTTCTGCATGAGAACTTCGGCATCAAGGACGGCCTGATGACGACCATCCACTCGGTCACCGCCACACAGGAGACGGTGGATGGTCCCTCTCTCAAGGATTGGCGCGGCGGCCGCGCGGCTACCGCGAACATCATCCCCAGCTCCACCGGCGCAGCCCGTGCGGTCGGCAAGGTCATTCCCGAGCTCAACGGCAAGCTGACCGGTATGTCCATGCGCGTTCCGACGCTGGACGTTTCCGTCGTTGACCTGACCGTCAACCTCGAGAAGCCCACCACCTACGATGAGATCTGCGTTGCCATGAAGAAGGCCAGCGAGGGCGAGCTGAAGGGCATCCTCGGCTACACCGACGAGGCCGTCGTTTCCTCCGACTTCCTCGGCGACTCCCGCACCTCCATTTTCGACGCCACCGCCGGCATCGCCCTGACCGATACCTTTGTCAAGGTCGTCAGCTGGTACGATAATGAGATCGGCTACTCCAACAAGGTCCTCGAGCTCATCGAGCACATGTATGAGGTCGATCACGGTCACTCCGCCAAGTAAGCGCGGACAATAAGCCAACTTCTGAGAGTTTCCTCCTCTCGTTCGTTGTAGAAAGGGAAAGCGCAGCTTAGGCTGCGTTTTTTCTTTTGTGGTTGCATTTGTCACTTTACGCGGCGCGGAAAAGCTGATAAACTGACGAAAACAAAAGCAAAGAGGTCTTTTCTATGTTTCAGGGCTTTTCGCAGAACGCCATCGACTTCCTTTGGGGCATCAGCCTGAATAACGAGCGGGGCTGGTTCATGGCGCACAAGCAGGATTTTACGGACTATGTGGACGTTCCCATGCGCGAGCTGGGGAAGGAGGTCTTTTCCGCGCTGGCGGAGGACTATCCCAGGCAGGACTGGCGGCTGCACGTCTGCCGCATCTACCGCGACGCGCGGCGGCTGCACGGACGCGGGCCGTACAAGGAGCATCTGTGGTTCACCATCGAGCGGCCGCACGAGCGCTTTGAGAGCGTGCCCGCGCTCTATTTTGAGCTTGCGCCGAACTACTACAGCTACGGCTGCGGCTACTGGGAGGCGGGGGCGGCGACGATGGCGAAGCTCCGTGCGCGCATCGACAACGACCCCAAACCGCTCGAAAGGCTGGCGCGGCGGCTGAATAAGTCAAAATTTGTGCTCTCCGGCGAGGAATTCAAGCGGCCCAAGGGCGACGCGGGCAAGCTGCTGAATCCGTGGTACAACCGCAAAAACATTGCCATCGGCTATGACGATAACCCCGAGGGCGTGCTTTTCACGCCGCAGCTCAAGGACAATGTGCTCGACGGCTTCCGCTTCCTGATGCCGTACTACCAATACCTCGACACGCTCGCCGGCGACATGGAGCCGAACAGGTGAATAAAAGCTGAGACGGCGTGAGCCATCTCAGCTTTTTCATCATTTGCCGAGCGTTTCACCGATCACAGCCATTTGCGCGGCATCGGGTGAGAAGCTGCGCGGATGGAACTCCACGATGCGCTGACCGTAGATGAGCAGCCAGGTGTCATATTTTTCGCCGCTATGGGCGTCGCATTCCCGCCACGCCCGGTCGGCGCCCCACGGCGCGGGATCGGTCTCGCGGTATTCGCTGCCGTAGAGATCTTCTGCGTGCAGCGTGCTTTGGAGGCAGAAGTCGAAGAGCGGGGCGAGCTTCACGTCGATGACGGTGTAGAACAGCTCCGGCAGCGGCGGGTCATTCTCGTCGCTCCAGCGCACGTCGTAGGGGAGCTCCTGACGGTATTCGACCTGTCGGACGAAGACGGAGTCTCCGCGCTCGAGGGCCTCGCAGGAGTAGCGGGCATAGTCGGTATCGGTCAGGTCCTGCACATAGAGCGGGAGCGTGTCATGGTAGAGGTAGCCGACCTGCGGGCTGCCGCCGACAGTGTAGGTGTATTCCTCCGCGTTTTTCGGTACGTCGTCAAACCAGCCGCTTGATATGCCGTAGGTCATGACGCCGATCATCAGCATGACGGATAACAGGACGGAGCAAAGAACCGTGAGCACTAAGATGAGCCTGCGTTTTTTCGGCGGTACGCTCCTTTTCCACACCTGCTTGCCGACGAGCGCGGCTCCGCCGACGGGGACGAGCACAACGCCGGCGGAGACGAGAACGATGCACAGACCGGCGCTGCGGAAAAGCAGGGGGATGACCATGAGCGCCCAGAAGACAAAGATCCAGATCGAGCGCAGGAAGCTCAGCCAGCGGCTCGAGTGGGTGGGGGTGAAGATGCCCAGCTCGCGGGCGTTGCGCTTCGCCTTGCGCAGCCAGAGCCGATAGCCGAGCAGCTCGACGCCGAAGAGGAGGATCATGACGAAGATCATCAGCATCATGGTGAGGTCGTAGCCGTCCGCGAGAAAGGCGACCGGATCGCGCCGCAGCTGCGACACCTGAAGATAGAGCATCGTCGGCAGCATGCAGGCGACCGTGATCGTGTTGCTGAGCACATAGCCCTTCTTGGCGCGCTCCATCGTTTCGACCTGCACGACGGCCTCGGTCTCGATGGGCACGGCGTCAAGGTCCTCGTTGTAGAAAATGTGCGTGTCGTCGCGCTGCGTAACGATCTGCCAGCCCGCGCCGGCGCAGTAGTCCCAAAAGGTCAGGTTCTCGTGGTTTGGTTCGTCGGGACAAAAGCTGTCGGTCTTGGGGTAGTAGACCACCGCGAAGCGGAGCTTTTTCGGCTCGCAGCGGCGGTAGCGCAGGGCGTAGGTGCCGACGGATTCAAGCATCCAGCCGTTGGCGGCCATTTTCTCCAGGTGCCGCTCGAGTCCCGTGTGGTCGTAGAAGGCGTAGAGGTTCAGTTCTCGCTTCTTGTTCCATCGGTCAGTTCGCATGGCTTGTCGCCTCCCTTCAAAAGTCGCTGGTAATCGTTCATCTGCGCCGTCAGACGGTCCATCTCGCCGTGCAGCCGCTCCTCGCCTTTTTCGGTGAGGACGTAGCTGCGGCGGCGGCCCTCGCATTTGGTCTCGACGATGTAGCCCTCGGCGGCAAACTGCTCCAAAAGATTGTAGAGCGTGCCGGGGCCGACGCTCACGCGGCCGCTCGTGAGCAGGCGGATGCGCTCCATCAGGTCCATGCCGCAGCATTCCTCGCGCAGACAGAGGAGGACGTAAAACATCTGCTCGGTGAGCGTCTGAAATTTTTCGCGGGCCATTGTACCGCCTCCTTTTATCGATATTCGATATTCTTGGAGAGAGTATACTATCGAATATCGATATTGTCAAGAGAAAAAATCGGAGAGCCGTCGGCTTTCCGATTTTTCATTCAGGCTTTGTCCTCTTCCCGGTATTCAAGAATATCGCCGGCATCGCAGTTGAGCGCCTCACAGATCGCCGCGAGCGTGGAGAAGCGGATCGCCGTCACCTTGTTGTTCTTGATCTTGGACAGATTCACGTTGGAGATGCCGACGCGCTCTGCCAGCTCGTTCAGCGACATTTTTCGCTCGACCATCATGCGGTCCAGTCTCAGAATGATCTTTCCCATTTACACAAGCCCTTCCACATCTTGTTCCAGCTCCACGCCGCGCGCAAAGAACTGCGTCAGGCAGAGGATCACAAGACCCATGGAGAAGCCGTAGAGCCGAACGCTCGTTTCGACGGTATCGGTGCCGAGGATCAGGCGGCACACGGTGCTCAGCGCAAGCCCCGCGAGCGGAATGGAGATGGCGAAAATGCCGATCTCGCGGAGCATACGGATATTATCCGCCTGAAAAACCGTGCTGCTCTCTGACCGCTTGATGATAAGGTAGAGATTGCGGAAGATCATCGCCATGAGGGAAGGAAGCACGACGGCTGCGGCAAAATACAGAAGCATTGCCCGCATATCAATGCCGTTCGCGGTCGGTACGCTGAACTCAAAGCCGAGGACGCTGAGCTCCAATCGACCGGTACGGATCGATCCCGCCAGAGCGTCCGCGAGAAATGTGCGGTCCGCAAACGAGTATATTCCGGCTGTGAGCATGAGAGCGGCCGTCATCCAATAGCCGAGCTCTGTAAATTTTGTGATGATCTTGGCCGCCTTGATGATCCAACGGTTCCACTTCATTTTTCCGACCTCCTCAAGATGCTTGATGAGGACAGTATAACCGCCGAGTATTCGCTTGTCAATATGTTTTTATCGTTTTACGATAAATTATATATGATTATCATAAAATCATCGCGCGGATATAGGCAAAGCCCCCGACCGCAGCCGGGGGCTTTGAGAAGAGAGCGTTAAATTGATTGGACGGTCGGTCACTCCAGCTCCACCGTGGCGGGGGGCTTGGAGGTGACGTCGTAGAGGATGCGGTTGACGCCCTTGACCTCGTTCACGATGCGGCGGGAGACCGTGTCGAGCAGCTCCCACGGCAGGCGCGAGAAGTCGGCCGTCATGAAGTCCTGCGTCTCTACCGCGCGCAGCGCGATGGCGTAGTCGTAGGTGCGCTCGTCGCCCATGACGCCGACCGAGCGCAGGTTTGTGAGCGCGGCGAAATACTGGTTGATGCTGCGCTCAAGGCCCGCCTTGGCGACCTCCTCGCGGAAGATGGCGTCCGCCTCGCGGACGATGGCGAGCTTCTCCTCGGTGATGTCGCCGATGACGCGGATGGCAAGGCCCGGGCCGGGGAAGGGCTGACGCCAGACAAGGCTTTCGGGCAGGCCAAGCTCAATGCCGAGCTGGCGCACCTCGTCCTTGAAGAGACGGCGCAGGGGCTCGATGATCTCCTTGAAATCCACATGGTCGGGAAGCCCGCCGACGTTGTGGTGGCTCTTGATGACGACGCTCTCGCCGCCGACGCCGGATTCCACCACGTCGGGGTAGATGGTGCCCTGCGCGAGAAAATCGACGTGGCCGAGCTTTTTGGCCTCGGCCTCAAAGACGCGGATGAACTCCTCGCCGATGATCTTGCGCTTGCGCTCCGGCTCGGAGATGCCGGCAAGCTTGGTGAGAAAACGCTCCTGCGCGTTCACGCGCACGATGCGCATGCCGAGGCAGTCGTGCATGGCGCGCTCGACCTGATCGCCCTCGTCCTTGCGCAGCAGGCCGTGGTCGACAAAGATGCAGGTGAGCTGTTCGCCGACCGCGCGGTAGAGGAGCGCGGCAGCCACGGCGCTGTCCACGCCGCCGGAGAGCGCCAGCAGCACCTTGCCGCTGCCGATCTGAGCGCGCAGGGCCTCCAGCTGCTCCTCGGAGCCGTCGATCCAAACGACTTTATCCGGTTTTACCAGCTGGACCATTTTCTCGATCCAATCGAGAACAGTCTTGTTGTTGGTCATGTGCCAATCCCCTTTCAATCCATATCCATATCGGTGAATTTCTGTTAACGCCTCCTATTATAGCCTATGCCGATGGAGAAGCGCAATAGATGAATTGTGAATAAATTGATAATATTTTAACGTTCGGTCAGTAAGTTTGCATATTTGGTCGGCGTATCCTGCAAAACCTACCCCTGCATACGGACAGTATCCCCTTCGATGGGCATCGTGGCGCAAGCATTCAAATCCATTCCTGCCAAATGCCCGGACTGATATTCGTAATAACCCTGGGCCCCCACCAT
>OMNU01001040.1_pt1 | contig 12538 bp, 8 predicted proteins | sample 1673511 | NCBI WGS metagenome assembly OMNU01 (sample SAMEA103958113, study PRJEB25191) | human gut metagenome | reverse complement strand
GCATGCCGCTTGTTGGCGCCGATAACGAGGACATCCTGGAGGAGCTGGGCGCCACCGCCGACGAAATCGCCGCCGCTGTCAATGTCTTCCCTGCAAGCCATGTGGTGCTGACGGGTGGTGAGCCTTCGTTGTTTGTCGACGACGAGCTTACCGCAGCGCTCCAGGGCCATTTCATCGCAATGGAAACCAACGGCACACACCCCGTAGCCGCTGGCGTTGACTGGATTACAATGTCGCCGAAGTCGGACTTTGTCGACGGTGCGGAGCCCGTGCTGACAGAGTGCGACGAGCTGAAACTTGTCTACACCGGACAAAACCTCGACCGCTACGCATCGTTTGCCGCCCGTCACCATTTTCTGCAGCCTTGCGACTGCGGCGACGCCGGGAAAAACCGGCTGCTGCTGAAGGAATGCATACAGGCCTGCCTCGACAATCCCGTCTGGAGGTTGTCGCTGCAAACCCACAAATACCTCGACATCCGCTGATGCCCATTCGCTGATGCCGACCATTACACCATCATTTTTGACTTATCGGCAATGATATATAGCAGATTTTTCGTAACTTTGCGCTTTATAAGTTTTTAGCAAAAAATGTCGTTTGAAATAGCATTCGTTCTAATCTGTATGGGAGCCATGCTCGCAGCGTTGGTCTGCGACGTGATGCGTCCGGGCATGATTATGCTCAGCGTCGTTGTCATATTCCTATGCGCCGGAATCATCACTCCGAAGGAGATGCTCGAAGGCTTCAGCAACAAAGGTATGATCACTGTGGCAATGCTGTTTCTCGTCAGCGAGGGCATACGCCGCAGCGGCGCGCTCAACATAATGATTAAATGGCTGTTGCCTCAACAGCGCAAATCACTGCTGCACACTCAGTTGCGCATGCTTCCCGCCGTCAGTTTCACCTCGGCGTTTCTCAACAACACCCCTATCGTGGTAATCTTCGCCCCTATCGTGAAGCGTTGGGCGGAACGCATGAAAGTGCCCGCCACAAAACTGCTTATTCCATTGTCGTATGCCACCATTCTCGGCGGAATGTGCACATTGATAGGCACATCCACCAACCTTGTGGTGCATGGCATGGTCATCGACGCCGGATATGAAGGATTTTCCATGTTCGAACTCGGAAAAGTGGGCATATTCATCTGCATCGCCGGACTGACATACCTGTTTTTCTTCTCAAAACGCCTGCTTCCGGAGTCGCGAGAAGACAATCTCGACAAAGAAGACGACGCCCAGGCTCAAAACCTTCACCGCGTGGAGGTGATTCTCGGAGCGCGTTTCCCCGGTATCAAGAAGCAGCTCGGAGAGTTCAATTTCGCACGCCACTACGGCGCATACGTCAAGGAAGTGCGACGTGGCGGTCAAGCCATCCCTGGCGACATCGACAAGATAACGCTGCTCGAGGGCGACACTCTGATTCTTTGGGCCGACGACCAATTCATCCCCACTTGGGGCGACTCGCGTGTGTTCCTCATGGTGTCCAACGGCAAGGACGTGGTGCCGAAGGAAAGCCGCGGCAGGCGTCTGCTCGCCACCGCGCTGCTCGTCTTCATGATTGTCGGTGCGACAGTAGGTGAATTGCCGGCGATGAAAGACCTCGTGCCGGGAATGAAGTTCGACATGTTCTTCTTTGTCTGCGTCACAACCATCATCATGGCGTGGACCAAGATTTTCCCTCCTAAAAAGTATACAAAATACATATCCTGGGACATCCTCATAACCATCGCCTGCGCTTTTGCCATCAGCAAAGCCATCAACAATTCAGGCGTGGCGCCGATGATTGCCCGCAACATCATCGCGATGACCGACAGCCTCGGACCTTACGGACTGCTCGCCGTGCTGTTTATAATCACAAATGTGTTTACTGAACTGATTACCAACAACGCTGCAGCGGCTCTGAGTTTCCCGATTGCCTTGTCGGTAGCCAACGAGCTGGGGGTCAGCCCAACACCGTTTTTCGTGGTCATCTGCATGGCTGCGTCAACAAGCTTCTGCACTCCGATAGGCTATCAGACAAACCTCATCGTGCAAGGTGTGGGCGGATACAAGTTCACCGACTTCATAAAAGTGGGACTGCCTCTCAACGTGATTGCCTTCGCAATTTCGGTGGGACTGATTCCGCTGTTCTGGGATTTCTAATAAAAACGACACAACGACAATGGAAAAGAAAGCGACAAACATCTATCCGATATTCGACCGCATGATGAGCCGTGACGACAAGGAGCAGCTGCTCAACCAGCGTGGCATGATGCTGTGGTTCACCGGACTGAGCGGTTCGGGAAAAAGCACCGTTGCCATCGCCCTTGAGCGCGAGCTGCACAGCCGCGGACTGCTCTGCCGAATACTCGACGGCGACAACATCCGCAGCGGAATCAACAACAACCTGGGATTCTCAGCCGAAGACCGCGTTGAAAACATCCGCAGAATCGCCGAAGTGGGACGCCTTTTCGTCGACACCGGCATCATCACAATCGCGGCTTTCATCAGCCCAAACAACCAGTTGCGCGAAATGGCTGCCGAAATTATCGGCAAGGACGATTTCGTGGAGGTGTTTGTAAGCACTCCGCTTGAGGAATGCGAGAAGCGCGACGTGAAAGGTCTTTATGCCAAGGCCCGACGCGGAGAGATTAAGAATTTCACAGGTATATCCGCCCCTTTCGAGGCTCCGGAGCATCCCGACATCACCCTCGACACGTCGAAACTGCCGGTCGAGGAGTCGGTGAAAATCCTTTTGGACTACGTGTTGCCTAAAGCAGTATTGAAAAAATAAACAAAAACAATATAATTCTATGTCAGACTACAACTTAAGCCATCTTAAGGAACTCGAGGCAGAGGCAATCTACATCATCCGTGAAGTTGCTTCGGAATTCGAGAATCCTGTGATGCTCTATTCCATCGGAAAGGACTCGTCGGTGATGGTGCGTCTCGCCGAAAAGGCATTCGCTCCCGGCAAAGTGCCGTTTCCGCTGATGCATATCGATTCGAAATGGAAATTCAAGGAAATGATCCAGTTCCGCGATGAATACGCCAAGAAATACGGCTGGAATCTTATCGTTGAATCAAACATGGAGGCGTTTAAAGCCGGTGTGGGTCCGTTCACCCACGGCAGCAAGGTGCACACCGACCTGATGAAGACTCAGGCTCTGCTCCACGCCCTCGACAAATACAAATTTGACGCCGCTTTCGGCGGTGCGCGACGCGACGAGGAGAAAAGCCGTGCGAAAGAGCGCATCTTCTCATTCCGCGACAAGTTCCACCAGTGGGACCCTAAAAACCAGCGTCCGGAGCTGTGGGACATCTACAACACACGCATCAACAAGGGCGAGAGCATCCGCGTGTTCCCGTTGTCAAACTGGACGGAACTCGACATCTGGCAGTATATCCGCCTGGAAAACATTCCTATTGTGCCTCTCTACTTTGCCAAGGAGCGTCCGGTGGTCAACATCGACGGCAACCTGATTATGCCCGACGACGACCGTCTGCCGGAGCAATACCGCGACAAGATTGAGATGCGCATGGTGCGTTTCCGCACACTCGGATGCTGGCCTTTGACAGGAGCCGTTGAAAGCGAAGCCGACACAATCGAGAAAATCGTGGAGGAAATGATGACCACCACAAAGAGTGAACGCACAACGCGCGTGATCGACTTCGACCAAGAGGCAAGTATGGAGCAAAAGAAACGTGAAGGTTATTTTTAAACCACTACAGAAATGGACAACAATTCAAAATTGAACATAAAGGAGTTTCTCGACAAGGACGAACAAAAAGACTTGTTGAGATTTCTAACCGCCGGCAGCGTCGATGATGGAAAATCTACGCTCATCGGCCGACTGCTCTTCGACAGCAAGAAAATCTACGAAGACCAACTCGACGCCCTCGAGCGCGACAGCAAACGTGTAGGAAATGCCGGAGAGCATATCGATTATGCCCTGCTGCTCGACGGACTGAAGGCTGAGCGCGAGCAAGGAATCACCATCGACGTGGCTTACCGCTACTTCAGCACAAACAACCGTAAATTCATCATCGCCGACACCCCGGGGCACGAGCAGTACACACGCAACATGATTACCGGCGGATCTACGGCCAACGCGGCAATAATCCTTGTCGACGCCCGCACTGGTGTAATCACCCAGACCCGCCGACACACTTATCTGATTTCTCTGCTCGGAATCAAACACCTTGTGCTTGCTGTCAACAAGATGGACTTGGTTGACTTCGACAAAGCGGTGTTTGACAAAATCGTGCGCGACTTCGAGGAGTTTGTGGCGCCTCTCGGCATCCCCGACGTGACATGCATCCCTCTGTCGGCGCTCGACGGCGACAACGTGGTTAAGAAAAGCGAGCGCACTCCGTGGTATACGGGCAAATGCCTGCTCGACTATCTTGAGACTGTGCCCATCGACCTCGACCGCAACTATGACGACTTCCGCTACCCTGTGCAATACGTGCTGCGCCCAAACCTCGACTTCCGCGGATTCTGCGGCAAGGTGGCTTCCGGCGTAGTCCGCAAGGGCGACACCGTGATGGCTCTGCCTTCCCGCAAGACGTCGAAAGTGAAGAGCATCGTAACCTACGAAGGCGAAATCGAAGAGGCTTTTCCTCCTTTGTGCGTGACAATAACTCTTGAGGACGAAATCGACATCTCCCGCGGAGAAATGATCGTGAAACCCGACAACCTCCCGACAGAAGACCGCAACTTCGAGGCTATGCTCGTGTGGATGGACGAGGAAGCGATGGACCCAAACAAGCAGTTCTATCTGAAACAGACCACCAACACTACCCGTGCGCGCATCGACTCTATAAAATACAAAGTCAACGTCAACACGATGGAGCAGTCGGAAGTTGACCATCTGGAGCTCAACGAAATCGGACGCGTGGTGTTTACCACCGGCAAGGAGCTGCTTTTCGACCCCTATCAGAAAAACAAGCAGACCGGCTCGTTCATCCTTATCGACCCGATTACAAACAACACATCGGCTGTGGGTATGATCATCGACCGTGTCGACGCAAAGGATATGAAGCACGACGACGCGCTTGCCACTATCTGCCTGTCTGACCTCGGCATCGACGAGTGCCATCTCGAAGCAATCCAAAAAGCCGCCGACGAATTGAAACGTCAAGGAATAGTCGTTAAAGTAAAAAAGTAGAATATGGGATTGACATTTGACAAATTGCCCGTCAACACGCTTGTGGGCGCCGACTGGCAAACTTTCAAGGCTTTGACCGACGGGCAGCACATCGGCGACCACTACAAAGGCAAGTTTCGCCTGACAAAAGCTGTGTGCCGATTGCTGAGCACCCTCGTGCCAATCGAGAACCGTGCCTACAACAAAATTGCCGGGCAGCCTCTGCAGGAAGACCCGCTGTTTATCCTCGGACACTGGCGCAGCGGCACCACCTTTGTGCACAACGTGTTTGCCTGCGACAAGCATTTCGGCTACACAACCACATATCAGACCGTATTCCCGCACCTCGTGCTGTGGGGACAGCCATTCTTCAAAAAAAACATGCCGATGCTGATGCCCGACAAGCGTCCTACCGACAATATGGAGCTGCGCCCCGACCTTCCACAGGAAGAGGAGTTCGCCTTGTCGAACATGATGCCTTACACATATTACAACTTCTGGTTTTTCCCTGAACGATGGATGGAATATTGCGACCGCTTCCTGACGTTTGAGAAGATTACAGAGGAGGAGCGCCAAGTGTTTAAAGACACTTTCTTGCGCTTGGTGAAGGTGTCGCTCGCCAACACCGGCGGAACACAGTATCTGTCGAAAAACCCGCCTCACACCGGACGTGTGCGCACGCTGCTGGAGATGTTCCCGAACGCAAAGTTCATCTACCTGAAGCGAAATCCGTACACCGTGTTCGAGAGCACTCGCAGTTTCTTCACAAACACAATCAAGCCTCTGCAGCTGCAAGACATCTCGCAGGAGCAAATCGTGGACAACATCGTGGAGGCATACATGCGGCTCTACAACCGATATGAGGCCGACAAACTGCTAATCCCGGAAGGCAATCTTGTGGAAATCAAGTTTGAGGACTTCGAGCACAACGCTTTCGACCTCACAAAGGAAATCTACGGAAAACTGAAGCTGCAGGGATTCAACGAGGCTGAGACCGACATCCGCGCATACCTCGACAAGAAGAAGGGCTACAAGAAAAACAAATACCAATATAAAGAGGAAACCATCCAAATCGTCGAGAAGCATTGGAGCAAGGCGCTTGACGAATGGGGTTATACACTTTAAAACTTTACAACTATGAGAATTTTCAAACAAATCGTCATCGCTGTATGCGCCGCCTTAGCCTTCGCGGCTTCAATCCATGCGCAGTCGCCTGCCGAAGGTTGGACAAAAGTAGACCCTACAGAGCTGAAAAACGCTGTGGAATTGTTTGCCAACGACAAAGCGGCTCTCGCTGTGGGCAAAGAGGGCGACTTGAACGCCACGACAATGTCGTGGGGAAGCATCGGCGAACTTTGGGGCAAGCCGATTGTAACAGTTGTCGTTGACCACAGCCGATACACATACTCGCTGATGGGACTCTACGACTACTTCACAATCACGGCATTCCCTAAAAAGATGAACGGGGCACTCGACTACATCGGTTCTCACTCCAGAAAAACGGATAAAAACAAAATCCAGAATGCCGGACTGACAACGATGTTCACCGAACTTGGAAATCCTACGTTCAAGGAGGGAAATCTGATTATCGAATGCCGCACAATCTACGAGGCTCCTATCGACGTGGACAATATGCTTGACGACGACATCATAAAGATGTATCAGGACAACAAACTGAAACACACGATGTTTGTCGGCGAGATTGTCAACGTCTGGAAACGCTGATTTGTTTGAAACGCTTGTATGTAACAACAAAAGAACACTGATTTATATATGGAAGAAAAAAAATTCAAACGCACGCTGGTTACAACAGCTCTGCCATACGCAAACGGTCCTGTCCACATCGGACACCTCGCCGGTGTGTATGTGCCTGCCGACATCTACACCCGCTATCTCCGACTCAAAGGTGAAGACGTGATTATGATTGGCGGCTCTGACGAGCACGGTGTGCCCATCACCATCAAGGCGAAAGCCGAAGGTGTCACGCCTCAAGACATCGTGGACCGCTACCACAAAATCATTAAAGATTCGTTTGAGGAACTCGGCATCTCTTTCGACATATATTCACGAACCACGAGCAAAATCCATTCTCAGATGGCAAGCGACTTCTTCCGCAAGCTCTACGACAAGGGTGAGTTTATCGAGAAGACGTCTATGCAATACTACGACGAGGAGGCTCACCAATTCCTCGCCGACAGATATATCGTGGGCACATGCCCGCACTGCGGAAGCGACCATGCCTACGGCGACCAATGCGAGGCTTGCGGCACATCGCTCAACGCGACCGACCTTATCGAGCCGCATTCGGCAATCACCGGCAACAAACCGGTGCTGAAAGAAACCAAACACTGGTATCTGCCGCTCGACAAGTGGGAACCTACATTGCGCCACTGGATTCTTGACGAACACAAGGAATGGAAACCAAACGTATACGGACAGTGCAAATCATGGCTCGACATGGGTCTGCAGCCACGCGCCGTGAGCCGCGACCTCGACTGGGGTGTGCCGGTGCCGGTGGAAGGCGCCGAAGGAAAGGTGCTATACGTATGGTTTGACGCTCCTATCGGCTACATTTCAAACACTAAGGAACTGCTCCCCGACACTTGGGAAACTTATTGGAAGAGCAAAGACACTCGCATCATAAACTTCATCGGCAAGGACAACATCGTGTTCCACTGCATCGTGTTCCCTGCAATGCTTATGGCTGACGGATCATACCAACTGCCGGAAAACGTGCCTGCCAACGAGTTCCTCAACCTTGAAGGCGACAAAATCTCGACTTCACGCAACTGGGCGGTGTGGCTGCACGAATATCTGCGCGACATGCCGGGCAAACAGGACGTGCTGCGCTATGTGCTGACTGCAAACGCTCCGGAAACAAAAGACAACGACTTCACTTGGAAGGATTTCCAGGCGCGCAACAACAACGAGCTGGTGGCAATCCTCGGCAACTTCGTAAACCGTACTTTCGTATTGACACACAAGTACTACAAGGGTGTTGTGCCTGCCATCGGCGAGCTTACCGACTCCGACTATGACCGCGAGACACTGAAGGAATTTGCCGACGTGAAAGCAAATCTCGAAAACTACATCGAGCACTTCCGCTTCCGCGACGCGTTGAAGGAGGCTATGAATCTTGCCCGCATCGGAAACAAATACCTTGCCGACACTGAGCCGTGGAAGGTGGTGAAGACCGATGAGAAGCGTGTGGAAACGATTATGAACATCGCCATCGAGATTACTGCCAATCTCGCCATCGCTTTCGAACCGTTCCTGCCGTTCATGTCGAAGAAACTCCGCGATATGCTGGGAATGGAGAAATTTGACTGGAATGAGCTTGGCTCAATCACAATAATCCCTGCCGGAACAACGATAAAACCGGCCGAGCTGTTATTTGAAAAGATTGAAGACTGCGTGATTGAGGCGCAGATAAAGAAACTCAACGACACCAAGGAGGCCAACAAGCTGAAAAACTTCAAGCCGGAACCTGTGGCTGCCAACGTGCCGTTCGACGACTTTATGAAGCTCGACATCCGCGTGGGCAAAGTGCTGGAATGCGAAAAAGTGCCTAAAGCCGACAAACTGTTGAAGTTCAAGATTGACGACGGTATGGGCGGACGCACAATCGTGTCGGGCATCGCTAAATTCTACAAGCCTGAAGACCTTGTGGGCAAAGAGGTTTGCTTCATTGCCAACTTTGAGCCGCGCAAGCTGAAAGGCGTGGAGTCGCAAGGCATGATCCTCTCGGCTGAAAACGCCGACGGAAGTCTTGTTGTGATTGGTCCGCAGGGTGAAGTGGTCCCTGGATGCCAAGTGAAATAACAAGAACTCACATAGACATAAAAACGGCTTCTTCCCAATCGGAAAGAAGCCGTTTTTATGTCTTATTGCAAACAGGCGTTCTTCTGCCCGTCCCTGCCTGGTTTAAGCCACGAGAACAGGCGTTTCCACCACGGATCGTCGTCACAGCGGAAATTTATTTTTATCGCCCCTGTGCTGTTGTTGAAAAACAGTATGGACTGCTCCATCACCACCGCCACCTCGTTGTCGACAATCTTAAAGCCTTTGATACACGAAAGCCTTATTCTCCGGAATGGATTGTCATAGTCGAGCACGCCCACAATCATACAGCCGTCTTCAAACGCAACTTTAAAATGCTCTCTACAGCAATCTGCCACCTTACGGAGCAAACTGTCATGAAAGCCGTCCTTTGGTCTATGGGTGTGCTTGTAAAGATATTTTATCGTAATTCTGTTTATCATACCGTTTTTCTCTATGCCTTTTTTCCTATTTTCTCTTTAATAATGCTTACACGGCTCGTTTAGTTCACTAAAAACAAAAAAATCCGCAAGTATGCCCGTCCGGACATCCTTGCGGATTCTGAAATCCTTATTTTCTATGCTGTCAGCGCTTCACAAACCGCTCCACGCGCACAGCGTTGCCACTCTCCACTCTTAGGAAATAAACGCCCGGATGCCAGTGCGACACGTTGACCGTAGTGCTCGCTCCAACTTGAGAATCAAGCATCAGCGACCCGTCGGCGCTCCAGATGTAGATATGGTTATGGTCGGTTCCTGCTATATCAATATGCAGGCAATCGCTGGCAGGCACCGGATAGACGCGCACATCGCTGTCGGCAAATTCGCGCTCCACCATCGAGCTGTTGCAATTGTCACCGACCACATAGGTGAACGGTGCGGTGACTCCGATACCGCCTCCTGCCCAAGCGAATTTACATGCCACCTTTATAGCCTCGCCAACGCTGTGTCCGGTAAGAGTGTATGTGAATTTCTTATCTCCGGCTTCCTGCATCTGCATCTCTGTGAAGCCGTTTGTAAGATCGCGCACGAAGGCCACAAGTCCTATCACATCGGTCAAGCTCTCGGCAATGACCGTAACATCACCGTTGGCTGCCGACTCAAACTTGAGACTATATGTCATTCCGCTGCCCTCTGTAAGTTCATCGGAAGTCACCGAACATACGCTTTCATCGCCTCCGCCTGTCGACGACGCTTTCGCATTGACATCGACACTGGCCGACACCGTCTGTTTTCCATTGGCTGCTGTGGCACGCGCCGTGATTACGCGCACACCCTCTTCTGTCGGAGTCCACTGCACAGCGTAAGGCGTCGCCGTTGCCGTGCCAACAAGTGTGCCGTCGACAAGGAAGTCGACAGCGGTGATTGTCGAGCCTTCAACCGTGGCCGACGCCTGCAATGTGACAGCCTCGCCCACTTTGACCGTAGAGCCGGCAGCAGGCGACGTAACCGAGACAACGGGTGTTGTAGGCTCTGACGGCACAGGAGGCACCACAACGCCTCCATCGATGCCCATCGCACGCGCCTCAACCACAAGTGTCGCCCCGTCGGAGAATGTCACCGTGCGCGGTGTCGAACCGTAGTTGTATGCCACGTGTGTCACCTTTTCGCCTTTGCGGAACGCCATTGCCACAGGATAGTCGGCAGTGACCGACGAGTCATACTGTCCGAGCACGTTCATGGCGTGCAGCCAATGGTAAGTCTGCGCCTGGGAGATGCCGAACTTAAGGTTGCGTTTCGGATTTGAGTTATAAAGCTCTATGGCTTTCTGCGGGTCGATAAACGACAGATATTCCCACATCGTGTCGTGCCATAGGTTTGGATTCACCTCATTGGAAAGGATTCCGGTGTTGGCGGCTATCTCCGACCACAGCTTGCGCACATAATCGAGATTGCGGCCAAGATAGAACGATCCGCCATGTATAGGATAAAGCTCTATGCCATAAGAAGCGGCGATGTCGGCTGTCCAGAATGTTCCGTTGTCGAAATCGTTGCCGAAGACACGCGAAACGAGGCTATATTTCCAATCCGAAGGGAAAATGCGCTCGTGCTGGTCAAACCAATACTCCTCTACCGCCGACTGCTCGGTGGCATACATATAGATGCCCAAGTCGCGGACGGCACGGTTGCCAGTCACCGAGCCCCAATGGATAAGCGACGAGTGAAACTGCATCGACTCGGATGTCGACTCCTGGTCGTTGCCCTGAGGCAGCGAAGCCACGCCATTGGCCCAGCAGTGGCCTGCGTAAGGGCTGAAGTTGCGCAAATATGGGAACATCGGGTCGTTGCGGTCGCTGGTGGCGGCGTCGCGCACAAGGAGGTTGACCATATCGCCCCATTGCGTTGCCCATCCCGGCGAGTACTGCTCAATGAATGCGGCTGCGTGGATAAAGTAACCCCAATGAAAATGATGGTCGTTGATATACTCGTCCTGACCGTGGCCTGCCGGATAGCCGAACATCGTGGTCCAGTCTTTATTGTAATAGAACAGGAATGCCTTCTCTCCGCTGGTATACGTCAGCCAGTTTTCCAAACGTTGCTTCACGAGGTTGAATGCCTGATTAAAGACAGCGTTGTTGCCCGAAGCTTTCGCCACATGGGCTGTCTGGATGAGGCGGTTCAGCAGCTGTCCGTCGTTGTAGGTGTCGGTCCAGCCTGTCAAGCCGTGGTTTGCCACAACTTCTGCCTCAAGTCTGTCGAGCTCCGCCTTTGAGAAGCCCGTCGAGACACCTTCCTCCACATAAGGAAGCGTCGGGAGTATGCCGCCGAAAGTGTTGACCGTTGAGAAACGGTTGCCTGCAAGCGTGCGCACATCTCCGCGCAAAGTGGCATAAGTCAGCCCTGCCGGAACAGCGCTGTCGGCAGCAAGATGCGCCCAATGATGTGGCAAAAGTCCGAGCAGAACAGTCGATGTGAAGCCTTCCTTCACATCGGGAGTCACCACATAGTCCGTGCGTACCTGAGCTGTTGCCTCGTCGTAGGAATAGTTGACACGCGTGTCGGCTGGAAAGACAAACGCATATTGCCGCAGGTTGCGCGCTGTGGCAATGGCGTCGGTTGTCGACAACGGCAATATTGCCGCCGACCAATAATTCTTGCCTCCAAGTGTCGACGTGTAGCTGTAGCCGCTGCCTGTCCACGTGCTGCCCTCAGGGGCATAGATGGCAAACGACGCGCCGTTGAAGCCTTTCGACAACACAAGCGTAGAGCCATCGACAGAAACAGAGCCCATTCCCTCGCGGAATGTGACAGTGACCGACTGTGAGCTGTGTTTTGTAAAATATACAAACGGCATAGCCAAACCCGCCGTAGCATCGAAATATTCGCTTCCGCTACCCCACCGCATAGTGAATGTCCAGTCTGAATAGTCAGACACGGTGGTTTTTGCCGATGTGATGTTGCCCACGCTGATATGCACCGGACTGAAGTCAACCATCGCGCCTTTCGGAATATAGGCGAGTGTGAGTCCGTCAGCACGTGTGCGCATACCCATGGGATATGCAAAAATATTTTCCGACTGGTCCTTGTAGAGCACGTTGCTCCACCAGTCGTTTGTCGGGACGGGGTGTCCCACAGCGTCACCACTCAGCTG
>OMNU01001038.1_pt1 | contig 12543 bp, 6 predicted proteins | sample 1673511 | NCBI WGS metagenome assembly OMNU01 (sample SAMEA103958113, study PRJEB25191) | human gut metagenome | reverse complement strand
CCTTTTTAGAGATTATTTCAAAATATTGAACAATAAGAAACTTAAATTGAACAATTAGAAATGTTTCGGTAACAAAAAATACTTTTCGCCCTGTTTCCCTTTTTACCGGTAGTAGACTATTTATATACACTTTTTAGATTATCCAGTTCCTTGATCTGCTTTTTCGGTGTCACTCCAAGTCCCTTCAGGCTCTCTACCCTTCTCATCACATTGCCGGTGCCGTCATAGAGTTGCTTCTTTGCCTTATCAAAAGTACCCGAAAGACGGGTTATCAGATCACCCACACTCATAAAGGTATCTTCGAAGCCAGCCACCTTATCATACAGGTCAGCAGCCGTCTTCACGATTTTCTCTACATTCTTGTTCTGCCGGTCATACTGCCAGAGATTATACGCCAGCTGCAACGCCATGAGCAGATTGCTTGGTGAGATGATAATAATCTTCTTCTGATAAGCATAACGGCTGAGATCCGGCTGCTGCTTCATCGCTGCGATATAGCTGGTCTCGTTAGGGATGAACATCAGTACGAAGCCGATGGCATCATCCACCAGCTTGGAATAGTCTTTGGCTGCCAGTTCATCGATGTGCTTTCGTACGCTCAGCGCATGTGCCTTCATCAGGCGTTCCTGTTCATCCTCATCTTCAGCTGCCAGAGCATCGGAATAGGCGGTAAGCGAAACCTTGGAATCGATGACCACACTTCTGCCTTCCGGGAATCGGACGATGACATCCGGACGATAGTTCTTTCCCTCTTCATCTTTCGTATTCTCCTGAATGAAGAATTCCTCATCTTTACGAAGTCCGCTGTTCTCCAGGATAGTTTCCAGCACCATCTCGCCCCAGTCGCCCTGCATCTTGCTGTCGCCCTTCAATGCCTTGGTCAGGTTGGCAGCATCGGAGCCAATCTTCTCGGTCTGCTCCTTCAGGTTCAGTACAGCCTGCTGCTGTTCCTGCTGGAAGAGTTTCATCGTTGCCTCAAAGGTGTTCTGCAGTTCCTTCTTGTTCACCTCGTTCTGGGTTTTGCTCTCCTCTACCGATTTCTTGAAATCAGCAAACTGTTCCTTGATAGGTTTCAGGAGTTCATCCATCTGCAGACGGTTGGTTTCCTGCAGAGCCGACTGCTTGGCAGCCAACTGCTCAGCCGCCACCTTCTGCTGTTCTATCGTCATTCGGTGCATTTCCTGCTTCAGACTCTCGAGTTTCTGTGCCCACTGCTGATCGCTTTCCGCTCTGAGTTTCGCCGCATACAGCCGCTCGTTCTCCATTTGAGATTTCATTGATTGAACCTCAGAAGCATGATGCAGTTTTATCTGTTCGATGTTAGCCGCCAGCACCTGAGCCTTCGCTACGAGCTGGGTTTTCTCCTCTCCCGCACTTTTTGCTTCCATCAGTTTCCCTACGAAGAATCCGATGGCAAGCCCTATGATGATTCCAATTACTATTTCCATTTATCCTTGTTTTGAATGATTCTGTAAATCTGCAAAAATTTTGATTTGCAAAAGTAATCATTTCAAGACATAACACCAAACATCATGGGGGATTCTTGTAGATATTTAACTCTTCTGCATTTTACTATGCAAACAAAAAGAGCGCACCGCTATTGGCACGCTCTTTTCTTTAAATCATCTTTTAAATATACATTATCGGTTGGCAGTAGGCCACTGATAAGTATCAGTGCAATGGATATCAGCACTCTGGTCGGCAATCATCAACTTGAAATCGCCTTCCTCCAATCTCCATTTGCCATTCCAACCTACGAAGGCCAAATCGTCTGCCTTTAATTCAAATGTCATGGTCTTGGTCTCACCAGGCTGAAGTTCCACCTTGTCGAAGGCACGGAGACGACGGCCATCAGGCACAACACTAGCGATGAGATCGCTACTGAACAGGAGAACACTCTCCTTGCCTGCCACCTTTCCCGTATTCTTCACATCCACGCTCACCTTGATGATGTCGCCGTGGCGGAAATCAGACTGAGAAACCTTCAGGTTGCTATATTTGTAAGAGGTATAACTCAAACCATATCCGAAGCCCCACTGCTGGGTAATCTTCGCATTGTAGTCGTAAGCACCTTCCATCGTACCCACCTCCTCACTCTTCTTGAAGTCATAGTTGGCGAGCGAATTGATTTCCTTAGGATAGGTGTAAGGCATCTTGCCACTGAAGTTTGACTTGCCCGATACCAGGTTTGCCAAAGCATCGCCGCCCATGTTGCCAGGGATAAGGATGTTGATGATGCCCTGTGCCAATGGTTCGATGTCAGCGATGAGACGAGGACGACCTTCATTCAGCACCAAGATGACAGGCTTGCCTGTCTGAGCCAAAGCCTTGACCAGATTACGCTGGTTCTCTGAGAGCCAAAGGTCGGTCAGGTTGCCCGGAGTCTCTGTATAGGAGTTCTCGCCAATGCAAGCCACGATGACGTCAGCATCCTTCGCTGCAACCACTGCCTCCTGAATCTGAGGTTCGTTCTCCTCCCAGTATTTTCCCTTCTCATTATAGGTTACACCCTGGTTCAAGATAACATTCTCCTTGCCATACTCATTACAGAATGCCTCATAGATGGTATTGTACTTGCCGGCAAACTCATCAGCACGATGCCCCTGCCAGGTATAGCTCCATCCACCGTTCAGACAACGCATCTGATTGGCATTAGGACCTGTAAGGAGAATCTTCTTGCCATGCTGCAAAGGAAGGATATTACCCTCGTTCTTCAGGAGCACCATACTTTCGGTAGCTCCCTCCAAGGCGAGCTTGGCAAACTCCTCACCACCAAACTTAGGATAATTCTTCAGTTTCTGGGTTGGGTTCTTGAAGAGGTCGAGACGGTACTTCATGCGAAGCACACGGCGACAGGCATCGTCGATGCGACTCATCGGAATCTTACCTTCCTTAACCAGTTCTACAAGATAGCCACAAGCATCGCAAGAATAAGGTTCCATAATCATGTCGATACCGGCATTGATGGCGATGCGGAGCGCATCCTTCTTGTCCTTTGCCACCATCTCACGAGTATAGAGATTGTTGATGTCTGCCCAGTCGGTGATGAGCACACCATCCCATCCAGTCTCTTCCTTCAGCCATCCTGTCAGGAATTCCTTGTTGGCATGCATCGGCACACCATTGACGGAAGCGGAATTCACCATCACGGTTAAGGCTCCAGCCTGCAGACCCGCCAGGAAAGGAGCGAAATGCTTCTCTCGCAAATCGGCAGGAGAGATATAGGCTGGCGTACGGTCTTTACCGGTCCAAGGCACACCATAGCCCATGAAGTGCTTCATGGAAGTGGCAATGTGATACTGGTCGATGTTGTTTGGGTCCTTGCCCTGGAAACCATAGACCATCGCCTTGCCCATCTCTGAACTGAGGTAGCAATCCTCGCCAAAGTTCTCCCAGATGCGAGGCCAACGGGCATCACGACCGAGATCAACGGTAGGACTGTAAGTCCAAGGCACGCTCACCGCACGAGTCTCATAAGCGGTAGCCTCAGCCGAACGGCGAGCTATCTCACGATTAAAGGTGGCAGCCACATTGATGTTCTGCGGGAAGAGGGTTCCACCCTGTGTATAAGTAGAACCGTGGTTCTGGTCGAGACCGAAGACACAAGGGATGCCGATGCGCTTCATTGAGATCTTCTGGATTTGTGCGATATACTTCTCCCACTGCTTAGCGGTTGGTGCGCAGGTATTTGGAGCGTTGAGGATAGAGCCAATCTTATAGCGGGAAAGGATAGAATCGGTCTTGTGCTCGTCGATATAGAACACACCATTCTTGTCGTTGGCACCAAAGAGGTCGGTCACCAATTCCATCATCTGACCTATCTTTTCCTCCAAGGTGAGTTTCTTCAGAGTTTGTTCTACCTGAGCCTCAATCTTAGGGTCGCTCTTGATAACCGGAACATTGGCACTGGCTGTATAAGCCAATGCCAACATTGAAATAGATAATAAAATTTTCTTCATAAACAGTAAAGGTTTGACGCTTTATGATAAAAACGGAAATCTTTCTAATATATTATTCAATAGTTACTTTATCTACATAATAGCCATGTCCCACACAGATGAACCCCTCCTCGGCAGCCATCTTGTCGAGTGTATCCTGGGTCAACTCAAACTTCACGACATTGCCCTCACCAAACTCGTATGGAGAAGTCAAGTCGGTCCACCAGGCGGTGGCAAGCTTGATCTGATGGTAAGCATCGTCATCCTTCATCGAGCAGTAAACTCGGAGGGTCTGCCCCTCCTTCCACTTAGCTACCTGGTCCTTGGTGATGAGGTTGAAGTTCTTGTTAGGGTCACCATCTCCCAAGTCCCAAGATACATAGTGATGACCTTCCCAGAGCACATTCTCCATAGAAGGCTTAGGCTCGGAGGTTACCTTGATGGTGCCGCCAGGGAACTCCACTCCATCGCCATCCACGAGCGTGATGGCATAGTCGCCATTCTCCAAATCGGCAGGAGCAGTGAGCTTCATGGCTGTGCCCTCTTCCAAGATTTCGAAGGCTACTTCCTTGCCACCTACCATTACTTTAGTAACTGTACCGAGATTCTTGCAATTATGGATAGTGGTCTCAGCACCTGGAGCTACCCAAAGCTCGACGGTATTGGTACCGAGAGCTGGGTCGTCGGCAGCTGGAGTTACTACCACATTGAGGGTGCGAGAAGTGGTCTTGCCCTTGGTGGTGGTTGCCACAATCTTCAGTTCATGATTACCTATAGGCAAAGGTTGGTCGATAGTAGTACCTTCGGCTATCTTAGTGCCATCGAGCAACCATGTCACAGTGGTGTAGTGAACAGGAGTCACCTTGATTTCCAACTTATAATTAGTCTTGCGGTCTATCTGGGAATCAGCCAAGTCGGTGTTCAAGATACGTGGATTGTCATCTTCGCTGGCTGTGAAGTATGGTTCATCGTCAGAAGAGCAAGAAGACAAGGTAGATGTACCAGCCAGTGCGAAACCCACGGCTAAGAGCATCATCATAGCCTTCAAGACTTTTCCCTTATATTGTTTCATTGTCTTATTCATAATTAATTATTCTATTCTATTGTCCTATAAGACTTAACATTTAACACTTAACATTAAACACTACTTGCTATATCCCTTTCCGAATGGAGGATTGAAGTCTGGCTGAAGGTTTACATCAGCCTTGTCCCACCAGAGGCGCTTGTGCCAATCGTCTGTACCACCCATGCGGTCGATGGCAGCCTTGTAGTTGGCATTGTTGTACTGAGCTTCCAATACAGGATACTGCAAGCGGACAGGCATTGACCAATCGGAATCCGTATAAGTGAAACCATTCTTGGTCAAGAGATCACGATTCAAGATGGCAGGATAGTCAGAGCGGCGCAAGTTAGCCCAACCCTCAGAAGGGTTCATCATGTGGAGAATCCAAGCCTGGGTGTTGATGGTCTCCTTAGGATTGTCACCCAACGGATTGCTGGCAATGAACGCATCAATCTCTTCCTTGGAAATCTTGTTGGATGTAAGATAGTAGTTGTTGAGCAACTCCATGCTGGCACGAACACCAGCCTCGTAGTGACTCTCAGCATCACCACCACCAACATTCCAATCCTTGGTTGCAGCCTCAGCCTTGAGGAACTCCACCTCAGCATAGCTCATCAAGTCGCCAGGACAAGAAGGCATCTCGAAGTCGATGTTCAGGCAAGGACGACTAGCTCGGGCTATATAATCAGAGTTGGCATAAGTGTTCTCGTCTATCTCTGCATACTTCTTCAAAGTAGGAAGGTCATCCAACGTAGCTGGATTCATCCAATCTGTGTACCAGGCAGCACCAGGGTTGCAAGGCTCCTCACCGAGATTCTTGCTCTTGAAGTAAGCCAGGAAATCATCGGTCAAGTCGATGTTCTGCTCCTTATCTGGCTTCACCTGACTACGCTTGATATTGTAGTAGTGACGGCAGATGCGATAGAGACGAGGGTCGTTGGTATTCTGCAACTGATAGAACAAGGTAGAGCATACCATGGTAGGTGATGTGGGATCCTGACCATAGAGAGTCTCGCTCAATGCATTGGCACGGAAATCGTAGTCGTTGGCTCCATCATAATAGGTAAATGGAGAATCAGCATACTTGATATAAGCATCATCTGCTGCACTGGCGATAGCACCGGCAGCCACAGCCTTCTCAAACTCCTCCTTTGCCTTCTGTGGATTAACATCGGAAATGCGCATGGCATAGCGCATACGGAGTGCATTGGCATACTTTTTCCACTTAGCTACATCACCACCCATGCTGGTGACATCACCAGAAATGTGGTCGGTACCTGTGCCAAGCTGCTTCTCGCAAGCGTCAAGTTCCTCGAAGAACCAGCTGTAGAGTTCCTCTACGGTATCATACTTAGGGTTGGAGATACCTGAGATATAACCCAGACCTGCCTCCGAACAAGGCACGTCACCGTAGGTATCTGCCAAAACTGCCGTGAGATAGACACGATGGATACGAAGTGCCGCATTCAAGTTTGCCTTGTCAGTAGATTTGTGGATGGCATCCACAAGGTTCTTGATACTGATTTCATAATAGCGGTCCCAGACACGACGGGTCATATCATCTTCTCTGAAATTAGAACCAGCGTAATTGGTTACATTCCAACCGCCAGCGAAATACTGTGGAAAACCCGTTATATAGTTACGGTAGGTATCCATCAGACTGAAGTCACCGTAAGTCTGCAACAAAGCTGTTGTCAACTGTGCGTTAGGGTCGAGCTCGTTCACCTTGGTCTTGTCGGTATTGATGTTACTCAAGGTATCATCAGAGCAAGAAGTCATCGCAGTGCCGGTTGCCATCAGGGCGAAAGCCATCATCAGGCTGCTCTTACCTATATATTTCTTGATTATATTGTTCATTTTCTTACCTTATTATATATTAGAACTCTTCTAAAGAAATTGATTCATTTTTTTCGAGACTAGAACTTCACGTTCACGTTCAAACCATAACTCTTGCGAGATGGCAGGGAACCATATTCCAGACCGAGACCTGAGGTGTTGTAGCTGGAGTCTGGGTCGATGTTAGGAATGTTCTTCCAAACAATGAATGGGTTACGAGCCACGAAGGATACGGTCAAGCCCTTGACATACTTGCCCAGGATGCTCTCTGGGAAGGTATAGCCGAAAGTAATCTCACGACACTTCACGTAAGAGTTGTCGTAAACGAAGGCACTCTGCACGCCTTTTGCCACATGCTTCCAGTAATCTTCAGGGTTCACGGCGATGTCGTTCTTGCGATAAGTACCATCGCCATTGTCGATGACACCATCTACGACAAATCCCTTGCAGTTACCTGCTGCACGCCATTCGGCAAGTTCCATACCCGAAGCCTTGCGAGCCTCCTCAGAAGAGTACCACTCCTCACGGCCTGCCAATGTTCCCTTTGCCTTACCTGTCTCGTATGCAGAACGCATGGACATAGAGTAGATGTCGGCACCTACCTTCACATCGAAGGATGCAGAGAGGCGGAAGTTCTTGTAGCTGAAGGTTGAGTAGAAACCACCTGTCCAGTCCCAAGTAGAGTTGCCGATGGTCTTGATTTCCTGGTCAACCTTTGGAAGACCAGTAGCTGCATCGACAACCACCTGACCCTTGTCGTTGTAGAGGAAGTCGTGTCCACGGATAGCTCCATAGTTCTCACCTACCTTGGCACCTACAGAAACACCGCACCAGGTTGCCTTCGCCAACTCGAAGTAGTCCATGCCATCGATGAGCGACTTCACCTTGTTGGTATTCTTCGAGAAGTTGACACCCAAGTCCCAAGCGAAGTCCTTGATCTGCAAGGCACGGGCATTGAGGGCTATCTCGATACCCTGGTTCTGAATCTCACCGGCATTGATGAGGCGGTAAGCATAGCCAGAGGTGGTGGTTGAAGCCAAGCTCAAAATCTGGTTCTTGGAGTTCTGGTTGTAATAGGTGGCATCCAAGCCCAAGCGTCCGTTAAGGAACTTCATCTCCAAACCTACCTCGTAAGAACCTGTCATAGTAGGCTTCAAATCCTTGTTCGGCTGTGTTGAGTTGGCTATCATACCGATGGTATAACCCGAGTAGCTGTACTTGCCCGTGGTATAGTTGAGTGCCAACAGGTATGGATCGGTATCGCTACCTACCTTTGCCCAAGATGCGCGAATCTTACCATAATTGATGAACTTCTTGTTCTTGATAAACTCAGAGAAAACCAAACTACCCGATACAGATGGATATACGTATGTATTGTTATTTGTAGGGAGCGTAGACGACTTATCGCCACGGATGGTTCCCTCCAAATAGTAAGTATGCTTGTAGCCGAGGCTCGCGCTGGCATAGAGAGAGCTGATCTGCTTCTTGTACATACTCTCACGAGTGTTCTGTTCCTGATAGTTCATGATGTTCTGGATGCCATTCATCTGCTGGTTGAGACCGACGTTGGTAGTGGTCTTGTTGTTCACCTTGAAGATGTTACCACCAGCGGTAGCGTTGACATCGAAGTCGCCCCATGAGTTGTTGTAGAGGGCAAGTATCTCGGCGTTGAGTGTGCGGTTCTTGAAGATTTGGTCGGTAAGCTTTCCGGCAGGAGTTCCTGGAGTTGTCTTGGCGATGAATTCCTGGAAGTTCATGCTGTTGATGTCGGTACCGATAGTACCCTGCAACTTGAGGTGCTTGTTGATGTTCCAGATTGCCTTACCCGTAAAACGGAACACGTCCTTGTCGGATGTATTGCTGTTCTTATAGAGATCCCAGTATGGGTTCTTGTTATACTGATCGTTACCATTCCAGTTGGAGTAGTTGCCATCAGCATCCTCATAGTGCTTCAACCAAGCCTGGTCGTAGGTACCTGCCAGGGTCATGAGGTTCTTACCCACATTGCTCTGGGAGTCACCAAGGGCAGGACGGTTCTTTACCTTCTCACGAGTATAGTTGGCGGTGAAGTCGAAGTCAACAGGACCTGCAGAGGTATTCACTCGGAGGTTGAAGTTGTCACGACTCATATTGGTATTTGGCAAGATATCCTTATTGCGCATATCGGTAACAGAGAAACGCATACCCGTCTTACCGGAATTAACTGAGAGGATGGCAGAGTTCTGGGTGGTGAAACCTGTGCGGAAGAAATCAGAAGCATTGTTAGGATGCATCATGAATGGACGTTCTTCGCCATCGAAATATTTGAACATGAAGTCATCGGCCTTAGGTCCCCAACTTGAGTTCGTACCAGAAGTGCTGGATGTAGGAAGCTCGCCATTGTAGCCAGCACCATATATCTCCTGGATGTCGTCCCATTTAGCCAACTGGGTATCGATAGTATAAGAACCATTGTACTCCACGGAAATTCTATCCTTCTCCGCCTTCTTGGTCGTAATCAAGATAACACCATGAGAAGCACGGCTACCATAGAGGGCAGAGGCAGCAGGACCTTTCAATACGGTCATCGTCTCGATGTCATCAGGATTGATGGCAGAGATACCATCACCGAGGTCATAACCACCACTTTCACCAGCACTGCCAAAGTTGGTATTATCCAAAGGCACACCATCCACCACGTAAAGAGGCTGGTTATTGCCTGCCATTTCTGTATTACCACGAAGAAGCACGCGGGTAGAACCTGAAGCACCGCCAGCGGTGTTCTGCACAACGAGACCAGCCACCTTACCAGAAAGAGAGTTGATGACATTGGTTTCCTTCGCCTTGGTAAGTTCCTCACCTTTCACTTCCTCCAAGCCATAGCCGAGAGCCTTGCGGTCGCGCTTGATACCAAGGGCGGTAACAACGACCTCATTCAAGGCCTTACCATCCTCTTGCATCGTGATTTTCATGCCATTAGCAGCTTTCACGGTCATTGTCTTGTAACCGATGTAGCTCACTTCGAGCGTTGCTCCAGGCTTGCAGTTCAACGTAAAGTTTCCATCTATATCGGTAACGGCACCGTTGGTTGTACCAGCCACCTTCACGCTAGCGCCAATCAAGGTTTCGCCAGTGGCATCCACCACTGTACCCTTGATGCCTTGGTTCTGCTGAACGCTCATCGCTGCATTGTTCATCTGGGCAGCGAGAATGGCAGAAGCAGGCATCCACATCAAACCTGCACCAAGCAGGCCGAGAAACATAGTTTTCTTTCTCATAATTGATATTTTTGTTTTTAGTTTAACATTATTCTTTCCCAAAGATTCCTTCGAGAATCCAAGGAGCATTCACCTTCATACTCTTGAAACGGTCGAAGATGCCATACTTCTCAGAGCCGTTGCCGAAGTGGTTATTGTCCCAAACGAAAGTAGAGAAGCCTCGTTTGCGAGCCTCCGTAGTCAAGAACTTACAGTAGTAGGTCATGTTTTCATGCACTTTCTCTGAGTTAGACTTATAGTGATCGGTTACTCCCCACTCTCCTATTACGATACCCAGTCCTTTGTTGCTCCAGGTATTCACCGCCTTGTCGAAGAAATCCGTCATCGTCTTCTCGTTTTCTGCAGGTATCTTGCCAGCATCCTTGTAGGCATCACCCCAGTAATCGTAGGTGCAATCGCCGGCGTAGCTCCATGGCTGATAGTAGTGAAATTCCACACTCATATAGTTGTTGCCATTGCCTTCGGCATCCTTCGGAATGATGAAATCTCCATTCTCTATGCCAAACCATGGGTTACAAACGTAAGTCTGTAAGATGAGGTGGCGCTTGGCATTGTTGCCGCCTGTGGCACGAACCATATCCACGAATATCTGATTGTAAGCATTCTGCACTTCGAGGTTCTCGGCAGTAGGCTTGCCCCAGTTGTCCCTGATGTGAACCTCATTGGTACCGGCGAAAGCCAAGCGACTGTCATAATTGGCAAACTCAGAGGCGATATTCATCCAGAGGAGCGCAAGCTTCTGGCAGTTTTCTTCCTTATATTGATAGGTAGGACGACCTTCGAGCCATTTTTCATGATGCACATTGATGATAACCTTCAAACCGTTGTCAAGGCACCAGCCCACCACCTCCTTGATGCGAGCAATCCAAGCCTTGTCGATGCTCATCGCCTGAGCGTTGGTAATGTGGCACTGCCAACGGATTGGAATACGGATGGCATTGAAACCTGCCTTCTTCACGGCTTGTATCATCTTCTTGGTAACAACGGGATTGCCCCAGGCTGTCTCTGCATGGATAGAACCATCAGGGTTGCCAATCTGCATCGACTCACCATCCTGTCCAGGAGCTGAGCACTCGAATGCGTTGCCAAGATTCCACCCCACAACATCTTTATTCCATTGCTGGGCAGTAGGTATGGATTCGCCTACACCTTCAGAACTGCCGGATGAGGGCAACGTACTTGCTTCGCATGAGAGACATGTGAAGACGCCTATTAAAAAGAGGCTAATTTTCAAAAAGTTCCTTTTCATTTTTATGTTTATATTGTTATTGTTTCGTTTTTTAAATAACTGTTTGACTTACTTAACAGAATCTGGTTGCAAAGATAAAGAAAAGGAACTTCCAGAGGGTTAGATAACAAACAAAAAAAGGTTTCAATTCAGACATATCGTCTAAACAGAAACCTTTTCTTTGAATTTAAAACTCTAATTTACAGATACTTACTAGGAGAAACCCCAAAGTGTTTTTTAAATACAGTACTAAAGTACTTCACATTTACAAAACCGGCTTTCACAGATACATCCAGCACACTATCCCCCTGTTTCAGGAAGATTGCAGCCTGCTCCAGACGTATCAAACGCATAAAATCCTGCGGACTTTGGCCCGTAAGAGTCTTCAGCCTACCATAGAAAAGCGTTCTGCTCATCGCCATCTCTCTACAGAGTCGGTCGATATTAAAGTCTGTGTCGCTCAGATGAGCTAACACCAAACGGGTAGCTTTATCTACAAAAGCCTGGTCTTGCGGATCCAGAACAGCTTCTGCCACATTTTCGAATGTCTGGCCTTGCTTATTCAAGACAGTATCATCCTTTTTCTCTTCAGAAGTTCCAGTAGGTTCCAAGTGTTCATAGGAAGAATCAGAACCCACAATCTGCTCGGAAGAAGCAGACTCAGAAGCAACCTCTCCTCTAACAAGAGCAAGGCTTCTGTCCATATAATATTGACTCAACCGGCGACGATTCTTCAAAATACTGGCAACCTTACTCGCAAGAATAGCAGTATCGAATGGCTTGGCTATATAGTCATCAGCACCAAGTCCGAGTCCCTCTATCATAAAGTCACGACCAGCCTTAGCAGTCAGCAGGATAACAGGCAGCCATGATGTTTCCTTATTTTCCTTGATGCTGCGGCAGAACTCATCTCCGTGCATTCCCGGCATCATGACATCAGAAACAACGATATCACATATCCCGCCCTCTTTCAAATATTTCAGGGCAGCCTCTGCACTCTCCACATCAACTACTTGATAAGAATCACCAAAAGTCATTCTGATATATTTGCGAAGATCTTCATTGTCATCGACAAAAAGAAGTGTATCCGTTGAAACATCAGCATCCTGCAGAACCGCAGAAGACACAGTCTGGCAAGTTTCATCATGCTTATCTTCAGCTAAAGAAGATTCAGTTACAACATTTTTCTTTTCTCCAACAAGCCGGACAGAAGAATCTGTT
>OMNU01001012.1_pt1 | contig 12767 bp, 9 predicted proteins | sample 1673511 | NCBI WGS metagenome assembly OMNU01 (sample SAMEA103958113, study PRJEB25191) | human gut metagenome | reverse complement strand
TCTCCTGCACCATTTGTCGAAGCTTTCTTCTCTGTTCCAAGTAATCCATTTTTTCTCTCCCTGTTCTAATTTTCCAGCATTGCTATTTCTTTCCTCACATACTCCGCCAATTCTCCTCTGGTAAATTGCTCCATTTCTGTGGGAAGCTTTTGAAAAAAGGGTAAAGCAAGTTTACGGGTTTTGCCTTTTACCGTGTCTTTTTCGCACAAAGCAAGCAATTGCTCATATTGATCCAGTTTCATTCGTGACATTTTATCTTCTTTGGTCAGCGTAAATACTCTGGTACATATCTGCAGTACCTCAAACAATCCCTGTATACTTTCGCTCAGATCCAGTATGACATATTCATATTTTCCGAGTTCTTCGATCCGTTGGAAGAGGTTTCTCCACTCTTCCGGCGGGATTTCCAACAGGTTCTGACCGTTGCGCATCGGGGGAATGTAATCCAGACCGCCTTTGTGCTGGATGACCGTCTGCATCCGTAAAGAAAATTTTCCCGCATCTCCTGTCAGAAAATACAGCAGATCTGCAAGGTCTCTGCTCTGTCTCTCCGGAAGGAGTTCTGCGATCCCAATATAGTGTTCAAAATTGAGATACAAAGTGGGATGTTTTTCTGACAACAATTGGCCCAGCGTCAGTGCAAAAGAACTTTGCAGACATCGATGTACCGGGGAATAGATACCTATAAATTTTGTCTTATACTCTGCACACAAAAACGGCAATTGTGTTCCCACCGTCTCCACATACAATTCCAGCAATTCCTTCCACACCTTGTCAGCTTCCTGGTACTTATTGATATTCGGAAACTGGTGAAAGCGAAGTGTCCCGCTTTCATTAAGAATCGCCTGGCATGCCGGCTCCAATGTACTCAGCGTATCCATGCAGGAAGATTCCGCCACTACCAGCATTGTCACCCCCCCATTTTTCTCCCGTTCCAACAGTTCCTCCATCTTTGTGTATGTATGGATCTCCCATGGCAGTTCCTTCTGCCTTCTCAAAAACTCCGAAAGAAGTCTCGCATACTCTTCTTCACGGTCGAACAGAACCATAACCGCTTCCTTCTGTTCCATCAATAAATTCCTCCTATGTATAACAGCACACTGCAAAACACGGGACCGGCCATACAGATTCCGCTTGCCGGATGTGCTCTCTCCTCTGCAAAATACGCCTTCCAGCGTCCACAGCGGACAACATCCCACACATATTCACCCAGATAACACAATCTGTCCCACAGATTACGTGCCAGGTACATTTTGCAAAGTGCAAAAACTGCTGCGAATAGCAGCGCGAAAAATAGAAAACAGAGAACTTTTTCACCGGAAAAATATCCTGCACAGACACCCAGGAGTTTCACGTCACCGGCTCCCATGGCACCAATATAAAAAAACAGATAGAATGCCACTGTCGTCAGTAAAACATTGCAAAAATATTCCATAATCCCATAAATCCCCTGTTCCCACCATCGGAATGCCGCTCCGGCGATCAGGCAGCTCAGGATCAGGCCGTTGGGGATTCTGCGGCTTCTGTAATCATATCCGCAGGCAATACTTAATAGAAAACATAATACACACTTTATTACTGTGTTCGTTGCATTCTCACTCTCCTTTCCTTCGATTTACAAGTGGTAATGTGGGATGACTCTATCCCATAAAAGAATTCTTTCAGATCTTATAAGATATTTGATACAACCATCGCGATTGGTTGTAAGATGGATTATAGCCGTTGTTTTTCCGTCTGACAAGTGTTTTTCCGTAAAAAAATAATCTTTGGCACATTTTAACAGTCACCTTTCTCATACGTCCTTCCAAAATCCCGCAACTCCTTGATTTTACGGCATTTTCATCTGTCAAAGCATATGATAAACTGCCAGGCCGTATAATACCAGGATTCCCGGAAAGCCCAAAATACCCACTGTCAGAGCCGTAGCTGCATTGATTCCCACTGCTACCGTAAATCCCAGGATCTCTATCCCCCAATTTAGAAAATACATAAAGATCACTCCAAAAACACTCCGCAATACAAGGTTTAAAAACCACTCCGCCTTTTTTCCCAAAAAACTTATGGCAAAGAGCAGGACTGCTGCCCCAATAATCCACAATAGATTCTCCGGATGCTCCATTGTTGTCCTCCCGATCTTTCCGCTGTTTGTTATAATCTATTCCCATTTTTCGCAAAAATGTCTTCCAGTTTTATGTTAGGCAGGTATATTTTCCCTTTCTGCTTCCTATACTGTTAGCAGAAAGGATGGATTTTTACATGAAAATCTTTTTTAGTCAGGTAAATACAAATTCCGAAATGATCGAAGAAGATCTCGCACCGTTGGATTTAAAAGAATCCATAAGAAAAACCCGCCAGGCTCTGGATATCGCCTATGCGGGTTTCGATAATGCAATCGAAAGTGATCTGATCGACAGTTATATCTATGAAATTAATGCTTTGCAGAAACGGTATCAGCACCTCACCGAACTCGCCGCTTCCCAGCCTGTGCGGCAGGAAAAAACTTTATACCAGCATTCCCCGATTCGAGCCCTGGTCGGCCATGTTTTCGGTTAACTGATTTCTTCCGTAAGTCAGTCCCGCATACACGGTCTGCGAATTATTCATCACAGGACCGGACGGATTCTGATCCTGAATCTGTCTGTAAGCATCACAGAGCGGTGCTATTACCTTCCGGATATCCTGCAGCGCCGTTCTGTCGGCTTTTGCTTCGCACGCCGCCAGTCTGCGGATACAATACAGATACAGCTTGGAAAGCTCTGTCGCCGGACTGTATTCTCTGTGAAGAGAATTCAAAAGTTCATTGATACATCCCCTGGTCTTGCGAACCGCTTCCAGAAACTGCGCATCTTCTGCTGCCTGCTCAGCATCTGCAAGATACTGTAATGTCATCTCATAGAGGATGACTACCATCTGTGTGGCATTGGCCTGGGTGATCCGCAAGGTAAATTGTTGTTTACATTCTTTTGTCATTTTGAATCCTCACTTCATCGGAATCCATTACTGCAACAGCTGTAACACCTGGGACGGTCTCTCGTTTGCCTGGGCCAGCATGGAGGTCCCGGCCTGTGCCAGAATCTGATAGGTAGTGTAAGAGGTCATTTCCTCCGCCATATCCACATCCATAATACGGGAATATGCCGCAGTCATGTTCTCACTGGTAACATCCAGGCTGTTAATGGAAGACTCCAGACGGTTCTGAAATGCTCCCAGTCTGCCGCGGACGGAGGATACATATTTGATGGCACCATCAACTCTTGAGATGGCATCCTTTGCCCCATCCTGTGTATTCACATCAATATCTTCAATTCCCATGTTCTGCAGAGTAACCGCGGGAATATTAACCTCCAGTACCTGTCCTTCGTTGGCTCCGATCTGCAGACGCATTGCTCCGATACCGGTAGCATCGATCTTCATGCCATTATAGGAATCTCCCTCTTTTGCTTCCGATACATCCAGACGCATTTCAAAGCCGTTCGTGCCGGTGATCGTCAGAAGATTATCCTTCATATCCGTCTTTAAGGGTTCTACCTCTTTAAATCCGTCTCCGAATTTAATATCTCCGTCTACTTCAAAATTTCCCTCTGCATCTTTCTTAAATTTCATAGACTGTATGGTATATTCTTTTACCGGTACATCCGGAGAGCAATAATTTACTTTAATCTCCTGCTTATCGGTGTATCCCTTGAGATCAAATTCTCCGTTCAACAGCTTCTGCCCGTTGAATTCCGTGGTATCCGAGATACGGGTAATCTCTTCCTTCAGCTGCGCTACTTCATCCTGTATGGTTGCGCGGTCATCCTCTGTCATAGTGCCGTTGGCAGCCTTGACGGAAAGCTCATTGATACGCTGCAGCATCTCACTGATCTCTGTCATTGCTCCGTCCGCAATCTCTATAATGGATACGCCGTCACTGGCATTCTGATTGGCCACGGACAGTCCCTCGATCTGAGCATTCATACGCTTGGACATTGCCAATCCGGCAGGGTTGTCCTTGGCGTGATTGATCTTCAGTCCGGAAGAAAGTCTCTCCAATGATTTGGACAGCAGATCGTCATTTGTGGATAAGGCATTGTTGGATAACATTGCCGATACGTTGTAATTGATTCTCATGTGTTACTCCTTACTTTCCGCTGCTGTCTGCGACAGCCTGCAGGAATCCTTTTGCCAGACGGTACAGCTGTTCCGTATCGATCCGACTCTCTATGGTATCTGCATTTTTTGTCTCTCCGGCTGCCATCCTTGTCATATCCCGGGAGCTGACGATGGGAAGCTTTTCCGCTTTCCAGTCTGCAGAAGTATCTGTCTGAATCCGTTCAAGGAATATATCGGAGGTCTTCTCTAATTTCGTAACCTCTTCCGGTGTATTTCCTACGAGATAGCCATCGATGGTGTCTCCCTTTACCTGTAAATGTGCCTCCAACTCCATATCTCCGGCATTCACCCGGATCTCCACAGCTCCTACAGCTCCGGCTCTCTGCTGTAAGATAAGATGGACTCCCGCCAGCTGCTCACCCAGGAACATCGGAAGAAAATATTCCTGCTTCGCCTGAAGGCTCTCCGCAAGGCGCAGCTGCTTGTGTACCAGCTGCAGCTGTTTTACATCCAGATGTTCATCCGCCTGTTCCAGACTCATGGTCTCCACATCTTCTGCCGTATTCTGAAGCATGGTCCGATAATCCTCTGCAAAATTCTGCTGATCCAGCTGTTCCCACAGTTCGGAAGTTTCTGTCCCGGCAGGCACTTCGCTGCCTGCTGTCTGCAGCATTTCTTTTTCCTGCCGATACTTTTCTCTGTATCTGCGCAGATTGCCAAACATCTCCGCCGGATCATCCATAAGTGCCTGGGCCGCCAAAAGATTCGACGCGCTGATGGAAACTTCTCCTTTTTGCAGTAGTTCTGCGACTTCCGGTGCCGTATTTCCCGCCTCACGCATCTGCTGCAGTCCTTCCCGGTCATACGCTGCTCTGCTTTCGCCATCATCTGACACCTCTGCCAGAACCTCTTTTGCCATACCCATCCGAATCTGTTCAGATATATTATTCTCGGACAAATGAATCTCCTGTGTCAGCCCGGTATCCTCCGACACTTTCCAGTCCATATGAGAAGCCCTTCTGCTTCTTGCTGCCGTCAGCAGAGTGGAAAATTGCAACTCTGCACCGGTATTTACTACCGCGCCTACCGCTGCGCCATCCTCTCTCTCGACCTGATACACCATTCGATAAATTCCAATATACGCTTTTCGTTCCTCTTCTGTAACATCCTTTTTCCGTTCCAACTGATATAGGAAACGGCTGTAGTCCTCCACTTCTTCCTCATAGCTTTCGGGGTTCTGTGAAAAATAGGATTCCAGTTCGTCAAAGGTCTTCTCCAGAGGATTTACACCATCCCGGATCATCTGTAACACATTTTTCGGTGTCAGTCTGTCCACTACTGCGCTGACCTGTCTGTCAGCTTCCTTGACCTTCTCGATATTTTCCGGTGTAATTTCCATACTGTTATATGCCAGAATCCGGACAGCCCGCTGATTTTCCGATGTTTTTTCTAATGACATATCTGTCAGAATATCATCTACATTAGAAAATGCTTTCCGGATGCTGTCTCCCAGATCGCTTCTCGGCGCCGTCATCAGAGTCTCATAACGTTCGCCCGCTTCCTCATAGGCTTTCTGCATTGCAGCGCCTTCCTTATGGAAGTCAGAAACTGTCTCTGTGGCAGCATTCTGTTCCAAGCTATAGGGTCCCAGTACTCCAGCAGGCAATCCCGGCAATTCAGAAGCCACCTTCACTGCCTGGGTATAAGTCTCATATTTCGTCACTGCCTGAGACTCACCGGGAAAATATTTTCCGGCAACCTCTGCCTCCGCCTTTCGCAGCGCTTCGATCAGCTGCTCCATGGGGGCTGTATCAATAGAAAAATCACTCTGTAAAAGCTTTACGTTCACTTCTGCCGTCATGCGAAGACGAATCTCTTCCAACTGTTTTCTTGCTGCCAGATTCTCTGCCGTGGCATTCCACTTTGCATCTGAGAACCAGTCCTGCAGCATTTTATCTGCTTTTTCATAAATCGTATCCTGTCTGCCCAGGTTCGCATACATCGGGGATTTTCCCTCCGCAATTGCCGCTGCTGCTGCCTGCGCAAAAGTGTCCTCCGTGACAGGATAGGAAATACCGTCCAGTTCCACAAGCTGCTGCAGCGTATCCGTGGTCAGCGCAAGGTCGGCACTTACCAGCCACTGTGCCTTCTGTCTGTTCTCATCGTTTACCGTCAATCCCGCATCCGCAATTACCTTGTCCATCTGCTCCTGCAGTTCCTGCGGAACATCATTATTCTGTACTTTCGCACCGCTGTTCTCTGCCACATAGAGGTTCCAGATCTCCGGTTCCAGTCCATTATCCACCAGGTAGCTGACCGCACCTTCTTCCGGTTCCTTCAGGGAAGCTGCCATATCCCAGGCGCTTTTCAGTTCATTTATATTTTCCTGTGTCAAAGGAAGATCCGCGGAACGGAACTGCTCTTCGATGCTTCGGGCTAAAGTATCACTTCCTACCGCTGCCGCCAGGGTATCCATGTCGATATCATCCGTATATCCTGCGATCTGCTGTCCGGAACGCACCAGCTCTGCCTTGATCTTATCCACGATGGTGACCGCTGTATCCTGATCCAGCTCTCTAGGATCAAATCCATCCTCACAGGCCTTCGCATAATCCTCCTGTGACATGGTATGCGACAGCAATGTCATATAGTCCTGCTGCAACGCCACATTAGCATTCCCGGCATCCTGCTGCAGCTCAATCAGAGATTTTCCTTTGTTGTTCTCCTCCTTTTCCAAAGAAGACATGGGCACTGCGACCTGTCCACTCTCGTATACTGCCCCGAAATTCACATTTACGCTCTTTTTACTGCGCCATGTCTTGTCTTTGCCCCAGCTGTTTTTCTCTGTCCGGTTACTTTCTGTTCTATTGTCTGTTTCATTGATCGTCTGTTTCTGAAATGTTATCTTCACGCCTGTCGTCCTTTTCTGTACAGTTCCCAGAGCCCGCCGGTTCTGAATAGTTAAGAAAAAAGATGAGTGTACTTTGGATCACACTCATCTTTTATTTCGGTAGTTTTATGTAATTTCTTAACCTGACCTAGAACAGAAATACCGCTGCACCGTAGGGCGGCAGATCAAAGCTGATGGAGTAATCCTTATAATGATAAGGCTTTTTCTCCGCCATAATTTCTGCGGGAATCTCGTTGCCCCAGCCGCCGAACCGTTCCTCATCACTGTTCAGCAGAAGCTTATATTTTTTCTTCTTAGGCACGGGAACGGTATAGTTCTCCCATTTCATCGGGGTCATGTTGAGTACAAACAGCAGATTATTCTTGCCACTGGAACATTTTCTCACGAAGCAGTATGTACTGTGCTCCGCATCATCCGCGTTCATCCATTCAAAGCCGTCCCAGGTATTGTCAAGCTCGTACAGAGCAGGGTATTTACGATACAGCTTTAACAGCTCCTTTACATAAGTATGTACGCCCTGATTCAGCTTCTCTCCTAACAGATACCAGTCAAGCTCACGCTCTTCGCTCCACTCTCGCTCCTGTCCGAAATCCTGTCCCATAAATAATAATTTCTTGCCGGAATGCCCGAACATGTAGCTATACCCCACACGAAGGTTGGCATATTTATCTGCCGGATATCCGGGCATTTTATTCACCATGGAGCACTTCAGATGTACCACTTCATCATGAGACAATGGAAGAATATAATTCTCACTGTCGTTATAGCTCATGGCAAAGGTCATAGCGTAATGATCGCCTTTCCGGTACAGAGGATCCAGCTTCATATACTCGCAGAAATCATGCATCCAGCCCATATTCCACTTGAAGGAAAATCCTAAGCCTTCCTCCCCGATACCACTGGTGACATTAGGCCATGCGGTAGATTCTTCGGCAATCGTCAAAAATCCCGGATAAGTTCCGCGGATCACTGAATTCAGATGATGGAAGAACTCAATGGCTTCCAGGTTCTTATTGCCGCCAAATTTATTCGGCAGCCATTGTCCGTCCTTTTTACCGTAATCCAGATACAGCATGGATGCTACTGCATCTACACGGATACCGTCTACATGGAACTCTCTCAGCCAGAACAGAGCATTGGCTACCAGGAAGTTCTTCACTTCATTTTTGCCATAATTAAATATCTTCGTTCCCCATTCAGGATGTTCTCCCAAACGAGGATCGGGATGTTCAAATATGCACTGTCCGTCAAATTCTGCCAGTCCGTGTGCATCGGTTGCAAAATGTGCCGGTACCCAGTCCAAAATAACTCCAACGCCTGCCTTATGCAGTTCATTGACCAGATACATAAAATCCTTAGGCGTTCCGTAACGGGAAGTAGGCGCATAGTATCCGGTCACCTGATATCCCCAGGAGCCATCATACGGATGCTCCGCGATTCCCATAAGCTCTACATGGGTGTATTTCATCTCTTTCAGATATTCCACGATCCGGTCGGCGAACTCACGATAATTATAAAATCCTTCCGCAGTGCCATTATTGGGATGTTTCATGAAAGAACCGATATGGCACTCATAGATTGCCATGGGTTCCTTGTTCATATCTTTTTTATCCCGGGCTTCCATCCACTTGGAATCCTTCCAGTCGAATCCCGTGATATCCGTAACGATGGACGCTGTGCCGGGTCTGTATTCCGCATAATTGGCAAAAGGATCGGCTTTGTACAGCTTTCTGCCATCCCTCGCATAGATCAGGAACTTATACATTGTTCCTTCTCCCACGCCGGGAACGAACAGCCCCCAGATACCGCCCTCTCCCAGCTTCTGCATGGGATGCGATTCCTCGTTCCATTCATTGAATGTACCGATGACATTCACCTGTGCTGCATTTGGTGCCCATACCCCGAAATAGACTCCCTGCACACCATCTTCCGTCGACAGATGCGCGCCCAGTTTTTTATAAATATCATAGTGCGTTCCCTGGGCAAAAAGATACTGATCTGCTTCGGAAATAAATACCTTCTCCTGCGTCATAGCTGCGCCTCCCGCTATATATTTTTAACTATTCAGAACCCCATTCGCAAAATCGCATTTTCAATGCTTTCCTTTTGCTCATGTGGTTACTTCGCCCTATAAACATTGATAAATGTTCTTACGAATGCAAGCATTCGACGCCCATTCGTCAATGTTTACATGGCTCTGAATAGTTATACAAAATCTTTCTCAGTGAGGATGATCATATCCTCATCGTCATATCTCTTGGCAAACAGAACATCAAAGAAATGTTTTAATGTCTTTTTATTCGCATGAGCGATTGCTTCATCCACTATTTCTTTTACATCCACCACGGTAACTACATGATCTATCGTCTGCATATCCTCGATTCTGGTATGCAGTGCCAGAACACCCAGTTCATCGATGGAATATTCCCTCTCCCGTGCATACTGCCTTCCGAACGCTACCAGTGTATCATTGCTGAGTGCTTCGACATCCATGCGGGAAGTGAAGCTTTCCTGCAATTTCTCATACTTTTCCAGAAAACGATCTATCTCTTTCCTGGTATCTTCCAATATAATGACAATGCCCTGATTCTCCTGCTGCAGCGCTTTGTACATCGTGTCCACAGTTTTATTATTCATTTCCGATGCCTTACAGATGATAAGTGCACCGTTCTGCAGTCTGTTCAGGGTCTCGGCTGCATCTTTTTTGTTCAGCGCACGGCCGGAGATTTTGGCAACTTTTCCGGAGAAATTGCTGTCGGTAGCCTGAATCTCACGGATCATATTTTTCGCAAGGGATAAGGTATCCATGCCTTCTTCACCGGTGATGATCACATTGCCGGTATAGGCAGCCAGGCTGATATTATCAATGGCTTTGACTAACTGTTCTCTTGCGGACTTACTCTGAATAAAGGGAGCATACAGCTCGCGCTCTTCTCTGGTAAGCGCACGGACTTTTGCCTTGTCTCTCTCCACTGCGGGAGGCTCCGGGGTCTGTGGTTGCTCATCCTCATGGACTTCTTCTACCGCTTCTTCCGGCTCCTCTTCAGCCTCTGCTACGGATTCCTCCGATGCTTCCTCGGTCTCTGCTGTGGTTTCTTCCGGCACTTCTTCGATCTCTGCTGTGGTTTCCTCCGGCACTTCTGGGATTTCTGCAGCCGGCTCCTGCGTCACTTCCATATCGACAACAGCGTCCGGTTCCTCTGTTGCGGATTCTTCTTCATATTCCGCTACGGCAGGTTCCTCTTCAAGTTCTTCTACCTCTTCAGTGTCAACGATATCCGTATCAGCAGGTTCTGGTTCTGGCTCTTCTTCAGAAACTTCCGCAGGAGCTTTTTCTGTTTCATCGTTTACATCCGCAATCTCTTCCAGCTCTTCAACTTCATCTGTATCCGTAACCGTATCAGCATCCACCGCTTTTTCTTTTTCCAGTTTTTCTAACAGGCCATCTCTTACCGCCTGTTCAAATTCCGTGAACATGGCACCGGTCTGCTGTAGTACATGCTGGCGGACTTCTTCTTCTCTCTTTTCGAGGTTTTCTTTCTTTTTACGCTCCCACTCTGCCAGAATGTCTTCAATATTGATCTGACCGGTAATCTGCTTCTCAATGCTTTCCGCCTCGGGCATTACCAGGCTGATCTGTCCGTCGGATTCCTGTGCCAGTACATTCGCCAGCTCCTTGGGAGGTTCCACCGGTGTAGTCGCTTCCGGCTCCACTTCTGCTTTCGATAATTCCGGCACAACATCCTGTTTCTTAAGAGATGCGGGTTCCTCCGGCAGGATTTCCTCGGTCTCTACCTCCGGAACCTGAGACAGGTCACCGATCTCTCCGGTCTCACCAAAGAATACCTCGGAACCTTCGATCTGCTCGGTCTCCGGCTCCAGATCATCCTCACTGACCTCTGCAATCTCCGGATAATCCAGAGATTCTGTATCGGAATCCATCATAGGTGCTACGATAGAACGGGTAATGGAGTCCGATGTCGCTTTTGCGGTATCTCCTTTTGGCTCCTCACCGAGGACTTCACGAAGTCCCGCTGCAAGTTCTGCCTGCAGATTGATGGTATTATACTGCCCCACATCCATGGTCTTCACATGAATATCGTAATCATCCTGTACCGGCTGTGTCGGTGTCTCCTGCTGTGCGGGTTGCACCGGATCATATATCTGTGTATCTCCGGTCACCTGATCATAACCGGAATCCTGTACGTAGCTCTGGTTCTGATCATAGCTGCTATCCTGTGCATAACTCTGATCCTGATCATAGCTGCCGTCCTGTGCATAACCCTGCTCTTGATCGTAGCTTCCGTCCTTGGCGTAACTTTGCTCATAACTTTCATTCCCGCTATACTCGTTATCCTGCACAGAGTTCTGCGACGGGATATGGCTTCCGGGCGCGTCGAACCGATGATCGTATTTTTCCTGCTGCTCCGGTGTCAACGGCTGATGGAGCATTTTCAGTTCCATTGCCTTAATAACGTATTTTCCCTCACCAAACCAGAGGATCAGTTCATCACATTCCTCTACGCATCTGGCTGCCAGTCCGACTCTATGATACAAATAGGCCAGTTCATATGCCCATTTTTCCCTATAGTCTCTCTTCTTGAGTTCCTCCAGAACAGCAATTCGTTCTTCCAGGCTCACATCCTGCGCCTCATATAATTTATACTGCAAAATGTACCTTCCCGGATCCTTGGGCGCCACCTGTACAAATTCCTTATAATATTCTATTGCCTGCACATATTCTTCCATTTTAATGGAAAGCTCGCACAGAGAATAGCAGATGGTCCTTCCGCCGGGACGTCGCTCGTATGCTAAAAGCAACATATCTCTGGCATCCTCATATCTGCGATTGATCTTATAGAGGTCGCTGATCGTACACAACATCATGACACTTTTTACACGACGCCAGTCAATCGTGTCGGCAATTTCAGCCGCCTGTGCATATTCTCCCCGGCTGATCAGGTCTTTGATTTCTTCCGCTCTTAATTTATATTCACTCTTATCCAAGGTATTTCGCTCCCTTAACCTTTTCTTATCCTAAGCTTCTCATTTCCCCGGGTACACTACCCCACTTTTTTCTTATTCAGTGTACCATAGTACCCATTGATATGTCAAAATCAAACTGGGCAAAATGTATGGAAATCTCCCCTTCGGAATACTACCCGCGAAAGTGGGATGACTTCTTGGGTTTTTGACGTTTTTTTGCCTGTCGGATTGCTTCTTTGCGTCTGTTACGAAGGTCCTGATCCACCGAACGATACCGGGATCTGGAACGATTTCTTCTGCGGTTAAATCTCCAGGTCAGGCGGGTACTGCGGTGGGCAAAATGATAATTCTTGAAAAACGTACGTAATAACAGTGCAAGGAAGATCAATACCGCAATTCCCACGATACAGAAAAATACTTTTACCACATTAATGAAAATAACCGCAGGACCGCCGGAAGTGCTGTTTTCCTCCTCCGGGGATGTCTCCTGTGCAGCCGTTGGAATTCCACCATTGTTTCCGGTGTTATCTCCTGCTGTTTCGGTTGTCTCTGTATTGTCTGCCTCTGTGGTCGTTGTGCCTGACTGCGTTTCATCGGTTGCACCGCTTTCCTCTGCAGACTCCGTGGTCTCTGCCGTATTTTCCCGGAAGACACTACTGCCCTTTTCCGCTGCCGTAAAGTCCAGGGATGCCGTTCCCAGTACCACATCATTGTAAGTATAAGTGATCACAGCCACCTGTCCTGGTTCTGTATTATCATAGGAAATACTGGACACCGC
>OMNU01001009.1_pt1 | contig 12779 bp, 9 predicted proteins | sample 1673511 | NCBI WGS metagenome assembly OMNU01 (sample SAMEA103958113, study PRJEB25191) | human gut metagenome | reverse complement strand
GCCCAAGATAGCCGTCCAACCACCCGCGTCAGCCGCATCCAGATCCGCGGGCCCGCCCATCAGCATAAACACCGGCACCAGGCACACGGCAAACACGCCGACTACGACCATCCCCCACACAAAGCAGGCGTGCAGGAAATCCTCGTCTTCAAACGCATGTATGTTGGAAATCTCATTCATAGCATCTTAGGATAGCGCCCCTGCCACGTACCCGTCCGCATGTGCGATAATGTCGAACGATATGCACGAATTGACCACCGCGCCGCCGAGCCCCGCGCCCGGCCGCGCTCTCACCATATGCGAAGGAGTCCCATGGCATCCAAATACTCCATGAACGACCGTCCCAGCTGGCCTCGCCGCGCCATCGTTACCGCCGGCGAGCCCTACGGCAACAAGGGCCTTCACTTTGGCCACGTTGGTGGCGTCTTTGTCCCGGCCGACTTCTTCGCCCGCTTCCTGCGCGACCGCCTGGGCCGCGAAAACGTCATCTTCACCTCGGGCACCGACTGCTACGGCTCGCCCATCATGGAGAGCTACCGCAAGCTCAAGGAGAACGAAGGCTACGATAAGTCCATCGGCGAGTATGTCGAGTCCAATCACTCCCGCCAGGCCGCGACCCTCAACAACTACAACATCAGCTGCGATATCTACGGCGGCTCGGGCCTTGAGCCGGCGGCCCAGATCCACAACGAGGTGACTGCCGAGATTATCGAGCGCCTGCACGAGCAGGGCACCATCTCCAAGCGCTCCACGCTGCAGTTCTACGATGCCAAGGCCGGCACGTTCCTCAACGGCCGCCAGGTCATCGGCCGCTGCCCCATCCAGGGCTGCAAGTCCGAGAAGGCTTATGCCGACGAGTGCGATCTGGGCCACCAGTTTGAGCCCGAGGAGCTCATCGCGCCCAAAAGCCAGCTCACCGGCGAGGTGCCCGAGTTGCGTCCGGTCGACAATCTCTACTTTGACCTGCCGGCCTACCTCGACTTCATGAAAACCTACACCGCCAAGCTCGCCCAGAACCCGCAGGTTCGCTCCGTGGTCTCCAAGACCATGGAGGAGTGGCTGCTGCCGGCTCAGCTCTACATCCAGAACAAGTTTCGCGAGGCCTTCGACGCCGTCGAGGACCAGCTTCCCGAGCACACCGTGCTGGAGCCCGAGGGCAACAAGAGCAGCTTTACCGTCACCTTCCCCAGCTGGAAGGAGCGCGACGACGCCCACGCGGTGCTCGCCAACGGCGGCGTGCGCTTCCGCAGCGGCAAGGCGCTCGTGCCCTTCCGCATCACCGGCAACATCGACTGTGGCGTTCCGGTGCCCGAGGTCGATGGCGTCTCCGACGTCACCTGCTGGTGCTGGCCCGAGAGCCTGTGGGCGCCCATCAGCTATACGCGTACCGTGCTCGCGCGCGATGCCAAGGCAGCCGGCGTGACCGAGGGCGTCGCCGCCCAGGATGCCGCCCTCATGGGCGAGCCCGCTGCCGACTCCACGCAGGTCCCCGCGCCCACCTACCAGCACAGCTCGCTCGACTGGCGCGACTGGTGGTGCTCGGACGACGCGCAGATCTACCAGTTTATCGGTCAGGACAACATCTACTTCTACTGCATCGCGCAGACCGCCATGTGGGAGGCCCTGGGCTGGGACCTCACGCAGAGCACCGTCAGCGCCTGCTACCACCTGCTCTACATGGGCAAAAAGGCCAGCTCGTCCTCGCAGACGCCTCCCCCGCCGGCAGACGACCTGCTCAACCACTACACCTGCGAGCAGATGCGTGCGCACTGGCTGTCGCTCGGCCTGTCCGAGAAGCCGGTAAGCTTTAGCCCCAAGGCATACGACACGCGCGTTACTGGCAAGGACAAGGACGGCAACGAGGTGCGCGCCTGCGACGACAAGCGCGTCATCGATCCTGCCCTTAAGGAGAGCGCCCTTTTGACCGGCGTGTTCAACCGCCTGGCCCGCAGCTGCTTCTACGGCGTCGCCGTCAAGGAGGGCGACGAGAGCCCCTATCGCAACGGCTGCATCCCCGCCGGTGCGGCCTCTGCCGCCGTGGTCGAAGCCGCCGAGCAGGCAGCTCTCGCCTTTGAGCAGGCTATGTACAAGTTCGAGACGCACCGCGCGCTTGCCGTGTGCGACGACTACCTGCGCGCCGCCAACAAGCGCTGGAGCGACGCCTCCAAGGCCGCTAACAAGCTCGAGGGCGAGGAGGCAAACGCTGCGATGACGCAGGCGCTCGTCGACGCCTTTACCGAGCTTCGCGTGGCGACCGTGCTCATGCACGGCATCGTCCCTGCCGGCTGCGAGCTCATCTGCGAGTACTTCGATGTCGACCCGGTCGCCTTCTTTAGCTGGGACAACATCTTCGCCTCCACGGACGAGTTTGTGGAGAGCTTGGGCGAGAAGCCCGGCGAGCACCGCGTAAAGCCGCTGCCCCCGCGCTTCGACTTCTTTAGCAAGCACGAGAGCCAGTACTAAACACTCGACATGTAATGGAATGGGAAGGAAAGACGGATGTCCAAGCCGCGTCGTCGTAAGCAGAAAAAGCAGGTTAAGCCCGAGCTCAAGCTCAGGCAGTTTGCCGCCACCGAGCTTTCCGACCAGCTTGCCGCCCAACACTCCGCCGCCGACCTGCCGCGCTTTATGGTCGACACGGTCGCCGGCGCCTATGCGCCCGCCAATGCCGAGCTCATGATCGAGGGCTTCGGCGCCGCGGCCACGCGCCCGGTCACGCTGCGCGTCAACACGCTCAAGGCAACCGCCGAGGACATCGCTGCGGCGCTCGATGCCGCCGACATCGCCCACAACCCCGTCACCTGGTACCCAGACGCCTTCATCCTGCCCGAGGCCCAGGTTTCCGATCTGTGGGATCTCGACATCTACCGCGACGGCAAAATCTACCTGCAGAGCCTGTCGTCCATGATGCCGCCGCTGGTCCTGGGCGCTCAGGCAGGCGAGGACATCCTGGACATGTGCGCAGCCCCTGGCGGCAAGACGACGCAGATCGCCGCCCTCACGCAGGGGCAGGCGCACCTTACCGCCTGCGAGATGAGCATTCCCCGCGCCGAGAAGCTCGAAGCCAACCTCCACCGCCAAGGCGCAAAAAACGTGCCCGTCATGCGCACCGACGCACGCGAGCTCGACGAGTTCTTCCGCTTTGACCGCATCCTGCTCGACGCTCCCTGCACCGGCACGGGCACCGTCATCAGCGGCAACGAGAAAAGCCTGCGCGGCCTGACCGAGCAGCTGCTCGTCAAATGCGCCCGCTCGCAGCGTGCGCTTCTGGACCGCGCCATGGGCGCCCTCAAACCGGGCGGCACGCTCGTCTATTCGACTTGTTCGATCTTGCCGCAGGAAAACGAGGACGCCCTGCAAGAGGCCCTCGACAAGCATATGGACTGCGAGCTCATCCCCCTCGACGGCACGCCAAGCGAAAGTGAGGCACGCCGCGCCCAGGAAGCTGGCGAGGAGCCGCGCATCGAGTCCAACGCCCTAACCGAGGCCATTGCCGCGGGTCAGGTATCGGCCATCGCCAACGGCCTGTCCGGCACGCTCACCATTCCGCCTAGCCGCGACTTTGAGGGCTTCTACATCGCCCTGATCCGAAAACGCAGCTAGCGCACGGATCCAAAACTCAACAAGCTATCTCCGTGCGCGTTTGCCCTGCTGGTCGCGATGCTGTTTAAGCGTCGCGCGCTCCTTGCGTTCGGCCCTTTTGCCCTTAATGGCCGTGACCACAAAGTAGATGACCGCGGCGGCAACGATTGCGCCCACGCACAGGCCAATCGAGCTAAACATTGCTGTCAATTCCATACCGCGTCACCTCTCTTTTAAACGGGACATTCAAGATAGCACCTCAATACCCGCCACCACAGCTCCTTCACGTTCGCCGGCCCTTCGGTCTAACGGATGGCGCGGCGGGGAAAAATCAACTCGTCAAACGATTTAGCATTCGCAATTCCGGCTGCATCGCGCCGGCCGTCATCACATAGAATCGAGCTTCCATGGATACCCTCAACGATCTAAATGAGCGCGTCGACGCCTTCGTCGGCACCAGCTCCTTCGACACGCCTGCCGCGGCAAACGACCAAGCCCCCATCGATGTGCCCGCCGAGGTTCACGAGGACATCGTCGCCTCGGTCGATTTCTCCGAGGTCGAGCTCGCAGACGAGTTCACCGAACCCCAGGTAGCCGTGACCCCCAACGGACTGCTTCCCATGGAGCCGCTGCCCATCGACGGGCGCCTGCGCAAGGCGGCCCTTCGCATGCCTGACGAGATTGAGGAGGCCAGCGGCTTCACGCTCTTCGGCCGCCGCATCAAGTCGCTCATCTACACCACCGACGTCGCGGTCATCCGCAACTCCAACGCCGATGCCGTCTTTGCCGTTTACCCCTTCACGCCGCAGCCCGCCATTACGCAGGCGCTGCTGACCGTCGCCGAGTGCCCGGTCTTCGTAGGCGTGGGCGGTGGCACCACCACCGGCAAGCGCTCCGTTCAGATGGCAGCCGTCTCCGAGATGCAGGGCGCGGCGGGCTGTGTGGTCAACTCCCCCGCCACCGCCGAGATGGTCGAGCACATCACCAACATCGCCGACATCCCCGTCATCGCTACGGTCGTTCGCTGCGACGACGATGCCCACGCCAAGGTGCGCGCCGGAGCCAAGATTCTCAACATCGCCGCCGGCAAGAACACGCCCCAGGTCCTACGCGAGCTGCGCGAGCACTATCCCAACCTGCCGCTCATCGCGCCGGGCGGCAAGACGCCCGAGAGCATCCGTGAAACCATCGCCGCAGGCGCCAACGCCATCATCTGGACGCCGCCTTCGGCACAGCAGCTACAGACCGACATGATGCAGCGTTATCGCAAGATGAAGGAAGACGCCACGCCCGTTATCTCGCGCGACGACGTGCCCATTATCGACCAGGTCGCCGCCGCCGAGGTCAGCCAGGTCGAGAACATGAATCCCGACGTGCCGATTCCCGACGAGGTCATCGAGCGCGTCGCTTCGATCCACGAGCGCGTCGAGGAGCGTCGCGCCAACCGCGGGCTCAAGCCCTCGCTGCACGGCTTTTTCTTCCGAGGAAAGAAACGCTAGCAAAACATCTTGGCCCGCCCCACAAACGTGAGGCGGGCCGTTTTCGTTTGGGCAATCATGCAGCGATGTGATGGGGCAAATTAATCCACGCGCTTGTCGCCCATAAAGAAGAGCGCCACCGTACCAGGTCCGGTGTGTGAACCGATCAGAGTACCGATGTTATTGATCTCAATCTTGCCTTTAAGCTGCGGAACCTGTTCCTCAATCAGCACCGCAACGGCCTCGGCATCCTCGCGGCACGCCGAGTGCGACATGATGCACTTACCCGAATAATCCGCACCGTCCTGCACGTGTGCCATCATGGTCTTAGCCATCTCGGAAATCGCGCGCTTCTTAGTGCGAATCTTCTCACGTGGCGACAGCTTACCTTCGCAATCGACCGTCATAAGTGGGCAAATCTTAAGCGCCGTGCCGATAATCGCGCTCGCAGCCGAAATGCGACCGCCGCGCAGGTAGCTCGACAGATCGGTCGAGAAGAACCAGTGGTGCAGGTTGAGCTTGTGCTCCTCGATCCATGAAGCCGTCTCGTCGAGCGAAGCGCCGCTATCGCGAACGTCGGCGGCACATCCCGCCAGCAGGCCAAAGCCCGAAGACGCCGCCAGCGAATCGATGACGCGCACCTTGCCGCCCTGGGGATAGCGATCCGCGAGCATCTGCGCCGCAACGCAGGCCGATCCATACGTGCCCGAAATACCCGATGACAACGTCAGGTGCAGCACGTCTTTACCCTCGGCAACAAACGGCTCCCAAAACTCCTCGTACTCACCCACGCTCACCTGAGACGTCTTGGGCATGGCGCCCGCGGCAATCTGGGCAAAAAACTTGTCCGGCGTAATCGACTGATACAGATCGTCCGTATAGACAACATCGTCGATCTCGTAATGAAAACACACGACAGGGATATTGCGCGACGCAAAGAACTCACGGGTTCGATCGGCGGCGGATTCACAGGTCAGGACAAAATCACTCATATGAGGCTCCTTACTCATTGCTGCGCAAATTATCGCACAGTGAGCCTACATACGGTACATATGTCCACTATTTACCAAATCGAACCAAAAATAGCGAACATCTTTACCACCATCGTCTCCACCGGCCCCACGCATTAATATCTGAGAAAACACCCTCTGTCGTCTCCACTCAACCGCCATATCTACCTCAACTAAATCGATTTACCAAACCGTTCGGCTAACAATTCGGCTGCCCATCCCCAATCGAAACAAAAGCGGCGCATACTGATAAACGTTTTACGCTGTTTATCAGTTTTACCAGCCCTATCGGAAGGTGTTTCATGGTCGCATTCGATCGCAATCCGCAAGACTTCAAGTATCTGCGCCTGCTGTCGAGACAGTTCCCCACCGAGCAATCCGCGTTTACCGAGATCATCAATCTCTCAGCCATCCTCAACCTGCCCAAAGGCACCGAGCATTTTATGAGCGACGTGCATGGCGAGTACGAGGCTTTTATGCACATCCTCAACAACTGCTCGGGCGTCGTGCGCGAGCATGTCGACGAGATTTTTGGCGACACGCTCACCTTTGACGAAAAGGGCGAGCTGTGCACGCTCATCTACTACCCGCACGAGAAGATCGAGCTGGTCCGCAGCCAGCGCGAGGATTCGCCCACCTGGTACAAAACGATGCTTGACCAGCTCATCATGGTCGCTCGTTCGCTTTCAAGCCGCTACACCCGCTCCAAGGTTCGTAAGGCCATCCCACGCGATTACGCCTACATCATCGACGAGCTGCTACACACGCATCCGGATGAGAACAACTATCGTGTGCGCTATCACGAGCGCATCGTGGAGTCCATCCTGGAGACCGCAAGCGCCGACGACTTTATCGAGTCGCTCGCCTCGCTCATCAAGCGCCTGGCCGTCGACCACCTGCACCTGGTGGGCGACATCTTCGACCGCGGCGGCGGCGCGGCCAAGATTATGGACCGTCTGCTCACCTACCATTCACTCGACATCCAGTGGGGCAACCACGACCTGCTGTGGATGGGCGCTGCGGCCGGTGAGCCCGCCTGCATCGCCACGGTGCTGCGCAACAACCTACGCTACGACAACTACGAGATCCTGGAGAACGACTACGGCATCTCGCTGCGTGAGCTTGTCGCCTTTGCCGATGCCACCTACACCGCCGGTGAGTCCATCACCCCGCTGATCAAGGCCATCAACGTCCTACTCTTTAAGCTCGAGGGCCAGATTATCCAGCGCCACCCCGAGTTCGACATGACCGACCGCCTGTTACTCGACAAGATCGATCACGACACCGGCACGGTCACGCTCGCCGACGGCAGCGTGTGGCCGCTCACGACCAACGACTTCCCCACCGTCGACCCGACGGACCCCTATACGCTCACGTCTCAGGAGCAGCACATCATCGACAAGCTCGTGTCCGAGTTTGTCACCGCCGATCACCTGCATCGCCATATCGATTTCCTCTATTCCCACGGCTCGATGTACAAGGTCGCCAACGGCAACCTGCTGTTCCATGGCTGCGTGCCGCTCAACGAAGACGGCACCTTTAGCAGCATGAACTGCCTGGGCACCTGGCACGCTGGCCGCGATTATCTCGATTTTTGCGACCACATCGCCCGCCGCGCCTGGCGCGTGGGCGACCGCGACGCTCTCGACTGGATGTGGTACCTGTGGATTGGCTTTAACTCACCCGCCAGCGGACGCCTGGTGCGCACCTTTGAGCGCGCCTATATCGCCGATAAGAGCACCTGGGTCGAGCCGATGGACCCGTACTTTACGCTTACCAAGTCGCCCTCGGTCTGCGATGACATCATGCGCGAGTTTGGCGTCGCGCCCATGGCATGCTCACCGACCGGTCACATCATCAACGGCCACACGCCCGTTAAAACCACCAAGGGCGAGCAGCCCATCCGCGCCGAGGGCAAGCTGCTGGTCATCGATGGCGGCTTCTGCCGCGCTTACCATCCCAAGACGGGTATCGCCGGCTATACGCTCATCTCGAGCTCGCGCGGCTGCCGCCTCAAGTCGCACCGGGCCTTTACGACGGTTGCCGAGGCACTCACGCGCAACGTGGACATCGAAAGCGAGACCAACCGTTTTGACCAAGCAGACCGTCGCCGCATGGTGAGCGACACCGATACTGGCGCCAAGATTCGCAGCCAGATCCAGGATCTGCGCCAGCTGCTCGATGCATATAGAAACGGTGCTATCGAGGAGCGCGTCTAGCCCCACCCGCGGGGATTGGCTAAACTTGCTGAGTTTGTCATCCCCACGGCGTCCCGGCGCCACCCTAAGGCAGGTACCATGCAAAAGCTCCTTGCGCAGATCATGAAATTTGGCGTCGTCGGTGTCATTGCCACGGTTATCGACTTTGGCATTATGAATCTGCTCCACTACGGTCTGGGCCTTAACATCCTAATCGCCAACACCAGCGGCTTTATCATCTCACTCATCTTTAACTACCTCGCAAGCATGAAATACGTGTTTGCGCACAAGGAAGGCATAAGCCGCCGCCGCGAGTTCATTATCTTTGTCGTGCTGTCCGTGATCGGCCTGGCACTCAACGACGGTATCGTGTTGACACTCAACGCCGGCCTGGGACTCGAGGCCAATATCGCCAAGATCTGCGCCACCGCGCTTGTCATGGTCTACAACTTTGTGACCCGAAAGATCTTCCTGGAAGGCGACGAGACCAAGTAACTCGCAACCTTACAGCTTTACGATGCCCACGGATGACGCGCGTCGAGCGCTGTGTTGTTCGTGGGTTTTGCTCGTTTACGGGCAAATTTTCAACGTTTGCGGATTAGCTCTTGAAAATTTGGCGAGTTCGTATAGTTCTTGGCAAAGACCTTACGTTTCCCTTGCAAAAGCTCTAAAGTATCCTCTGCTCGATTTATCAACGCATTGGATGTGATTACGTGCGCAAGGCACTGGCACAACCTCATACCAAGCAGTTCCTCAAGTTCGCTGTCGTGGGCCTTATCTCCTTTGGCATCGACTGGGGTATGCTCATTGCGCTCGTCGAGCTGTTTCACCTCGACTTTTTGATGAGCACCACGGTCTCGTTTACCACCTCCGTTGTGGTCAACTACTGGCTCAGCATGAAGTACGTGTTCGACCATCGCGAGGGCATGAGCCGCAAGCGCGAGTTCACGATCTTCACTATCCTGTCGGTGATCGGCCTGGGCCTCAACGACCTGTACATGTTTGTGGGCGTCACGTTTTTGAGCATCGGCTACCAGGCCATGAAGGCCATCGCCACGTTCCTCGTCACCTGGTACAACTACTTCAGCCGTCGCTTCTTCCTCGAGGGCGCACGGTCGTAGTCGATTCGCTATTTGCTTGAATGTATAACCGGTTGGAATTCCCATTCCAACCGGTTTTTTTGTTTGCCGAAAGACCCGGCGACCAAGTCCTCTACGCATGAAAAGCGGGCGGCCCGGATGTTTGTCCGAACCGCCCGCTTGGTGCGCTATGTCGAGGTCATTAGCCTGTAACGTAATACCAGACCACGTTATCGCCGTTGGAGAGAACGTAGTTGCTGCACGCCGTCATGGGCGTTGCGCCGTTGACGGAGTACATCCAGCCGCTCGTGCCGCCGTACTGTTTCTCGGCCAAACCACCAATCGCGGAGACATACGTGCCGTACGACGAGCCGTGTGCGTTGACAGAAAGGCCCAGCGCGCACAGGGCATCGTAGACGGTAGCACCTTCGTTAAAGGTAAAGGAGCCGCCAGAAGACACAGGATTGCCCACAGCGCTCGAAGTGACCGAGACCGACACCGTTACGTAGTTGGACTCCTGCGAACCGCCCTGTCCGCCCGAGGGAGCGCTGCCGCCATTAGAGCTGGAGGCTCCATCAGACGACTGACCGCCGCCCGAAGAAGCACCGCCAGACACATTGGAAGTATCGCCGGCTCCCGTATTCTGGGCAGCGGATTTATCTCCAGACTTCTTGCTATCCGAGCTTTTATTCGATTCCTTGTCCGAAGACTCGGAATCGTCCTTGGCGTCGTTCGAACCCTTGGACTCGTCTTTTGCATCATTCGATGACTTGGAGCTCTCGGAACTGGCCTCGCCCGAAGTCGTAGTCGAGCCAGACGCCTTGGTGTCCTTGGTGACGACGCTCTCCCCCGTCACGGTCTGAATGATCCAGTCGATGGACCAGGTGCCGCTCTCGGAAGGATGGACGAAGCCCAGCGAGACGACGATCAGAATGGCGCACGCGGCAGTCAGAACGCCAAGGAGCGCTTTACGCCGTGGGGCGGACGCCGCCGAAGCGGCGCCCTGTTGCTTTGCATCGTCGAACTGAATGAACGAGGAATCTGGTTGCTTGGGGTCAGCGTCCTTGGATTTATTGGACACAGCCCTCACCTACCGACGTTTGGTGAACACGAACACGCCGACGATGGCGAGACCGATGACGCCGGCGGCAACGCCAACAATGGCGAGCGGGTTGGTGCCAGCCTCCTGCTCGGAGGCACTAGAGGACTTCTTAGCAGTGGTCGTGGAAGCAGCACCCGTATCGGACTTGGAATCGGACTTCTTGTCGGACTTGCTGTCCTTCTTGTCAGACTTCTTCTCGTCCTTCTTATCGGACTTATCGGTGTCCTTCTTGTCGGACTTGTTGTCCTTGGTCTCGGTCTTGGTCGACACCGTCGTCTTGGTCGTCGGCTTATGACCCGGGGCGATAGCGCCGCCGGCCTGCTGGCCCTTAGAGCCGGAGCCGGAACCCGTGCCAGTGCCAGCGCCAGCGCCGGAACCGTTGCCAGCGCCACCGTTGCCACCATTAGTGCCAGAACCGCCATTGCCGCCAGGGTTAACGGCATTCTTGGTCCACTTGGCATACAGCGTCAGATCGGCCGTCACCGGCGCGATAAAGTCATACGCCTGCGTGCAAGCCTCATCGGTATACCAACCGCCGAAAGTATAGCCATCGCGCGTCGGATCGGCCGGCTTGACCAGCTTGCCATCGGCCGTAGTCTGGAAGTCGACCTTAGAACCCTCGCCAGTCTCAAACGAGACCTTAACGCCACCACTCAGCTTGAAAAGCGTGCCGGAATCGTTGATGTAGTAGAGGTTACCCTTGGCATCGCAGGCAATCGGCGAGTCACAGTAATTGTTGTGTCCCGCCGCGCTAAACGCACCGGTCGCCTGTGCGTCACCCATCTTGTAGCGATACACGCCACCGCCCGAGGTGTAGTTCACATAGTCGGAAGTCGCACCATAGTTGACAGTGAAATAAACGTACGTGTCATCCGCCTGGACACTCACGAGCGGTGCGCCCTTAATGCCACCGGCAGGAAGCACAGAGCCATCGGCAGACGAAACCAACGTCGTAGCAAAGTCATTATCAAGGTCGACAATCGCCAGCGCCGAACCGCCAGAAACCTCGCCACCGACAATCAGCTTATTGCCATACAGCGTGGGCATGCAGGCACAACCCGTAAGACCAAGATCGATGACGCGTTCTTCGGAAATGCGCGAAGAGGCCCTTGCGTTTGCGTCCGACAGTGCCAGCACGTGGAGCTTGCCGTCACGCGAGATCACATAGGCATGCTTGCCGTCTTTGGACAGTACACAGCTGGAGTTGACGATGGCACCAACCGAAACGCTGCCGAGCACATCACCCGTCGACTTGCTCAGCATCTCAACGGTACCTGCACTCGTCGGAACCAGAATATAGCCGTCGCCCACTGTAGCGCTCGTCCAGTAGTAGCCCTCATCAGCATTAACATGCTGCCAAGAAACAGCGCCGGTCAGTATATTAATACGCGTCAGATGACCGTTATTGTACGTACTCGTTCCATAGTCGACATCAACGGTGCCAACGTAGAGATAGTTGCCATCGACCGTCAACTGGGAATTTGACTGGGCAGATTTGCTCACAGAGTCAGTGACCCAAACCGTCGTCAGCGTATCGGCCGTCAGAGCCTGGACCGCACCGCCGTCGAGCGGGACGATGACCAAGCCTTTCGTATAAATCGGACGCGTGGTGTAGCCAATCGCAGTCTGAAGGTTCGACTCGGCAAGCACCTTGCCCGACTCGGCGTCGATCTTAAGCAAACGCTTGTTCACGGCAAGGTAAACGTTGCCGTTCACGACAATAGGCTCGCTCGCATTGGGATACGTGGCACCCGAGCAGGCCCTCCAATCGAACGTCCAAGAGCTTGCCAGCGTGCCCGTAGGCGTGGACACGTTCTTGACCACCGCATTGGAATTGCCACTCCAGTCGGCTTTCCAATCGGTCGGGCGCGAAGCGCTCGGATCGACTACGACTTCATCGGGATTAGGAACGGTGTCGCCAGGGGCGTAAGCCCAGACGATTTTGTCGCCCGACCTGACCACGTAATCGCTATCGAGCTGAGGCCCGGGAACGCCATTAACAAAGAACGACCATGCACCCGACAGCTCGGTGCCATCAAGCGGGGAGACAAGACTATGAACACCCCAATAACCAAATTGGTCGTACATCTTGGACTCAATGCCAATGGCATCGAAGTAGGCAGCGGAAGCGTCCTTGATCGTCGTGCCCTCGACAAACACCTGCGTCGAAGGATCGGTCCAGCGCTGTGCCTTATCGTCCTTCTTGCCGATGATCTCCATCGAGACAGAAACCTGACCGGGCATGGTGCCATCGGAACCATAGACCCAGGCAATCTCATCGCCGGCCTTGAGCGTGTAGTTGCCGGCGCCGACATTGGCCATCTTGCCGT
>OMNU01001003.1_pt1 | contig 12806 bp, 8 predicted proteins | sample 1673511 | NCBI WGS metagenome assembly OMNU01 (sample SAMEA103958113, study PRJEB25191) | human gut metagenome | reverse complement strand
AAATTATTTTGTTAAAAGAATTGACACAAAAACAAAAATGCAATATAATACATTTGAAATCTTTTAAATAAATGGCATTAAATTAACCATTATGTTAATTTAGCGGGCGCACAAAAAGAGCGCAAAAAAGTGGGAGGTGGCGGCGATTAAGCTACAGAAGATTCTGTACATCGGGCTGTTCGCGGTGTCGGTTCTCATGACGCTTCTGACGGTTATCGCGAGCGTGATGGGCAACGCCGGAACGGAAGAGAGTATTTTCGCGGACATATGGGTGGTGCTGATCCTTGCGGCCTTTGTGGCCATTCAGGTGATCTGCCTCTTCACCCTGAAGCCAAAGTTTACGCTTTATCGCGCAGGTTTTTACCTGCTGCATGTCGGGCTTGTGCTCTTCCTTGCGGGAAGCTTTATCTACTACATCGCCGGCGACAAGCTGGATGTGGCGGTTGCGGTAAATCCTTCTGCTACATATGGTCAGATCAAGCGCATGTCGGACGATTCCTCGCAGGCTGAGTATGTAAAGCTCGGCTTTGACATGGGGATTGCGGATTTCAAGGTGGAGAAGTATGAGGCGGAGGACGGTCAGCCGGCCTCTGACAAATATTACGAGGCCTCTTTGATGATCGTGCCCGACGGCACGAGAGAGGTTACCACCGTTCCGCTGTCGGTGAACAGGCCCTACCGTACCGCCGGCTGGAAGATTTATCTGATGGGGTATGACGGAACGACCGGCTCTACGGTCAACCTGATGCTCAAGCGCGACCCAGCCGAGTTCGTTTCGACCGCCGGGCTGTGGATGACCATCGCGGGCGCGGTGGTTATGTGCCTTCTGCGGAAGAGAGAGGTGGGTGATTCGGATGCCTGATATCCTGCTTCTTGTGCTGGAGGGCGGGGCGGCGCTGTTCTATCTTGCGGCGGCGCTGCTGCATTTTCTGAAAAAAGGCCGGGTGGCAACGGGCCTCTGGGTGGTGGCGGTTGCGGCGAACGCCGCGATCGTGATCAACAACTGGTTGGTCAATGGGTATGTGCCTTTTGTCAGCATGTATCAGGTGCTGACCTTTTTGTCCCTTGTGTTTGCGCCGATTTTTCTTTACATTAAATATATACATCGCGGCGGCTGGATGGTCGGATACTTCTGCGTGGCGGCGGCGGTTTGCATGACCGGCGTCTGCTTCATGAGCGGGGGAGGCGTATGGCATTTCCCGCCCGCACTGCAGTCGGTCTGGTTTGTGCCGCACATTCTGGCGTATATGATCGCCTACTCGCTGTCGGCGGTGGCCTTCATACTGACGCTGGTCGGCTTTTTCGCAAAAGGGGACAATCGCTCCCGGCTGGAGCACGGAACCTATAACCTGGTGCTGACCGCGTTTCCCTTTATGACCATGGGGATGCTTTTCGGTGCGATTTGGGCCAACTCGGTCTGGGGCAACTTCTGGTCCTTCGACGCGAAGGAGAACTGGTCGCTTGTCACCTGGCTGATGTTTACGCTTTATCTGCATTTCCGGCGGCAGGCCTCTTTGAAAAAATATGCAAGTATTTTTGTCATTCTGGGATTTATCGGCGTTGTGGTTACAATGCTGTTTGTAAACTTGATGGGCGGAAGCTCACAGCACACCTATTCTATGTAAGGAGGAGTCAAGATGAAGAAAACTTCCAAAATATTGGCGATCACCCTCTCGGCCGTATTTGTTGTTGCACTGTTTGCGGTCGTGACGGGCGCCATGGCGGTGACAGGGAAAATTGACCTCTCCGGCGTGCAGGTAATCGGCGCTGTCATCGACGGGCTGAAAGGCTCAGGCGATGGTGCCGACGGCGCGGTGGAGACGGCGGAGGAAATGTACCGGGTGGCGGCGGCTACAACTCCCTCGACTGCATACACCTCCATCACCGACGTCGCGGTGGGAGAGGATGGAAGTCTCTATGCCGCGGACGAGACCGGCATGAAGCTGTACAAGCTGGACGCCTCGGGCAAGACTCTGGCGACCTATGCGGCGGATTCGCAGGTCAACGGTGTATGTCCGAACGGGTCGGAGGTCTATCTTCTGGAGGGCGGCCTGGCCGGTCAGGTGACCGTGCTGGATGCCTCCAATCTCTCCGAGAAGAGTGTGATCGAGGTTGGGCACACGCCGACCGCGATGGTGCTGAACGGTTCGACCGGTTATGTGGCCAACCGCTTTGACAACACCGTGTCGGTGATCAACCTCTCGACCGGTAAGGTGACCGGCACCATCGACATTGATGGGCGTGAGCCGGACGCTCTGACGATCGCGGGCGGAAAGCTTTTTGTCGCCTGCCATCTGTCCGAGGATGTCAATACTGCGTCCGAGCAGTCCGCCAATGTTGTGGTTATTGACCTTTCTACCAATCGGGCGGTCAAGACCATGAACCTGGTGAACGGCGCGGACGGCGTGAAGGATATCTGCGCCGCTCCGGATGGAAAGACCGTATATGTGTCTCACGTCATCGGGCGGTATGCCTATCCGACCACGCAGCTTGACCGCGGCTGGATCAACACCAACGGCTTTACGATTATCGACGTGGACTCTATGACTCCCAAGGCCAGCGTCATGCTGGATGAGGTGGAGCTTGGTGCCTCCAACCCCTGGGGAATCGCCGTTTCGGAGGATGGCAGCAAGCTGATCTGCGCGATCGCCGGCACGGATGAGGCTATGATCGTGGACATCGCCGCAATGAATCAGAAACTTGCGGCCGTGGAGAACGGAACCGGCGTGGTTTCTTCTGTGGAGAAGATTCCGAACTATATGCCCTTCCTCGACGGCTGCCGTACCCGCGTTTCCCTTTCCGGAAAAGGCGCCCGTGCTGTCGCCATTAAGGGAGACAATGCGTACATCGGTCTGTATTTTGACGGCAACGTAGATGTCCTGAACCTGAAGGACAAAAGCGTGCGCACCCTCTCCTTCGCTACCCAGCCGGAGAACGACGAGGTCCGCACCGGACATATTCTTTTTGCCGACGCCACCCAGTGCTATCAGCAGTGGGAGAGCTGCATGTCCTGCCATCCTGCCGGTGAGGCCGGCGGCTTCGCCTGGATGGAGGATCTTGAGGGCAGCCTCAAGAGCACAAAGAGCCTGCTGTATTCTCACCGGACGCCGCCGATCCTGATTACCGCCAGCAACACCAACGCGGAAAAAGGCGTGCGGGACAGTGTGCACTCGCTGTACTACAACGGCAGCATGGACGAAGCGTCCCTGCAGTGCATGGATGCCTATCTGAAATCGCTGCAGCCGGTGTCGAGCCCCTACCTCAACCGCGACGGCACGCTGACCGAGTCGGCCACGCGCGGCAAGGCGCTGTTTGAGAGCCAGGGCTGCGTTTCCTGCCATCCGGCGCCGCTCTACACCGACCTGAAGATGCACAATGTCGGCACCAGCGAAACCATCAACGGCGGAAACTTTGACACGCCCACGCTGGTAAGTGTCTGGCGCACCGGCCCGTGGCTCCACGACGGCAGCCTCAATAATATGGAGGATGTTGTCCGCAAGTTTGCCAAGAACCTGACCGACGATCAGATCACCGACCTGACCAACTTTGTCATGTCGATCGGGGACGAGGGCGAGCAGTACGGCGTGGAGGAGATTCTGATCTCTTCCGACGGCAAAACCGTGATCAACGAGCTTGTTCCGGGCGGAAAGATCACCGAGCTCAGTGTCCGCCGGCAGCAGGAGAACGCGCCGGCCTCGGCCAAGGTGACGGTAGTGCTGAAGGATGCCTCTGGCAAGGAGATCAAGTCGATCACAAAGTCGATGAGCAAGGTGGACTTCAACACGAGCCAGATGATTACGCTGGATTCCGGAATAGATATTCCGTCTGATCTGTCCAGCGGAGCAACCCTTACCGTGAGCATTGCAAATGACAGCGGGGCAAAGCTTGCCACCGACCTTGTCATTAAATATTAAAGGAGGTGCAGTTGAATATGAAAAAACTGATTTCGCTTGGACTCATTCTCTGCCTGCTGCTTTCCTGCACCTTGATTATGCCGGCTTCTACGGCTGCGGCCGCAGGTGCTGAGGGCAAGCAAACCGTAACCACGGTGAATGCTTCTCCCCTGATCAACGAACTGATGGAGGAGTATACCACCTTTGTCGTCGTCAAGCAAAAGCAGCTCGGCGGCTCGCATTACGCCTATACCGAGGCGCTTTCGGATGAGTTGAACAACCCCGGCTTCCCGGATGGAGGCGAGGCGGTTTTCCATCCCGGTTCGCAGCTGGTTCTGCTGGAGCTGGCCAAAAGCGGTGACAAGGTCACCAGAACCGAGACCGTGCTGCTCGATTCGACCGACGGCGTAATCCGTGATCCGGATGTTTCGGCCGACGGCACAACCGTGCTCTTCTCCTGGAAGAAATCGAGGAACGACGACTATCATCTGTATGAGTACGACCTCAAAACCAAGCAGACGACCCAGCTGACCTTTGGCTCCGGCATCGCGGATACCGAGCCGAAATATCTCGCAAACGGGCAGATCGTTTTCAGCTCTACCCGGATTATTCAGACGGTTGACTGCTGGATTACTCCGGTTTCCAACATCTTCCTCTGCGACGCGGACGGCGGAAACATCACCCGTCTCGGCTACGATCAGGTTCACACGACCTATCCTACCGTGACGAGCGACGGCCGCGTGCTGTATACCCGCTGGGACTATAACGACCGTAACCAGATGTACATTCAGGGCGTCTTCCAGATGTTCCCCGACGGTACCAATCAGACCGAGCTGTACGGAAATGATTCCAACTTCCCGACCACCCTCCTCCATACGAGAGAGATCCCGGGAACGACCGATAAGTACATCTCGATTGCTTCTGGTCACCATGTGCTGCAGGCTGGTAAGCTGGTTGTCCTTGATACCAGCGTCGGCCGCAATAACAAGGATTCGGTAGAGTTTGTTGTCAAGGATGGCAGCTCGAGCAAAAACGACAGCATCGACGGATACGGCCAGAGCGGCGCGCTCTACAAGTATCCCTATGCGATCAACGAGGATCTGTTCATGTGCGCCTACACGTCTTCCGGCTGGGCTTCGAACAAATACAACACAGCCTTCAGCATCTATCTGTTCGACATGAACGGCAACAAGGCCGAGCTGGTTCCCGGGACGGAGTCCCTGCCGGCCAGCCAGATCGTTCCGGTTGCGACCCGCACTTTGTTTGAGCGGGCCAGCCTGATCGACTATGCCAAGGATACCGGCAACTACTACATCGGCAACATTTATGAAGGCGACGGCCTCAAGGGCGTCGAGGTTGGAGAGGCCAAGTACCTCCGTGTGGTGGCGCTGGATTACCGCTCCTACGCGATCGGCGCTACGGTCGCTTCGGGTACCGGTTCGGCCGACCCGTATTCTCCGGTATCTACCGGTAACGGTGCGTGGGACGTCAAGCGAGTGCTTGGTATCGCTACAATTGAGGAGGACGGCTCCGCCCTCTTCGCTGTGCCGTCCGAAACACCTGTCTATTTCCAGGTGCTGAATGCAGACGGCGACGTTATTCAGTCCATGCGCAGCTGGTCGACCCTGATGCCGGGCGAAAACTTCTCCTGCGTGGGCTGCCACGAGGATAAGAATACCGTTCCGCCGGTCAACTCCTCTGTGACTATGGCCATGACGCGGAATGTAGAGGAACTGCAGCCCGACTTCTGGCAGACCGGGGAAGGGTATGAGGATTTTGATCCTTACACCACGACCAAGGGCTTCGATTATCTGGAAGAGATTCAGCCGATCTGGGATGAGTCCTGCGTAGAGTGCCACTCGAATGTGGAGGATGCGTATGACGCGATCAACATCACCGGCATGGCAGCTGCGGACTCTACCGTAGGCAGCACCGCCCTTCCGCTGGAGACTGAGTGGAAATACACCACCGAGCGGCAGAGCGGCAGCGACTGGTACAAAGCGGACTTTGACGACAGCGCCTGGTCGACCGGCAAAGCGCCTTTCGGCCTTGGCACCAGCGGTCCCGGAAACGCAAACACCACCTGGGACAGCGATCGCATTTACATGCGGACCGAGTTCAATATAAACCAGTATCAGCTGGAGGAGCTGGTTTTGTCGATGGATCTGGCCTGCGTGATGTTCCCGAGCATTTACATCAACGGCGTGCGGGTCTATAACTCGAGAGAGGAACTGACCGAGTATACGACCATCGAGTTTACCGAGCAGATGCGTGCCGCGCTCAAGCAGGGCAAGAATACCATTGCGGTTTCGGCGGTCAAGTCTGAGCTTTCCGGCAACTTTGTCGGCCTTTCCATCAAGGGAGTTCTGCCCGATTCCGACAGCGACGTGGAGGTCGTTTCGACCGGCGCGCGCTGGAAGTATCGCATGAGCAAAACCAACGATGTGGCAAACGGCTGGAATACGGTGGACTTCGATGACAGCAGCTGGTCTGTGTCACAGGCGCCGTTCGGCGATCGCGAGAATTACAAGACCTCCTGGACCGGCGACAACAAGTACATCTGGATTCGTCAGACCTTTACGATCGACGATCTTTCGGAGTTTGAAAACTGCTCGATCGAGCTGAATACCTGGTACGATGACAACCCGCTGTTCTATCTGAACGGACATCTGATCTTTAGAGATACCGAAGGAAATCCGTGGGTAGACGCCTTTACAAAGATCAATCTGGGAACTGCCGCGTCCGAGTATCTGGTGCAGGGCACGAACGTCTTTGCGATCCAGTGCTCCAACGACACCGGCGGACGGCAGATTGACAGCAGCATGACCCTGATCAAGAACACCAAGAAGACGGTTGAGCTTCTCCCGGATCGTGCAGAGGGCTGGAAGTATGTGATCAACGATACGCCGACCGGCAACTGGATGAACGAGGGCTTTAACGACTCCACCTGGAGCACCGGCCGCGCACCGTTCGGAAGCAACGGCAACTGCAACACCTCCTGGCGCGGAGACAACAGCGACATCTGGCTGCGCAACACCTTCACGGTTGACAATTTGGATGAGATCAAGGACATGAAGATGTACCTCAAGATCTTCTATGATGAGGATCCGACGGTTTACATCAACGGAACCGAAGTGTTCAGTGCTTCCGGTTACCTGACCTCTTACAAGACGGTCGGCCTGTCGCTCGAGGATACCGCTTTGCTGAAGCAGGGCGTCAACACCATCGCTGTACACGCCCACAACAGCGGCGGCGGCCTCTTCATCGACGTCGGCCTCAAGATGCAGGAGGTAGGCGGCGCGCCGATTTCTCTGGAATCGACCGACATCATCGGCACCCGCATGAAGAAGTACTTCCCGCTGTCCTACCTTGTGCTGACCGGCTCTACACCGAACGGCACCAACTGGGTTGGTTCTTCCACCAACAACTACACCAACTGGATCTCTTCGATGAGCCAGTGCGAGATGCTTGAGCCCTATTCCTACGGCGCTTTCAAGAGCAATCTGATCAAGAAGCTGCGGAACGGACACGGCAACCTGACCGAAACGCAGATTCGTAAGATTGCCGCCTGGATTGATCTGGGCGTGCCGGCCTACGGTGCATATGACGTCAACACGAAGTGGGGCGGAAACGAAGTCCGCTGGGCGGAGCAGTACACCAACAAGCGTGCGTTCTATACCACGATGAACGAGTATGCCAGAATGGCTCGTGCAGCCGGCGGTACCGTTCAGGGTGAGGAGCTTTCCATCTCCTACGCTGCAACCAACGGCAAGTCCTACTCGGTCAAGGCGGCCGGCCTTGCTACCCTGAATATTGACAAGGCTTATACGGCCGGCGACACCGTAACCATCAAGCTGCCGGAGGGGCAGAAGTACCTGATGGTCTGCCTCAACGCCATGATGGGCGAGGAACTGGTTTATGTGCCGGACGGCACCTTCACCTACAAGATTCCGAGCGGTATGAATGCCTATGTGCCGACCTTTGGCAGTGCGATCAACAACACGATTACCGCACGTCTGCCGAAGGCGGAGGAGCTGACGGAGCACCGCAACCTTGCGGAAAACGTCTATGATCTGGATGGATCTGCGACTGCGTATCCGCATGCGACGGCCAGCAGCGCCCACGGCAATCAGTCCGAGTTCCAGGCGCGCAACGCCATTGACGGCTTTACCGCCAACACCGGACACGGCAACTATCCGTATCAGTCCTGGGGTCCGAATCATGAGAGCGGCTACTCCTGGATGCAGGTTGACTTCGGCCGCGAGGTCTATGTGGATGAGGTAGAGCTCTACATCCGCGCCGACTTCCCGCACGATGTCCACTACACCAGTGCGACGCTGGAGTTCTCCGACGGGACGGAGATGAATATCCCCATGACCCGCACCTCTGAGGGGCAGGTTTACACCTTCGATACGATCAAGACATCGTATGTCAAGATCAAGAATCTGGCGCCTGCCGACTCGAACACGGCGCTCTGGTCCGGCCTTATGGAGCTGAAGGCGTACGGATATGCTGAGGAGAAGGCGGATGACCCGACCTGCATCTGGACGCTGGATAAGGATAAGGAAATTGTCTATGGCATGAATCTTGGCACCAGTATAGAGGAATTCAAGAAGGGCTTTGGCACCGATGTTACCGTTATGAAGAACAGTAAGGAGGTCACCTCCGGCCTTGTCGGAACCGGCATGACGGTCGAGTTCCTGGGTACCGCCTATACTGCGGCGATCCTCTGCGACGTGGAGGGAGATGGCGGTATGACCGTCTCCGACGTTGTGGAGCTGCGTAAGCTGATCGTCGCCGGATCGTCCACCGCCGCGCAGCTGAAGGCCGGCGATCTGGATAACAGCAAGACCCTTACGGTCTCCGACGTAGTTGAACTTCGTTCGCGTATCGTATCGGGCGGCTAAGCTTCATTCCGATTGCAGGTGAGGCGGTTTCTCCCGCCTCACAAAAGCGGTTATACAGCCGCCGAATCGAGAGAGGATTCTCCCGATTCGGCGGCTGTTTTCTTTTACTTTGGAAGGCTGCGGCGCGTAAAATTTGCTGCCGGATTTTGGCGGGATAAACGGGATTGTTCTGCCAAGCATTGACAATTCGGGTATTTCATTGTAAAATATCCTAAATGACTTTGCCCGTTTGCAAGCGCGGGGGAGGCATAATATCAAAAATGCAGAAAACCGAAAAAGAAAGGAACCTTGTATTTATGAAAGGGATTATTCTTGCAGGCGGCGCCGGTACGCGGCTGTATCCGTCTACGCTGGCGGTTTCCAAGCAGATGCTGACAATATATGACAAACCGATGGTCTACTATCCCATGTCGACCCTCATGCTGGCCGGCATTCGGGAGGTACTGATCATCTCCACCCCGCGGGATCTGCCCTGCTATAAGGAGCTGTTCGGCGACGGCAGCCAGCTCGGTATGCAGATTTCCTACGCGCAGCAGGATAAGCCGCGCGGTCTGGCCGATGCCTTTATTTTGGGTGAGGAATTTATCGGCTCGGACAGCGTTTGCCTCGTGCTTGGGGATAATATATTCTATGGCTACGGCTTTTCCGAGCGGCTGCAGGTGGCCGCCGCCAGAAAGTCGGGCGCTACCATTTTCGGTTACCACGTCAGCAACCCGAAGGAGTTCGGCGTGGTGGAATATGATAAGGACTGGAATGTCCTCTCGATTGAGGAGAAGCCGGAGCACCCCAAATCCAACTACGCAGTGCCGGGCCTCTACTTTTACGACAACGAGGTAGTCGAGATCGCCAAGAATGTGCAGCCCTCCGCCAGAGGAGAGCTGGAGATCACCTCGGTCAACAACGAATACCTGCGCCGCGGCCGCCTGAAGGTTGAGCTGTTCGGGCGGGGAATGGCCTGGCTGGATACCGGCAACCATCGCTCGATGCTGGCCGCCTCCAATTTTATCGAGGCGGTGCAGACCAGACAGGGGCTTTATATCGCTTGCCTGGAGGAGATTGCCTACAACAACGGCTTCATCGCCGGCCTGCTGCTGGTCGCTTACACGGCGCTCGCGTTCATCCGCGCCCTGCGGTATTACTGGGCGCACCGGAAGGAGAGCCCCTACGCCGCGACGCCGCTGGCGTTCTGCACGGTGTTCATTCTGGTGGGCATGTTCGAATCGGTCTACGCGCCGTTCTCGGTGATCGGCTGCGCGTATTTTCTGGTTCAGGCGCCGCTCTGGCGCGCGGAATAAGCCCGCCCCGATTTGCGCTGCATAAAGGAGAATGTCCATGAATCCGAAGGTTTCGGTCATCGTCCCGGTCTATGGGGCGGAAGCGTTTCTGCCGACGTGCATCTCGTCTCTGCGCGCGCAGACGCTGCGGGATATCGAGCTGATCTTCGTCTGCGACGGCAGCCCGGATCATTCTCTGGCGATTCTGCGCAGGGTGGAGCCGCTGGACAGCCGAATCCGTGTGATCGCGTTTGAGGAAAATCAGGGCGTATCGGCGGCGCGCAACGCGGGGCTGGACGCGGCGCGGGGCGATTACATCGGCTTTTGCGACGGCGACGACTGGGCGGAGCCGCAGATGTACGAGACGCTCCTGCGCGCGGCGGAGGAAGCCGGGGCGGACGTCGCCTTCTGCCGGGTGTTTAAGGACAGGGGCGAGGCGCGGGAGGATGTGCCGCTGGGCTTTGACGACGGCACGGTGTTCAGCCGCGAGGAAATCGGCCGGACGCTGATCCCGGCCATGCTCTCCCGGCCAGCGGACAGCGACGAGCTGCCGCTTTCCGGCTACACGCCGCGCAACCTGTTTCGGCGCGAGGCAATCGGCAGCCACCGCTTCCGCCCGGATATCCGATACGCGGAGGATCTGCTGTTCATCGTCGCCTGCATGAAGGACGCGAACCGCGCCGTCGCGGTGGACAGGGCGTATTACCACTATCGCTTTCACAGCGGCAGCGTGACCAAGCATTTCAGCTTTCACGTGCCGGAGAGCTACGAAAAATCCAACGACGCGCTGGAGGCGCTTTTGGCGGACAGCCCGGAGTGCATGCGCCGGATGAAGATCCGCCGCCGCAAGATGGCCGTCGGCACCGTGCGCAATTTCTGCTATCCCGGAACGCCCTACGCATTTTGGGAGCGCGTGCGCCGTGCGAAGGCATATATGAACAGGCCGGATATCGCCGCGCTGTTTGACGACGTGAAACCGAGCGATTTTCCGGCGCAGCTCGGCGTGAAGCTGTTTTTGATGCAGCGCCGGATGGCGTTTGCGATGTGCTTCCTGTTCACCTACGTGTTTGACCGGGTATGACGAAAGACGAGGAGCGACCATGCAAAAGAAAGAAGAACGGATGGATATCGCCGAGGTGCTGGCGCGGCGAAGGCCGCAGCGCATCGCCAAGCGCGCCATGGATATTGTCCTCTCGGCGGCGGCGCTGGCGGTGCTCTGGCCGCTGCTGCTGCTCATCGCGCTGGCGGTGGTCATCGACGACCCCGGCCCGGTGTTTTACAGGCAGGTGCGCGTCGGCAGGGGCGGAAAGCCGTTTCGAATTTTCAAATTCCGCTCGATGGTGACGGATGCGGACAAGAAGGGGCTGGCGATTACCGTCGGGCGCGACAGACGCATCACCCGCGTCGGCGCGATTCTGCGCAAGACCAAGCTGGACGAGCTGGCGCAGCTCCTCAACGTCCTCGCCGGGCAGATGAGCTTCGTCGGCCCGCGCCCGGAGGTGGAGCGATACGTCAGGCTCTACACGCCGTATCAGCGGCAGGTGCTTCTGGTGCGCCCAGGCATCACGGATTACGCTTCGATTGCCTACCGAAACGAAAACGATCTGCTCGCCGGGGCGGAAGACCCCGAAAAAATGTACATCGAGCAGATCATGCCCGATAAAATCGAGCTGAACATGAAATATCTGCGGGAAATTTCCCCGCTTGCGGATATCAAATTGATTCTTAAAACCGTTGCAGCGGTTGTCAAGGGATAAAAGGAGGAGCTTACATGCGCAGCGATTACAAGGTTTATCGTTATGACCGTCTGGATGCGCCGGTCGTCACTGCGGGCAGCGCCGCCGTGCTCATCGGCGCGCAGAACGGCCTTTTTCCGGATATGGGCTACGCCGTTCCGGGCGAAATGGGCGGCCTTTGGGCCGGAGAAAAGAAGATCTGCGACGGCTTTTTTCTGGCCGTTGACGACGTGCCGCTGACGCAGGCCGACGCCTGTGAAATCCACCCGGTCGTCACCGCGTTCCATTACCGCATGCAGAAGGAGCGGCTGCACGTCGTCCGCCGCCAGTTCATTCCCGACGGCGTGAGCGGCTGCGTGATCGAGCTGACGATTGAAAACCTCAAAAACGCGCCGCGCATGGCCGAAGTGTCCTTTACCGTGCGCACCGATATCCTGACCGCCGCCGCCGCGCGCGGCGAGGACGGCGCGGAGCTTGGCCGTGACGTCGGCGAATACGACGAGCAGGAGCAGGCGTTCTTTGCCCGCGACAGCCGCAACCCGTGGCACGCCGTCTGGGGCGCGCAGACGGGCTGCCGCGTGCTTCAGGCCGACCTGCCGCAGAGCGTTTACGGCTTTGGCAACACGCAGGGCAAGGGCGTGAACGGCCGCCTGTTCTACCGCCTGCGCCTCGCCGCGAACGCGCAGGCGACCATGCGGCTGTACATCGCGGGCGGCTATCCCTCCCGCTCCAAGGCCGAGGAGGCGCTGGCGCTGGCCCGGCGGACCGGAGCTTGCCTGCACTATGACGCTGCGAAGCACCTGACGTGCTTTTCCTACCGCGATGAGACGGGCGCACCGCACATGGTGCGCTTTGCGGGCCTGCGCAGCTGGATGGAGCGCCTGCGCGCGCTGGAGCAGGCGGGCGTCGCGGCTCTGGCGCTCCGCACCCCGGATCCGGCCCTTTGCCTGCTGCTGCATACGCAGTTCCGGCTACGGTAAAAATACGGTGAAAAGG
>OMNU01000994.1_pt1 | contig 12877 bp, 9 predicted proteins | sample 1673511 | NCBI WGS metagenome assembly OMNU01 (sample SAMEA103958113, study PRJEB25191) | human gut metagenome | reverse complement strand
GGGCGAATGTATTCCAGCAGTTCAAAGCCATCCGCGCCCGGCAGCATCACATCCAGCAGAATCAGATCAAAGCGCTTTTCCACCAGCAGATCCGCGGCGGATGTGCCATCGTACACGCAGGTGCATTGATACCCTCGGGCGGTGAGGCTCATATCGATCAGATCCGCGATGGGCTTTTCATCCTCAACGATCAGAATCTTCATATTCTCAATTCTTTTTCCGTGCGGAAAGGTTTGTCGCGCCCACAGCCGTCTTCTCCGCGTCTTTCGTCTTATCCGTGCCGGCAGTATCCACGCCCTCGGTGCTCTCCTTGACGAAGATGATCTTCAGCGTATAGAAAATGAGCTGCAGGTCCCAGAGGAAGGACGCCTTCTGGATATAGTACATATCAAGCAGCGCCTTGTCCGCGAAAGTGGTGTTGTATTTCCCGTAGAGCTGGGCGTAGCCGGTGAGCCCGGCCTTGGCCCGCAGGCGGTAGGCGAACTCCGGGTACTCGGCGCAGTATTTCTGATAAAACTCCGGCCGTTCCGGACGAGGGCCGACGAGCGTCATATCGCCGTTGAGAATGTTGAGAAGCTGCGGCAGCTCGTCGATGCGCGTGGCGCGGAGGAATGCCCCAACCTTCGTGATGCGGGAATCGCTCTTCCCTGCCAGTACCGCGCCGGTGGCGGATTCCGCGTTCACGACCATGCTGCGGAACTTGGTAAGGTAAAACGGCTTGCCGTTCAGCGTGAGACGCTTCTGCCGGTAAAATACCGGCCCGGCGTCCTGAATTTTGATGGCAATGGCAACGGCAAGGAAAATCGGGCTGCAAATGATAAGGCCGCATACGGACGCAACGATATCGAGCACGCGCTTAGCCGTCAGATAGCCGCGGTCGTGGTTGCCGGTGTGCACGGCGCAGAGCGGCACATCGCTCATGATGACCGTGTCGGCACAGTTTACCATGATGTCCTGCATATCCGGCTTGAGCATGATAGCGATGCTGTGCCAGAAGCAGTCGTCCATGATGCGGCGGCACAGCTCCTTTTCCATCGGCATCAGCACGACTGTAGTGTAGGAGTGCATGATCGCGCACAGCTCCTCCCACGGCATATCCGCGGAAACGACGCGGTCGATATAGTAGCGCGTGCGGCGGCGGTCGAACTTGTTCCGGACGCTCTCTTCGGCGTCCTCTTCCGCCGCGATCAGCAGCGCCGGCGCCGTCGGCTCCAGCCGGTCAGCCGATATGCGTGCAAGGATAAATACTCCTGTCTCGATCAGGCACTGCGCGAGCAGCGTGAGGATCACATACTTCGGCGGGAGAAGCGCCTTCGCGATCATACACATGAGGAAATAGGCGATAACATCCGTAAAAAAGCAGGAAAGGCCGAACGCAAACACGAGCTCTCTCGTGCGGTACTTTCGGATGCTGAAGCTGCCGTAGATCATCATGAAAAGCACAAGGATCGCCGAATAGACAACGAAAAACAACACGTTGCCCTTCATATAGAAGTTGGCCCGCGGGTAGTGGTGGATATAGGTATAGTAGAACAGCAGCGCCGGAACAAGCGCCAACGATATTTCAAACAGTGCGCCGAGCACTGCATGGCCGATATGAGAAGAATTCTTCATCGTATTCTTCCGTTTCCAAGATATTTCGATAAAAATGCCCTTATCAGTTTATTATAGCAGATAAGGGCATGGAATGCAATATTTAATTCCTTCTGTGTCGTGGCTGCGGCGATGCGGTTTTTCCCATTTTACCGGGTTCTGTCCAACTTGCCGTGATCCTGCTTTGCCAGAAATTCTGGATCCAGTTCGTAGCGGACGCCGTCGATAATCTTATAGTTGATACCGCCGGTCCCGTTCATATAGAACATATATCCGAGCGCGTCACGCATATCGTAATAATCCTGATCGTACCGCCACGGATCCTCGTTGGACTGATCCCAGATGTACACACCGTGGTAGACAATGTTCGGGTTTGCTTCCTGCAGCTTTGCCTGCTCGTCTGCCGTAAGAACGCCGTAGCTGAACCATACGCGTTCCAGCTGTGTCATCTCCATCAGCGTCTGGAACGTGTCCTCCGGCTGAAGGAGCGTCATAAACGTGATGTTCAGATCGCGCAGGCTCTTGCAGTCCTTGAGCGGGGCGATGCTGGTGGCGTAAGCGCGGTTGAGCTCCAACCAGATGAGATTGTCGCACGAGGCGATCGGCGAGAGATCGAGTGCATGGCAGTCGAGCAGGACAAGATATTTAAGATCGGGCATCTGATAGAGGAAGCTCAGATCCTCGATTGGCCGATGGCCGAGATCGAGCGCGATCATGTCCGGGCAGTAAGCGAGCTTCTTGATCGTTTCGTTCGTGAAGTATCCGTAATAGCGGGAGGAGGCGCGGAAATAGGTGGTGTCTGTGCGGATGTTGTAGTGCGTTATGTGCAGCGTCCACACAAAACGCACGTTCTCATATTTCTTATTCAGCGCGTCCATTTCCTCATCGGAAAAGCCGCAGTCAGACATATCGACCTTTTCAAGCTTGTGCATCACGGGAAGGATGCTCTCCACCGGTTCAGTGGATTCCATCTCGATGCCGGTAAAGTCAAGAAGTGTGTCCTCGGTGCTGATCGGCACGCCGTAAAGCTCGAACGTGAATGCAAAATCGACCGTCGGGTATTTCTCGCAGACCGGCGTCATCTGTTCGACCGTCACGCCGGTGCCGGTGAGATCGACGCGCGTGAGCTTCGGCAGCGAGGCGAGCTTTTCCGAAAGCTCCGCAACATCCGCTTCGGAAAATGTGCGTCCGGCAAAGCTCAGCTCCGCGGTATCGCTCGGGTAAGTATCGCCGAAGATCGCCACGGGCCAGACGAACGCAACGGCGGGAAACTCGGCGCGCAGCGCGTTCTTTTCTGTCTCGCTCCACGGGCACGCGGGGAACGACACGGTCTGCGCCGCCGGAAGATACCGCAGCGCCTCGCGCAGCGCGTCCGGTGTGATGGAGATATCGTCCACGGCGATCTCCGTGGCGCTGTCAAGATACTCCGTGCTGCCGAGCGGCACCTGCCACTCCAGTTTGAGCGCCGGGTATTTCTCCCGCAGGGCGAGAAGAGCGTCGTAGCACGCGCAGCCTCGCGCATCGGCAGAGCGCAGCGCCGTGAAGTAGTCAAAAAGCGGCAGCTCGGAAACGGTGAAGTCTGTCAGCGTGATGCTTTCAGCATCCGATGGATACCGGCTTGCTCCGATGGGGATGCTCCAGCGCACCGAAAGCGCCGGATACGCCGCACGGACGGCATCAAAGCGCTCCGGAGAAACGTCCGCCGCCGTAAGATCGAGCTCCGCGAGCGCGGGGAAAAACGCCAGACGGGCGACGTCCTCCTCCGTGAGCGACGTGAGAACGATGGCCGTGCTCTCGCAGTCGATCACCGCGCCGCCGATGGGAACGTCCCAGTATATTTTGCAGTCCGGCAGCTGCTCGCGCAGACGAAGATACCTTTCCTCCGAAATGCTCTTGCCGCGCAGGTCGATCTGCGCGCTGTCGCGGCGGTGGAGGCCGCCGGCGTAAACATACACCGAGTTCAGCCACACCAGCGCCGCCGCAATGATGAGAACGGCGATCACCGGGATCAGTATCCACAGCTTTTTCCCGCCGCGGCGGGTCCCGGCGCGGCCGGTATCGGTATGCTTGGACATATGGGGGTTCCTCCCATGTGTATAAAATTCCTTTTATATTTTATCTTGTAAAGCGTGGAATGTCAATGCGCTTCTCCCCTTCTGCACGGGCGAGCCGATTGACTTTCCCGCCGATGCTCCGTATAATGAAAGCGCCGAAAGGGGTGTTTTTCATGCGCCACGCATGGCTTATCATTACGCACGGAAACTTTGAAATTCTTGAAAAGCAGCTGCGCTTTCTCGACAGCGAAAACGCCGATTTTTTCATCCATGTGGACGCACGGGTCAAGGATTTTGACTTTGCACATGTCCGCTCGATCCCCCGAAAATCGCGTGTTACGTTCCTTGACCGCAAACCGATCTCCTGGGGGCATTTTTCTCAGGTCGACTGCGAGCTGCGTCTGCTGTGCGCCGCCGTTCCGGGCGGGTACGACTATTACCATCTTCTCTCCGGCGTGGATGTGCCGGTCAAAACACGGCAATACATCGAAAATTACTTTTCCTCCGTGCAACCCGGAACAAACTTTGTTCATTTCCAGCACAAAGAGATCATCCGCGATCACCGTGACCGCGTGAAATTCTATTACCCGCTCCAGCGGTGGAATCTGCAAAACCGCATCATACGCCTTGCGCTGCGCCGCACGGGAGAGCTTCTGCAGCGTCCGTTTGTCGACCGGACAAAAAAAGACCCGGAGGGCTATGTGTTCCAAAAGGGTGCCAATTGGTTCAGCATCACGCACGCGCTCACAACGTACGTTCTTTCGCAGGAAAACTGGCTGCGCGAGCGATACCGCAGCACCTTCTGCGCCGACGAGATCTTTTTGCAGACGCTCGTCGTCAACTCTCCGTTCCGGGATACGCTTCCCTCCGACTACTTCGGCGACGACCACAAAACCTGCCTGCGCTATATTGACTGGCAGCGCGGCAAGCCGTACTCCTTCCGCAACGAGGATTACAGCGAGCTTATCGCCACGCCGCCGGAGTACCTTTTCGCCCGCAAATTTGACTACCGCACAAATGCCGAGGTCGTAGACCGGCTGTTTGCGCTTTTTGGAGAGGAGGCTTCCGATTGAGACACGCATGGCTCATTCTCACACACGGGAATTTTGAGATCCTCGAAAAGCAGCTGCGCTTTCTCGACAGCGAAAACGCCGATTTTTATATTCATGCAGACGCCAAGGCGGCATTCGATCCCGAGCGTTTTCGTGCCGTGCCGAAAAAGTCGCGTGTCACGTTCGTGCCGCGCCACCGCATTTCGTGGGGCCATTTTGCCATAGTCGAGGCGGAGCTGGAGCTTCTCCGCGCCGCTGTGCCGGGTGGGTATGACTACTACCATCTTCTCTCCGGCGTGGACGTGCCAGTCAAAACGCGCGCGTACATTGAAAACTATTTTACCCGTGCGCCCGGGAGAAACTATGTAAGCTTTCTCTCGCCGGAGATTTCCCGCACGGATCTCTACCGCGTCCGGTTTTACTACCCCCTGCAGCGCTATAACATCCGAAAACCCGCCGTGCGCCGGACACTGCGCAATCTCTCCGCCGCGCTGCAGCTCGGCTTCGGCGTAGACCGGACGCGGCGGCGGCCGGACGGCTTCGTTTTCCAAAAAGGCGCGCAGTGGTTCAGCATCACGCACGCGCTCGCGCAGTATCTGCTCAAAAAAGAGAGCGAGATCCGTGAGTTTTTCTCCGATACCTACTGTCCGGACGAAATGTTCGTCCAGACGGAGATCGTAAACTCCCCCTTCCGCGATACGCTGCCGGAGCACGCGTTTGAGAACGACTACGCAAGCTGTCTTCGGTACATCGACTGGCAGCGCGGCAATCCCTACACATTCACGGACGGCGACCTCGATGAGCTTCTCGCCGCACCGGAAACGGCGCTCTTCGCGCGGAAGTTTGATTACCGCACGAGCCCCGGCGTCGTTGACGCGCTCTTTGACCGTTTCGGATAATTTTCTCTCCGGCGCACGGATGTTTTTCCGTGCGCCGTTTTTTGTTCTTGCAGATGGGCGGCATATATGGTATTCTGTATCTATATGGTGTATATGCCAGTCCGCGCATATACTTTGTGCGAAGCCGCAATCTGTCCGTAGCTTTAGAAAGAGGGAATGACATGAAAAAACGTCTGTTCAGCCTGCTTCTTGTACTTACGCTCTGCTTCACGCTGCTGCCGTATTCCGCTGCGGCGGAGGGCGGAGAAGAAACGATGGTCACCGTCACGTTCGATATGGGCGGCCACGGCGGCGCGGCTCCGGCAAGCGTCACCGTGCCGAAGGGCAGCAAGATCACCGCGCCCGAATCCCCGGCGCCGGGCTGCGAGGACGGCAAATACTACTTCGTCCATTGGACGGCGCACCCCCTTTCCGACGCCTCCTCGGACGCATGGAATTTTGCCAAAGACACCGTGGAGAGCAGCATGACGCTGCGCGCCGTGTGGTACCAGTACGCCGAGATGCACGAAAAGGTCTCTCTCCGCGGCAAGCCTTATGCCGGCGCCCTTGTGGAGTACCGCGACAGGGCCGGCAGCGTCGTATATACGCTGAAGGCCTCCGGCACCGACGGGAACTGCACCGATTACGTCTGTGAGCGCACGAAGCCGGGTGAGTACGACCTCTACATCGACGGGAAATACATCCGTCCCGTGACTGTCAACCGCGGCGCGGCCGGTTATTCGACGACCACAAGGCTTTTTTACGTCACCTTCAGCGCCAACGGGCAGGAATTCACGCCGGAGACTCGTCCCGCCGAGGTGCTGTGCTTCACCTCCGGTCTCTTCCACGACGATTCCGTAAGCATGCCGAAACTGACGCCCAAGGCCATGGACAGCGCTTACACGTTCTCCGGCTGGACAGTCGGGCCGGAGGCGGGTTCCGATCCGTTTGATTTTGCCAATAAGGTCTACGGCGATACCGTGGTCTACGCGCAGTGGGAAAAGACCGCGGATGAGGATTCCGTTCTCGTCACCGCCATCAGGTCGAGCATCATCGGCGAAAAATACGCCAAAAAGGGACAGGATTACTCCGCAAGGCTCGTCCCGGACGAGGGCTATGAGCTGCCCTACCACGCGGCGATGGGGAGCTACACCTCCTATACCTATGTGACCATCAGTGATGAGGTGCTCAACTCGGCAAACTACACGCTCAACTGCGCCACCGGCGAGATCACGATCCCCGGAAAATATGTCACGGGCGATATCCGCATCAAGACCATTCCCCGCATCCACCCGTATACCGTGACGTTCGATCCCAACGGCGGTACCGGCACGCAGACGCCGATGCTGGTTTTCCCGCACAGGGACGGTTATGACTATGAAAAGTCATCCGCAACGCCCTATGCCTACTTCCGTGCGCCGGAGTGTACCTTTACGCCGCCGGACGGCAAGGTCTTTGCCGAATGGAGCGGCGGTGAGAAGATCGCCTCCAGCCTGAGAGTCCGCGGAAATGCAACGCTTACCGCGCAATGGGCCGACGCCCCTGAGGGCGTTTACACCGTGGCGTTCGATCTTAACGGCTGCACCTTCTCCGGCAAAACGAACACGCAGGCGGACGCGGATTACTCTGTGAAGCTTGCCCCCGCGGAAGGCTATGCCTACCCGATCACGCTTCGGAATATTTCTATTGGCGGCACTGTTCTCGGCAGTAGGAAGTATTCCTATGATCCCGCGACCGGCATTCTGACGATTCCCGCCGCGGCGATCACCGGAAATATCGTCATCTCCGCCGCCGCCCTAATGCCGACACCGACTCCGACTCCCACACCTACTCCGACGCCTACTCCGACACCGACACCTACTCCGACGCCTACCCCGACTCCGACGACGGCGCCCACACCGACGCCGACGGCGAAACCCACCGCCACGCCGACACCAGCGCCGAAAGCGACAGCCACGCCCAAACCCTCTGCCTCGGCAAGCGCTTCGCCCGCCTCCGGCATCACGGTCTCGCCGGACGTCTCCGCCCCGGCGGATATCCCGGCAGACGCCCCCGCTTCTGATGTGCCCGGCACCGACGTTTCCGAAAGCGAAGCCGGCAAAACCGAAAGCGCCGACAGCGCGCCCTCCTCTCCCGCGAGCGGCAGGACCTCTTCCGCAGCCCCGGCGGTCATCGGCATTTCCGCCGCCGTCATTTTGCTGATTCTGTTCCTTCTGTTCCGCCGCAAAAAACAACAGTAAGTAAGAAATAAGCCAAAAGAGAGCATTGCAGGTTTTGAACTGCAATGCTCTCTTCAGCCTGTCGAAAAGCCTCGCAGAGTTTGCGCCCGCAGGCGCAAATAGAGTGTTAATCATTTTCTCCGGCGACATGTGCGTCGGAGAAAATACTTTACGGCTCGCAAACGTGCGAGCGAAGCGAGTGCGCTGCGGCGAGCCGCAGCCTTTTCAAACGAGAGCCCAACGAAGTGGGTCTCGTTTGAGAGCTTGTCAAAAATACTTTTTTGACAAGCGCAAAGAGAGCATTGCAGGTTTTGAACTGCAATGCTCTCTTTCTTCATGTTCTATTACTGGATCGTTTCGCTGTGGTTAAGAACGCCGGTGCTGTAAAGGAAGAGCACGTCGTCCGCCTGCGAGAGATCCACGAACCGTCCGGCAAGGGCGGGCGCCATATACCGGATGTCCACGACCGTGACCTTGGCATAGCCCTGCGCGAGCAGCGTGGCAATGCTGCTGCCAAACGAATCGCGGAAGATCACCAGCTCCCGGTCCGTTTCAGCGTTGGGGTTTTCGATCGTGAGCAGTGCTTTCGTCCCGCCGAGGAACATTTCGTATCCGTCGCGCCCCGCGGCGAGGGTAAGATCGTAGACAGGGATCTCCGCGCCCGTTTCGTAGTCGTACACGCGAAGCGCCGCTATCGTGCCGTTCGTGAGATAGCGCAGCGCGTCCGGTTCAACGGGAAGGGCGTACTGCCCGGCGTACACGCCGCGAAACGCCGAGGACACATCCACGGTCTCATATTCCGCCGGAAGCGAAGCGCCCATCGCCGCGGCGATCGCCGCCGCCGTTTCTCCCAGCGTTTCCTGCCGCCAATGGGTATCGGTGCGGTAGTACATATCGAGCGAGAGGGTATCGAAAATATCGATATACTCCGCAAACGTCATCCCGGCGCGCATCGTATCGGTGAGAAGCTCATAGTCCATGGCGGGATAGCCGTTTTGCTCCGCAAGGAAATAGTTCTTATCCGGCACAACGCTATAGTAAACGTTCGCGCCCGCACCGGCAAAATACGTTTCATATACGGCGGAAAACCGCTCCGCCGCGTGCCGGACGAGATCGGTATTCACCGGATAGTCGAGCTTTGCGAGATGCCCGTCGGCTGCATATACGCCGTTATTATCGAGCTGCCGCAGGATATCCCCGGAGAAAAACGCCTTGAGCGCGCGGAAGCCGTCCCGCAGCGGGAACTGGTCGAGCGTATACTTTTCAAAGGCGGTCATATACGTCCCGTCCGCCACCGCTGAGGCGCGCAGCGCCGGGCGCTGGGCGAGCTTTCGCCGCTCGGAGAGCGAGTCGGTCCTGTCCGGCGTCAGGATCGCCGCGAGCAGAAAGCCCGCAAGAAAGAGTCCCGAGAGCGCAAGCGTGAGAATATTTCGGATCTTCTTCATGCCGCACCTCCTCAAAACCGGAAATAGAGGAACGGGTTAAACGACCCGTCCACCAGAAACGCGGTGCAGAGCGCGAGCAGCGCGAGCGTGCAGAGCGGCTCTGCGACCGTGAGCACCGGCGCGAGAGACTTTGCCTCCTGCGCCTTTTTCCAAAGCATCGCCGGGAGCGGCGTTGCGCCGAGCACGGCGAGCGCGAGCACGACGCCGTAGCTCCGGAGCATATAGAGAGCCTCTGTCCCCAGCCCCGAAGCCGTTCCCGCGCCGAAGAGCGTGCCAAGCTGATGCAGCGCATCCTTCAAAGACGCCGCGTCAAAGAGCACAAAGCCGAGCGTTACGGCGAGAAGCACATAGACGTGCGGAAGAACTCTCCCCTTTTTCAGCGCCGGAAGGAGGAAGAACTTCTCCGCCATGAGCAGCACCGCATAGAAAAGTCCCCAAAAAACAAAATTCCACGCCGCGCCGTGCCAGAAGCCGGTGGCCATCCAGACGACGAGGATGTTGAAAATGTGCCGGATGCGGGAGCAGCGGCTGCCGCCGAGCGGGATATAGAGATAGTCCCGGAACCATGTGCCGAGCGACATGTGCCAGCGCCGCCAGAACTCCGTGATGCTCTTTGCGATATACGGATAGCGGAAGTTTTCCGGGAACGAAAAGCCGAAGATGCGGCCCAGCCCGATGGCCATATCGCTGTAGCCGGAGAAATCGAAATAGATCTGGAGCGTGAAGGCGATCGCGTACAGCCAGGCATAGAGCGCCGTCTGCTCGGCAGAAGCTTTATACGCGGAGACGAGCTGCGCAAGGACGTTTGCAACGAGCACCTTCTTCCCGAGACCGACCGCGAAGCGCGAAGCGCCCGAGGCCGCGGCTTCGAGCGAGTGTGTCCGCTCCTTCAGCTGGGGCGCGATATCGCGGTAGCGCACGATGGGGCCCGCGATGAGCTGTGGGAACATGGCAACATAGGCGGCAAAATCGATAAAATTATGCTGCGCCGCCACATCGCCGCGGTATACGTCGATCTCATAGCTGGCGATCTGAAACGTATAGAAGCTGATGCCGATCGGCAGGGCGATCTTCAAAAGCGGGAGCGATAGCCCCGTCACGGCGTTGAAGTTTTCGATAAAGAAATCCGCGTACTTGCAGTAGCCGAGCAGGGCAAAGCTCAGCACGAGCGAGAGCGTGAGAAAGAGCTTTTTCCTTCTCCCCCGCCCGATCAGGCGCGCAAAGACATACCCCTGCGCGATGGAAAACACCATGAAGAGCAGGAATTTCGGCTCGCCCCAGCCGTAAAAAAAGAGGCTGGCGGCGAGCAGAACGGCGTTTCTCCCCTTTTGCGGCACGATGAAGTAGACGAGCAGCACGCACGGGAGAAAGTAAAAGAGGAACGGGATACCGGAAAAGAGCATCGGCGCTTACACGATCGGGTCGTCGCTCACGGTTTTGGCGCTCGGGTACGCCGCGGCAAGCTTGGCGGTGAACGTGTCCACAAGATCGGTGTAGCCGTACACGGATACGACATAGTCCCCCACCGTGACGATCACGAGCTTATCGGGAAAACCGCACATCCAGTGCCGGTCGAGAATGTTTTCACGAAGCGAGGCGCACAGCGCGGCCACATCGCCGCTGTCCTTTACATGGAACGCGCCGCAGGTGAACGTGTTGAGATTCATCATGTGCACAAGAGAGGCCGCGCCGTCGATCTTTCCGGCTTCCGCCGCGGGAAAGCCCAGCGAGGAATCCAGAAGATCGGCATCGTCCATGCTGAAGTTGCCGGGCGCGCCGTCGCGCATGTTTTCTTCGGAGTAGTCACCGCCGGCGGCGGGGAATTTTTCATCTTCGCTATAGCTGTTCCAGACGGTTTCCAGCAGTTCGAGCGCGCTCGCCGGGGCATTATCGTCCGTGTCCGCCGGAGCAGACGCTCCGCAGGCCGCCAAAGAGAGGAGCAGCACTGCGCAGAGAAGGATGGATACGATTCTTTTCATGGATTTTTCTCCTTTAAATTTCAAGTAATTTCAGGCGGATGATTCCAGATGGATGATTCTATGACGAAATTAGATTCCCCTTTGTTCCCGAAAAAAACCGGACGGCGCAGGAATTTCCTTCTGCCGTCCGGCTCATTATTCCGGCTGAGCTCAGCCGTTCTCGTCGCCGGTGTCGCTCTCCGGCGGATAGTAGACCTGTACCGCATTGCCTGTCCAGTAGCTTGTGAGGTCCGCGGCGGACATCGGCTCGCCGTAGATCGTCGCGCGCAGGAAATTACGGTTTATCACAAAGTCCGCGTTATAAATGGAAAGGCCGTTCGCATCCAGCCCGCGCCAGAACGAGCCGGGCGTCGGACACTGCTGCATCTGGATATCGTAGGTCAGAAAATCGGGCGCCTGCAGCAGCAGCGAGGCGCACTGGCCCATGGTAAGGTCGGTGCTGATGATGGACATGATATCCTTCGCGAGCGCGTACTGCTCGGCGAGACTCATTTTCTTCACGTTGCCCCACATCTGCATGAGAGCGTCGCGCTGCTTCTGGCTGCGGCCGGTGTCGCCGCCGATGTGGCGCTCACGGCAGTAGCCGAGGATCTGGAAGCCGTCGCTGATGGTATAGGTGCCGTCCTGATCGGTCGGGAAATAGCAGCGCGGCACATCGGTGCCGTAATAGGCGTCGTTGAGCTGGCACGCCTCGCGGATGAGGGGGTTGATATCCGCGGCCTCCTCCTTGGTAACGGTAACCGTAATGGGGCCTACCATGGAGGCGATCTTGGCGAAGTCCAGAAAGTCCACCATCGCCCAGTTATCCACGTCGATGGCAAAGTTTCTCGTGCTCTCGATCGTGTTGATGAGCATATCCACGCCGCCGAAGCGCGTCGCCCAGTTCAGATGGCCGATGCCCCAGTCGGCGATCTCCACCTGCGTGTCGCGCATGAGGGAGGTCAGCCACATGGTCTTCGTCGTTTTGTTGATGGAGAGCAGGATCATCGCGTCGCTTCGCTCAAGCTCTTCCGTCCGTCCGTCCGAGCCGATGAGCAGGATGTTATAGACATTCGAGTCGCTCATGACGTCCTCGGCGGATTCCGCCAGACTGCTGCGAAGCTCCATCTCCTCCAGCTCCGCTTTTTCCTCTTCGGTGAGCGGGCGGGGCGTCGGCTCCGGCGTGGCCGTCACCTCGGGCGTTGCTTCGATCACCGCCGCGGGTGCAGCCGTCGGCTCCGGCGTGGTGCGCGGTTTGGTGTTCATCTGGCTGTAAAGATCGCGGAAGATCAGAAATACCGCGAGCAGAACAACGAGGATCACCGCCGCGATCACGATAATGACCGTGCGTCCAACGTGCTTTTTCTTCTTTTCCGGCTGTTCCGGATGCTCGTTTTCGGGAGCGGCTTTCAGATGACGGCCGCGTTTTGCGTTGTTGTCCATATTTGTCCCCCTGTGACCGTTGGGATAATTGCATGCATTTTATCATATCCGCGCAGCATTTGCAACGGTTTCCCCACTCTCAAACAAAACCCGCTGCCGCCGGGCCTTCGTTTGAAGGGGCTGCGGCTCGCCGCAGCGCACTCTTCGAGCGCACGTTTGCGAGCCAAAAAGCATCTCCGGCGCACATGTCGCCGGAGAAAATGGTTAAAGCTTTATTTGCGCCTGCGGGCGCAAA
>OMNU01000983.1_pt1 | contig 12973 bp, 12 predicted proteins | sample 1673511 | NCBI WGS metagenome assembly OMNU01 (sample SAMEA103958113, study PRJEB25191) | human gut metagenome | reverse complement strand
CGACAGGAAGCGGTCGGGATCGACCGTCCCCGCCCGCTCGGTGTCCACCGCCGTCAGGTCGGCCGGCTCGCCCGCAGCGATCGTGCCGCCGCCGAGCGAGAAGATGCGGCGCGGCGCGACGGCCATCGCCTCCACCAGCCGCGCGAAGGAGATGATCCCCCGCCCGACGAGCGCCGTATTGAGCACCGCGAAGGCGCATTCCAACCCCACGACGCCCATGGCGCTGCCCGCCAGCCCGCGGGCCTTCTCGGCGGCGGTGTGGGGCGCATGGTCGGTGGCGATCACCTCGATCGTCCCGTCCTGCAAGCCGGCCACGAGCGCCTCGCGGTCGGCACGGCTGCGCAGCGGCGGGTTCATCTTGAAGCGCCCCTCCTCGCGCAGATCCTCGTCGCACAGCACCAGATAGTGCGGCGCCGTCTCGCAACTCACGGGCAGTCCGGCCGCTTTGGCACGGCGCACCAGCTCGACGCTCTCCTTCGTGGAGACGTGGCAGACATGGTACTGGCAGCCGGTCTTCTCCGCGAGCGCCGCCACGATGGACGTTTCTTCCAATACCGCGAGATGCGTATATTTCACCGCGAACCGTGAAACGTCTTTCAGCAGCGCGGCGCAGAACGCCATGAACCCGGCCTCGTCCTCGCCCATATACGCGGCGAGCGTGATATGCCCGTGCAGCGGTTTCCCATCGGCATCGGGCGCGGCCGCCTTTTGTATGGCCGTCAGCTTTTCTGTGGAGCGCTTATCCAGTTTTGCAATAACGCACAGCATAAAGCATCAGTACACGACCACGAGCGTGCCGACGGTGATGTTGTTGTAGATCGTCGCAATGGCGTCGAGCGGCGTGTTGACGCAGCCGTGCGAGCCGTCGGTCAGGTAAATGTCCCCGCCGTACTCGGTGCGCCACGAGGAATCGTGCAGGCCGATCTGGTCGTCAAACGGCATCCAGTATTCCACATGGTCGTTCCACGTCGGGCCGACGAGGTAGGTGTCCGTCGTCATGCTCGCAATGCGGAAGCAGCCGCGGCGCGTATCGTCCCCGGCGGCGATGTTGCCGGTGACGACCGGCGTTTCCACGAGCAGCTTGCCGTCTACATAGTACCACATGTACTGGTTATCCAGACTGATCTCCACGAAGGTGTCCGTGAAATTATAAAACCAGTACTCCTGCTTCCAGTACCACGAGGTATCGTAGCTCGGCGTAACGGTCGCGTCGGTTTCGGTCTCCAGCGCCGCGGCGATGTCGGAAGCGAGCGCGTCACGGTCGAGGATCCAGCCGGTATCGCCGACGCGGTAGTAGATATACGGGCGGGTCTTTTCGGCGTTGTGGAATTTGGCGTAAACGCCGTCGAGCGCGTATTCGTCCGCGAGCGCGTCCGAAAGCGCCTTTACCTTCTCCGGCACCGGGGCGCACACCGTCTGCCCCTCGGCGTCCGAGAGCGTCACATCGCTCATGCGCCAGATATCCTGCGGCGTGAGCGTATAGGTGTTCCCGTCCTGAAAATCAAGCGTCACTTCCGTGGCGAGATAGGCGTCGATCGCGGCGCGCTGCGCGAGAAGCTCCGGGCTCTCCGCCGTAACGCTCTGCCGGATGACGGCGTTTTTCGCCTCGATCACGGGGCTTTCCTCGCGCAGATCGCGCACCGCGGGCAGCTGCTCCGCAATGACGGAAACGCAGTTTGCGAGATTTACGAGATTGCCCTTTGAACCGGGATCGACCGTGTAGCCGTCCTCGCCGAGAACGATGCGCGCGTCCACCGGCGCCTGCCGGGGCGTTTCGTCATAAAGGACACGGGAGAGCAGCTCGCTCGCCGCGGCGGTGTCCGAAACGGCGTAAACGCCCGTCTCCAGATTCCGCTCGCCCTTCGTCATCCAGCCGAAGAGACCGGCCTCGGCATGCTGCGCGTCAAAATACTCCTCCAGCGCGGCGGTGAAGCCGTCGGTGTCCACGAAGCTCTCGAGCGGCAGCGCGACGACGGCATCGCCCTGCGCGTCGCGCAGCTGCGCCGTGTGCGACTTTGCCGTGCCGAGCAGAAACTCCGCCGCCCCCGCTTCGGACACGCCGCTGCAGTCGTACCCGTTGATGACCGTGCCCGGCAGAAACGCCGAGCGGTAATACACCGACACGCCGCCGAGCGCGATGACCGCGAGCAGCACGAGCGAGAGCGCGATCACAAGCGCTATGCGCGTTTTTTTGTTTCCCCGTTTTTTCGTTGCCGTTTCTTCCATTGGAACCGTAAACCCCTCCGAAGCGTTTTCATCCTGTAAGACGGCGCAGCGCTGCCGAAAGTTCTCTTTCTGGTTTTCTGTTTCGTTCATTTTTCTCCGCTCCGATTCTCCGCCGCGGCGCTCTTTGCGAGCGCGGCGGTATTGATGAGCCGCACACTGTCGCGGCAGCAGTCGATCCAGCCCTCGGCGCGCAGCCGCGAAAGCTCGCGGCAGAGGGCGCTCCGGTTCGCGCCGAGATAGGCGGCAAGGTCCTCCCGGCGCATGCCGAGCGAGAACGTGTTTCCCCCGGCGTCCGCGGCGGCGTCAAGAAGAAACGCCGCGATCCGTGCCCGGAGCGAATGCCGCGCGAGATATTCCGCCCGGCGGCGCAGCCGCCAGTACTTTTCCGCGATCTCCGCGAGCAGGTTTTCCCGCAGCAGCGCGTGGCGCTCGCACGCGTGCGCGCACGACGCCATCATCGCCCGGTACGGCAGGAAAAGCGCCGCGGTATTCTGCGCGGCGATCACGTCCACGGGGCTTTTCTTGTCGCGCGTTGCCATGAGCACGTCGCCGACGAGCGCGCCGGGGCCGTGCACCGCCGTGAGACTCCGCTCGCCGGAGGGCAGAAGGCTCTCCGCCCGCACGCCGCCCGAGAGGACCACCGCGCATGCGCTCACCGCGTCGCCCGTGAGCCAGAGCGCCTCGCCGCGCTCATACCGCCGCTCGGCCGCGCCCAGACATTCTGTCAGCGCAAAAACGTCGCTGGGGGCGATGCGCGCGAACAGCGGGCAGCGCAAAAGCGCCGATCTTTCCGTATCTGTCGTGCGTCTCACCCCGCTTTGTTGCCGCAGCAACTTACAATTCGGGTATACTATACTATACTGCCAGCGAAATGTCAAAAGCGGAGGAACCCGATCTATGAAAATCCAAAAACTTACCGCGCTTGCCCTTGCGCTGGCGCTCCTTTTCGCTCTTGCCGCCTGCGGCGCGCCCGCGGCGACGGATGCGCCCGTTGAGGCCACGGAAGCTCCGGCGGAGCCGACTGAAGCGCCGGTCGCGGCGGCGGAAGAGGCGGCCGAGGCCGTCACGGTACACCTTGCCGCGCTCACCGGCCCCACGGCCATGGGCATGGCGAAGATCTTTTCGGACGCCGACGCCGGCACGGCGGCGAACGACTACGAATACGCGCTCTACGGCGCGGCGGACGAGCTGACGCCGCAGCTTCTGCAGGGCGGCGTGGACATCGCCGCGGTGCCGCTCAATCTTGCGAGCGTACTTTATAATAAGACCTCCGGCGGCGTGAAGCTCTGCGCCGTGGGCGTGCTGGGCGTGCTGTATATCACGGAGTTCAACGGCGAGACCGTGCAGTCTCTCGCCGATCTCAAGGGAAAAACGGTCTACGCGACCGGCAAGGGCAGCACGCCGGAATATTTCCTGCGGTATCTGCTCGCCGAGAACGGGCTCGATCTCGACACCGACGTGACCGTGGAATGGAAGAGCGAGCCGAGCGAGGTCGTCGCGCTTCTCAAGGCCGAAAACGGCGGCATTGCGATGCTGCCGCAGCCCTATGTCACTGCCGCTGCCGCGCAGCTCGGCGAGGGCTTCCGCGCCGCGGTGAGCCTTTCCGAGGCGTGGGACGCGCTCGATAACGGCAGCCGCTGCGTGACGGCGGGTGTCGTTGTCCGCACCGAGTTTGCCGAAGCCCACCCCGAGGCGGTCGAGGCGTTCCTCGCGGAAATGGCGGAGAGCGTCGATTGGGTCAACGCCGATCCCGCGGATGCCGGCGAGATCTGCGGCGCGCTCAACATCGTCAAGGCGCCCATCGCGGCGAAAGCCATCCCGAACTGCAATCTGGTGTGTCTGACCGGCGAGGAAATGATCTCCGCGGCCACCGGCACGCTGGAAACGCTCTTCGCGCTCAACCCTTCCGCCGTCGGCGGCGCGCTGCCGGGCGAGGACTTCTGGTTCGGTGCGTAAGGGCGCGAAAAAATTCAACTCCGACAGCGCCGCGGCGAGATTTTTCGCCGCGGCTCTCGCGCTTTGCGTCTGGCAGGCGGGCGCCATGGCGCTCAGAAACGATCTGCTGCTCGTAACGCCCATTGCCGTCGCGCGGCGGCTCTGTGAGCTTATCGTTACGGCGGACTTCCGGGCGACGCTCGGCTTCACGTTTTCGCGCATTTCGCTCGGCTTTCTGCTCGCGCTCGCGCTCGCGGGGATCTTCGCGGCGCTCTCCGCCGCCGTGCCGTTTATCGAAACGCTGCTGCGCCCCTACGTCGCGGCGATCCAGTCGGTGCCGGTCGCGTCGTTCATCGTGATCGCGTTTCTGTGGCTCTCGGCGCGGCGGCTTTCGACGTTTATCGCCTTTCTGATGGTCTTTCCGGTATTGTATACAAATCTGCTGCAGGGTATCCGCGCCGCCGACCGAAACCTTTTGGAAATGGCGGACGTGTTCCGTCTCTCTCCGGGCCGGCGCGTCCGGTGCATTTTCCTTCCGGCGCTGCGCCCCGCCCTGTTCGCGGGCTGCCGCGTCGCTCTCGGGCTCTGCTGGAAAGCGGGTGTCGCGGCGGAGGTCATCGGCGTTGTGGCGCGAAGCGTCGGCGGCAAGCTCTACGACGCCAAAGCGTATCTGGAGATCGCCGATCTTTTCGCGTGGACGGTCGTGATCGTCGCGGTGAGCGCTCTTTTTGAGCGCGTATTTCTCTTTCTTCTCGGCAAAATCTTTGACGCTATGGAGCACGCGGTATGACGAACGCCATTTTGATAACAAATCTTTCGAAAAGCTACGGCGAAACGGTCGTTTTCCGCGATTTTTCGGCCAGGCTCCCGCTCGGCGAAACGACCGTCATCACCGGCGTTTCCGGCGGCGGGAAAACGACGCTGCTGCGGCTCATCCTCGGTCTTGAAACGCCGGACGGAGGCGAGATCGCCGGTGTTCCGGCGCGCCGCGCCGCGGTATTTCAGGAGGATCGGCTCTGCCCGCAGCTCACGGCGCTCGAAAACGTTCTGCTCACCGCCGGGCGGAAAAAGGAGCGCGAGGCGCGCGATATACTGGCGCGGCTCGGCCTTGGCGAGAGTCTCGCCGTTCCCGCCGCGGAGCTCTCCGGCGGGATGCGGCGGCGGTGCGCGCTCGCGCGCGCTCTCTGCGCGGAGTCTGACCTGCTTGTGCTCGACGAGCCGTTCAAGGGGCTGGACGAGGCAAACCGCCGCGCCGCCATGGACGCGGTGCGCGCCGTCTCCGATGACAAAACCGTTTTACTTGTCACCCACGACGCCGCCGAAGCCGAATTTTTCGGCGGAAACCGGCTTTCTGTCCCTTGACAGCGCGCCGTTTCCACGATAGAATACAGGCACTCCGAGGGGGAGTAGTCTGCCGCCATGCGCGGCTGCAAATCAACAGTACTCGGCGGGTCTACCGCCTGGTTTGCATGAAATGACCAGACCCGCGGACAGAACCGTGTTATCGCTTCTGTCCGCGGGTCTTTTCATCATTTGAAAAACACATCCGAACATTCATCAAGGAGGGGTTTTCTTTGAGATTCTATTGCGAAGAAGCCGAAGCCGTACTGCGCGACGTGGACAGCACATCCGAAGGTCTCACAAGCGCCGAGGCGGAAAAACGTCTCGCGGCCTACGGCAAAAACAAGCTGGCCGAGGGCAAGAAGGACTCGCTCATCAAGCGGTTCTTCCAGCAGATGGGCGACCCGATGATCATCATCCTGCTCGTCGCCGCGGCGATCAGCGGCGTGCTGGCCGTTGTGCAGGGCGAGAGCTTTGCCGACGTCATCATCATCCTCGCCGTCGTCATCATCAACGCGGTGCTCGGCGTCTATCAGGAGAGCAAGGCGGAAAAGGCCATCGAAGCCCTGCAGCAGATGTCCGCCGCCACATCCAAGGTGCTGCGTGACGGGAAGATGGTCACCATCCACAGCGAGGATCTCGTCGTGGGCGACGTGGTGATCCTCGAGGCCGGCGACGCGATCCCGGCGGACGGCCGCATTCTCACGAGCGCCAGCATGAAGATCGAGGAAGCCGCCCTCACCGGCGAGAGCGTCCCCGTGAGCAAGTTTATCGACATCATCAACCTTGCGCCCGACACGAAGGATGTCCCGCTCGGCGACCGCAAGAACATGGTGTATATGGGCTCCACGGTCGTTTACGGCCGCGGCACCGCCGTCATCACCGCCACCGGCATGGACACCGAGATGGGCAAGATCGCGGACGCCCTCTCCAATGCCGAGCAGGGCCAGACCCCGCTGCAGATCAAGCTCAGCCAGCTCTCAAAGATCCTCACCTGGCTCGTGCTCGGCATCTGCGTCATCATTTTCGCGGTGCAGCTCCTGCGCGCGGGCGGCTTCAGCTTTGAAGTCATTCTCAACTCCTTTATGATCGCGGTCTCGCTCGCCGTGGCTGCCATCCCGGAGGGTCTCGCCGCGGTCGTTACGGTCGTTCTTTCCATCGGCGTTACGAACATGTCCCGCCGCAACGCGATCATCCGCCGTCTGACGGCGGTCGAAACGCTCGGCTGCGCGCAGATCATCTGCTCGGACAAGACCGGCACGCTCACGCAGAACCGCATGACCGTCACCGACACATGGACGGACGACCCCGTCCTGCTCGCCAAGGCCATGGCGCTCTGCAGCGACGCGAAGCGAGGTCTCGGCATGCACTCCGCCGAGGGCGAGCCGACGGAGGCCGCGCTCGTCAACCACGCGCACGATCTCCGGCTCTACAAGGATGAGCTGGACGAGAAATACCCCCGCATCGGCGAAGCGCCGTTCGATTCCGGCCGTAAAATGATGTCCACCGTCCACAACGAGAACGACAGGACCGTGCAGTACACCAAGGGCGCGACGGAAATGCTGCTCGAGCGCTGCTCCGGCTACTGGTACGAGGGCAAGATCCTCCCGATCACGGAGGAATATAAGGAGAACGTCCGCCGCCACGCCAAGGAGTTTGCCGACCGCGCGCTGCGCGTTCTCGGCGCGGCGTTCCGCCCCTGGGACGGCGTTCCGGCGGATTACGAGGCCGAAACGCTTGAGCACGATCTCGTGTTCATCGGCTTCCTCGGCATGATCGACCCCTGCCGCCCGGAGGTCTACGGCGCGATCCGCGAATGCCGCGAGGCCGGCATCCGCCCGATCATGATCACCGGCGACCACATCGACACCGCCGTCGCCATCGCGCGCGATCTCGGCATTCTCACGGACGATACCCGCGCCATCACCGGCTCGCAGCTCAGCGAGATGAGCGACGAGGAGTTCGCGAAGGTCTTTAAGGAAATTTCCGTTTACGCCCGCGTGCAGCCCGAGCACAAAACGCGCATCGTCAACGCCTGGCGCAACGCCGGGTATGTCACCGCCATGACCGGCGACGGCGTGAACGACGCGCCCTCCATCAAGTCCGCCGACATCGGCGTCGGCATGGGCATCACCGGTACGGACGTGACGAAAAACGTGGCCGACATGGTGCTCGCGGACGACAACTTCGCCACGATCGTCGGCGCGGTCGAGGAAGGCCGCCGCATTTACGACAACATCCGCAAGGCCATCCAGTTCCTGCTCGGCTCGAACATGAGCGAGGTCATCAGCATCTTCGTCGCCACGCTCCTGGGCTTCACGATCCTCGAGCCGGTGCACCTGCTCTGGATCAACCTTGTGACCGACTGCTTCCCGGCGCTCGCGCTCGGCATGGAAAACGCCGAGAAGGACATCATGCAGCGCCGCCCGCGCAGCGCGAAGGAAGGCATCTTCGCCGGCGGCATGGGCGGGGATATCGCCTATCAGGGTCTGATGGTATCGGTGCTCGTGCTCGCCTCCTATTTCATCGGCCACTTCATGGAATCCGGCGTGTGGGAGATCCCGGCAAACGGCCTGAGCCCCGACGGCACGACCATGGCGTTCCTCACCATGTCCATGGCGGAAATTTTCCACAGCCTGAACATGCGCTCGCAGCGCGGCAGTCTCTTCACGATGGGCTCGCGCAACTGGGCGCTGCTCGTCTCGTCTTTCGCGGCGCTGCTTCTGACGACGCTCGTGTGCGAGGTGCCGTTCATCGCTGCGGCGTTCGATTTCACCAGTGTGGAATTTAATGAGTATATCATCGCTATCGGCATGGGTTTCCTCGTTATCCCGATCGTAGAGATCGTGAAATTCTTCCAGCGTCTCGCGGCAAAGAAGAAAGTCGGACAGAATTAACAATTTGTCTATGCAAATTCCTTTTTGTGTGGTATAATATGCTCACAACCACGAAAGGAGTTGGATGGAATGAAATTCACCATCACGGGCAAGAAGCTGGAAGTCAGCGAGGAACTCCGCGCCTACGCCGAGAAAAAGGTCGGCAAGATCGAACGCCTTTTCCGCAGCGGGGACAGCGAAGCCTTCATCACCTTCAGCCGCGAACGCGGTCGCTACACCGCCGAGGTCACTCTCAAAAACAACGGTATGTTCTACCGGGTGAGCGAGACGACCGGGGATATGTTCGCGTCCATTGACTCCGCCTGCGCGTCCATCGAGCGCCAGATCCGCAAGAACAAGACCCGTCTTGAGAAGAAGCTCAAGGCCGGCCCGATCGAGTGGACGGATACCGGTGTCGGCCCCGTGGACGAAGAAGAGGAAAGCGGCGATTTCACCATCGTCCGCACCAAGCGCTTCTCCATCAAGCCGATGACGCCGCAGGAGGCCATCCTGCAGATGAACCTGCTGGAGCATGAGTTCTATGCCTTCCTCAACAGCGAAGACGCGGATGCCTTTTCGGTCGTCTACCGCCGCAAGAACGGCGGCTACGGCCTGATCTCCGATACGGAGGAATAAACCGAATATACGCAAAAAGGAAGGGGCAAATGCCCCTTCCTTTTTTATGTAGAAAAGCCCCATCCGCCGCGGCGAAGCCGCAGCGGAAGGGGTGTCGTTTGACGAAGCTCTCCCCCGCCGGAACCATCCCACGGGGGAGAAAGCTTTATTTCAAATGCTTCTCCATATAGAAGAGCCCGTCGTCCTTCCGGCGGACGCGGTAGCCGTCCATATAGGTGTAGCCCATCTTTTCATAAAAGCCAAGCGCCGCCGTGGTGGGAATGAGCCAGGCGCGGCTGCACTGCATATAGAGCTCATCGGCTTCCAGCGCGTGAAAAAGCATGGCGCCGTATCCCTTTCCGATGGTCTCCGGCGTGAGGAAAAGTCCATAGATCAGGCACTCGTCCTCGCCGGTCTTGCGGACGCCGCCCATGCCGAGGAGCGCTTCGCCGTCGCAGAGCACATAGGTGTGTCCGGTCTCGGAAAAGCCAAGGATCGCCTCAGGGCGGTATTTCTCCACGAGCAGGGGGATCCAGGGCTCCTCCTCCGGCGCGGTGTGTTTGCTGTTATATTCCAGCAGCGTCCGCGCCGCCAGACGGCTGAGCGCAGCTTCCTCTCCGGGAACAAACCGGCGTATCTCCATAACCCCGTCCTCCTGATAATGATCTGCCAACGCCATATTACCCGTCTCCGCCCGATCCCGCAAGTCCCCTTAGGCTGCACCCCGGCTCCCCGTCAGGAACGGGAGAGCCGGTGGGTCATGCGGTTCCCTCTCGGCGGCATATCCGCCGCTGCAATAAAAAGCTACAGGCAGCCGCGCAGGGACTGCCGTTTTTCTCCTCAAACCGGAGATGCAGCAAAGGCCCCCTCGGGCGAGGGGGCCTTTTTGTCAGAGTTTCTCGACAGCGTCAGCCATGCCGTCGAGCCAGTCGCCGGAGAAGACCTCCATGAGACCGCCGTCGGAGCAGGCGGCGAGACGCGGATCGATCGGGAGCTTGGCAACGTTGGGGATGCCGTGCAGCGCCGCGAGACCGTCGGCACGGCTCGCGCCGAAGATCTCATGCTTCGCGCCGCAGTCCGGGCAGACATAATACGACATGTTCTCCACGAGACCGACGACGTTTTTCTTCATCATCGCGGCCATGTTGACCGCCTTTTCCACGATCATGCCGACGAGCTCCTGCGGGCTCGCCACGACGATCACGCCGTCCACCGGCAGCGACTGGAACACCGTCAGCGGCACGTCGCCCGTTCCGGGAGGCATATCGACGAACATATAGTCCACATCGCCCCAGTGCACATCCGTCCAGAACTGGTTGACGACGCCCGCGATCACCGGGCCGCGCCAGAGCACCGGCTCCGTTTCCTTTTCGAGCAGGAGGTTGATGCTCATCACCTTGATGCCGGTGTGGGATTCGAGCGGCTCAATGCCGTTTTCGCTCTGGAAGCAGTTGCCGTGGATGTTGAACGCCTTCGGGATGGAGGGGCCGGTGATATCGGCGTCGAGAATGGCGGTCTTATAGCCGCGGCGCTGCATGAGCACCGCGAGCATCGACGTGACCATCGACTTGCCGACGCCGCCCTTGCCGCTCACCACGGCGATGACCTTGCCGACGCGGGAGGCGCTGTTCAGCGGCTGAAGAAGGCTCTGCGGTTCGGTGCGCTCGCCGCAGGACGAGCCGCAGGACGAACAATCGTGCGTGCATTCACTCATAGGGTAAAAATCTCCTTGGATATGATAATGTGTGGTTTACAGCCCCAGCAGGGCGGAGGCGATGGAAAAATAGATCAGCAGGGACAGAACGTCCACGATCGTCGTGATGAACGGGCTTGCCATGACTGCGGGGTCAAACCCCAGCTTTTCCGCGAGGATCGGCAGCGAGCAGCCGACGAGCTTTGCGATGAACACGACGCACACGAGTGTCAGACACACGACCGCCGCGACGAGCGCGGTGACGCCGTTGTGGAGCAGCAGGTTATCCACGAGCATCATTTTGGCGAAATTCGCGCCCGCAAGGCACACGCCGCAGAGGACACTCACGCGGATCTCCTTCCAGATGACCGCCCAGAGATCGGAAAACTCGATCTCGCCGAGCGCAAGACCGCGGATGACGGCGACGGACGCCTGCGTGCCGCTGTTGCCGCCCGTGCCGGAGAGCATCGGGATGAACGACGAGAGCACAAGGCATGCCGCGAGCTGGTTTTGGAAATGGTTGATGATGAGCCCTGTGAACGTGGCCGAGAGCATGAGGATGAGAAGCCACGGGATACGCGCTTTCCATGTCTCGACAACGCTTGTATAGAGATACGGCCGCTCCGAGGGAGCCATACCGGCCATCTTTTCAATGTCCTCGGTGGCCTCTTCTTCCATAACGTCGATGGCGTCGTCTACGGTGACGATGCCGACGAGCCGGTTTTCGGTGTCCACGACCGGGAGGGCGTTGAAGTTGTATTTGGAGAACATCTGCGCGACGGTCTCCTGGTCCTCGGACGTTGTGACGGAAATGACGTTCGGCTCCATGATGTCCTCGATCACGTCGTCATCGTCCGCGAGGATGAGCGTGCGCAGCGAGAGCGCGCCGATGAGCCGGCCCTTGTCGATCACATAGCAGGTGTTGATCGTTTCCTTATCGACGCCGGTGCGCTTGATGCGCTTGGTCGCCTCCTCCACGGTCATCTGCGGGCGGAGGGAGACGAACTCCGTCGTCATGATGCTGCCTGCGCTGTCCTCCGGATAGCGCAGGATCTCGTTGATCATCCGGCGCATGTCGGGGTCAGCCTGCCGGAGAATGCGCTTTACGACGTTCGCGGGCATCTCCTCCACGAGATCGACCGCGTCGTCCACATACAGCTCGTCCACGACCTCTTTGAGCTCGGTGTCCGAAAAGCCGCGGATGAGCAGCTCCTGCTGCTCGGGCTGCATTTCGACGAATGTTTCCGCCGCCAGCTCCTTCGGCAGCAGCCGGAAAAGGAGCGGCAGGGCAAGCTCATCCGTTTCTTCAAAAACCGCCGCCACGTCCGCCGGGTTCATCGTTACGAGAATGTCCCGGAGCGCGGCGTATTTCTTCCCCTCGATCAGCGCGGAGAGCGTGCTTTCGAGAGTGACGGTAGTCTCTGCCATCGGGTCTTACCTCCTTGGATATTTATGGGGAGCTAAGACACAGGAGGGCGGATTATGCGCCGGCGGCCACAGATGCCGGCGGTGTTTCCATCGACAATCGACCCTCGCCTGTGCCGCTGGTACTGTGACCGGATTCCATGACCTTCACCTCACATAAAACAAAATAAAACTTGCCGGAGCTTTTAACTTATATATTATATGCCCAAATGCGCCGCAAGTCAAACCGAAACGGACGTTAATTTCCGCTTTTGCCGTCGTTTTCCGGCGGTTCGGCGCGCTCGATCTTTTTGATCTGCTTTTCATATTTGGTCCGCGCGCCCATCACCTCGCGCCCGCAGCCCGTGCAGCGGAGCTTGAAATCCGCGCCGATGCGCAGCACCTCCCACCGGCACGCGCCGCAGGGGTGATTTTTTTTCAGTACAAGAATGTCTCCGACACGGATATCCATACATATTTTCCTCCAAACTGGGAAATATCCCCACAGGGGGTGATCCAATGCATACACAGCAGCTCACGGCGCGGTTTCCGACCGGGGATGAGATGAACGCCGCGCTTGCCGACCTTCGCCGCAGCGGGGCCGTGTGCCACACCGGGGCGATCCCGTACGACGGGATAGGGCCGTCGCCGGTGCTCCGCTTCTCGGTGCGCGAAGCGGACCTTTGTCTGGCGAAGGCCATCATACGGCATGCCGGCGGACGAGTTTAGTCAAGGCAAAAGGCGGAGGGCGCGCCGCAAACCCCTCAGTCAGCCTAACGGCTGCCAGCTCCCCTGTTAGGGGAGCCAAGTTCGTTGTCGGGAAACCGGCTTGCCTCCCCTAATAGGGGAGGTGGCAAAACCGGAGGTTTTGACGGAAGGGTTT
>OMNU01000978.1_pt1 | contig 13011 bp, 5 predicted proteins | sample 1673511 | NCBI WGS metagenome assembly OMNU01 (sample SAMEA103958113, study PRJEB25191) | human gut metagenome | reverse complement strand
GTAAGATCGCCTTGAATACCTCCTTGGATTTTACCCGTCAGCTAGGTAGTGGCGCTTACAACGAGTTTATGAGCGTACCTGTTAGTTTGACATTGACGCAACCGATCTTCGGCGTGAATGACCAAAAATGGAAACGTCGTATCGAGCCTGTTCGTTACCAAGAGGCTAAGGCCGCTTATATGGAGAACGTGGAGAATGTAACGATCGCTACCATCACGAATTACTTCAACTTACTGTTGGCGGAAGATAATCTGGATATCTGTAATCAGAACTTGCTGAACGCCAATAAACTCTATGACATAGCGGTAGCGAAGCGTAAGATCGGGCATATCTCGGAGAGCGAGTTGATGCGTTTGAAACAGTCGGCCTTGCAAGCGAAAGGTAAGCTAACCGAGGCTCAATCCAATTATAACGCGATGATGTTCAAGCTCCGTTCCTTTTTAGGGATGAGCGAGCAAGACGTGATCGAGCCTGTTCTTCCCGAGGCGATAGAAGGGGTCCGTATGGATTATCAGGCGGTATTGGAGAAGGCTCAAGAAAATAACTCGTTCTCAAAGAATATCATGCGCCGTCAGTTGGAAGCGGATTATGATGTGGCGACCGCCAAGGGAAACCGTCGAAGTATTAACCTGTTTGCCTCCGTGGGTTATACCGGTAAGGATGTGTCCATGCGAGGAGCTTACAACCCGTTGAAAGATAACCAGATCGTAGAGGTCGGGCTTTCGATTCCTATCTTGGACTGGGGAAAACGAAAAGGTAAGGTAAAAGTAGCCGAATCGAATCGGGATGTCGTACTTTCCAAGATCCGTCAGGAGCAAATGGATTTCAATCAAGATATCTTCCTCTTGGTGGAGAATTTCAACAATCAGGCCGCTCAATTGGAGATAGCCGCCGAGGTGGACACGTTGGCGGAAAAGCGCTACAAGACCTCGATCGAGACTTTCATGATCGGAAAGATCGATATCCTAGACTTGAATGACGCCCAGAGTTCGAAGGATGATGCGAAGCAAAAGCATATCCAAGAACTGTATTATTACTGGCGTTATTTTTATAACATCCGTAGTATAACATTGTATGATTTCTTGAATAATCGTACATTAGATGCCGATTTCGAGGAAATCGTGAAACGATAAATTGATTATATGATACTGATAATAGATGATGATGCGGCTGTTCGTTCCTCGCTTACATTCCTGCTAAAACGTGCGGGTTTCCGGTCGGAGGCGGTTCCGGGGCCGAAGGAGGCCTTGGAGGTGGTCCGTGCCACGGCGCCGGAGCTGATCTTGATGGATATGAACTTCACGCTGACTACCACGGGCGAGGAGGGGATTCAATTATTGAGACAGGTGAAGATCTTTCGTCCCGATGTACCTGTGATCTTGATGACCGCTTGGGGATCGATCTCTTTGGCAGTGCAGGGAATGCAAGCCGGAGCCTTCGATTTTATCACGAAGCCTTGGAATAACTTGGTATTATTGAAATCGATCCGGACCGCCTTGGAATTGAGCGAGCAGAAGAAAGAGACAAACGCTCCCTTGAACCGTTCGGATGCCGACCATAAATTTCATTTTGATAAGATCGTGGGGCAAAGTGCCGCTTTGATGGATGTATTGGGGACGGTATCGCCCCGACAAACGCCTCTGTTTTGATTACCGGCGAGAGCGGTACGGGTAAAGAGCTGATAGCGGAAGCGATCCATGCGAATAGCCCCCGGTCGAAAGAGGCTTTCGTAAAGGTAAACCTAGGCGGACTTTCCCAAAGTCTTTTTGAGAGCGAGATGTTCGGACATAAGAAGGGGGCTTTTACGGACGCGTACATGGATCGGGTAGGGCGTTTCGAGATGGCGAACAAAGGCACGATCTTCTTGGATGAGATCGGCGATTTGGAACTGTCTTGCCAAGTAAAGCTGCTTCGGGTATTGCAAGACCAGACCTTTGAGGTCTTGGGGGATAGCCGCCCCCGGAAGGTGGATATACGGGTCGTAAGCGCTACGAACCGGGATTTACGATCGATGGTGGCGGACCGTACGTTCCGTGAGGATCTTTTTTACCGGATCAATTTGATCACGGTGCATTTACCCGCCTTGCGTGAGCGAAGGGAGGATATCCCATTGCTGGCCCGATATTTCGCGGATAAGCAATCGGAGGTCAATGGGCTACCGAGGGTGGAGTTCTCATCGGATGCCCAGACCTATTTAAGCCGTCTTCCTTTTCTCGGTAATATCCGTGAGTTGAAGAACTTGGTGGAGCGGACGATCCTTGTGTCGGGTAAGACGCTTTTGGATGCCGCTGATTTCGAGGTTCATTGCATGAATACATCCGGCTCTAAATCAACGATTCCGTCTTCTTTGGAGGGCTTGACCTTGGATGAGTTGGAGAAGCAAACCATCTTACGCTCCTTGGAAGCGCATGGAGGTAATTTATCGCATGTCGCTACGGCACTGGGAATCAGTCGTGCCGCATTGTACCGGAGATTAGAGAAATACGGAATCCCGATCGATAAATAAGAAGAGGCGAGGATGAGGCTGAAAGGACTATTCTGGATATTGACGACGCTACTGTTGACTATATTGGCGGTGGTGACTTATTATGTCTTTTATACGTCTTCTATCCGGATGTTTTTCGCGGTAGAAGCCTTGGTCTTGCTTACGATCATCTATTTATTTGTCTTTTATCGCCGTATCATAAAGCCCTTGCATATCATCGGTAACGGTATGGAGTTGTTGAAAGAGCAAGACTTTAGTTCCCGCTTGGGAAAGGTCGGGCAAACGGAGGCGGACCGGGTGGTCGATGTGTTTAATAAGATGATGGAGCAGTTGAAGAATGAGCGTTTGCACCTCCGGGAGCAAAACCATTTCTTGGACTTGCTGGTCAACGCCTCTCCGATGGGAGTGATCATCTTGAACTTGGATGAGGAGATTCTATCCATGAACCCGGCCGCGTGTAAATTGTTTGGCGCGCAAAGCTCGGAGGATATGGTGGGAAAACGTTTTCTTCAACTAGATTCTCCCTTGGCGGAAGAATTGGTACGGGTTCCGATGTATCAAGCGCAAACCGTCCGGCTGAACGACGCTAATATTTATAAATGTACGCATTCCTCATTCGTAGACCGGGGTTTTCACCACCAATTTTATTTGATAGAGACGTTGACCCAAGAGGTGTTCAAGGCCGAGAAGAAGGCGTATGAGAAGGTGATACGTATGATCTCTCATGAGGTGAATAATACGACCGCGGGTATCACCTCTACCTTGGATACGCTGGAGTTTACTTTCAGTGGGATGGAGGATATGGAGGATGTCTGCGAGGTTTTGCGGGTCTCCATAGAACGTTGTTATAGCATGAGCCATTTTATCACCAATTTCGCTGATGTGGTGCGTATACCCGAACCTCAAAGCCGTCCGCAAGAATTGAACCAAGTGGTGTTCGCTTGCAAACGCTTTATGGAGACGGTTTGCCAGAACCGGAATATCGAGATTGTCATGGATCTGAGCGAGGAATGCGAGCACGGCGAAGATGAGGAGTGCGACTGCGGCCACGACGTATATATCATGAAGATAGTCGTAAACGGCGACATGGAGGAATTCGTTCCCGCCGACGAGGATAAGTTCGATGCGCTTACCGCAATAGTTGAAGAGCGCATGAGCGGCGAATGCTGCTGCGACGATGATTGCGACTGCGAAGGTGAGCACGAGCATGACTGCGGCTGCGGCTGCTGCCATCACGAGTAAGGCATAATTTAGCTGCAAACAAAAAGAGCATCCTTTTCGGGTGCTCTTTTGCTGTTGGTGGAGCTTAGCGGCCTTCGGCTTCCTTCATTATGGCTATGCCCGCGCTTGCGCCAAGGCGGTTCGCACCCGCGGCTATCATCTTCATGGCGTCGGCATAGGTGCGTATGCCGCCCGCAGCCTTAACGCCCATGTCCGCGCCAACGGTGCCGCGCATCAGCGCAACGTCAGCTTCCGTCGCCCCGTGGGTGGAAAAGCCCGTGCTGGTCTTTACAAAGTCCGCGCCCGCTTCCTTTGCGGCAAGGCATGCCGTCACCTTTTCGTCGTCCGTAAGCAGGCAGCATTCTATTATAACCTTCACTATCGCCTTTGGATGCGCCGCGGCAACAACGGCGGCAATATCCTTGCGCACATAGTCCCAATCCCCGGCCTTTGCCATGCCGATGTTTATAACCATGTCCACCTCCTCCGCGCCCGCTTCAACGGCAAGGCGGGTCTCCGCGGCCTTCGCTTCGCTTAAGCATGCGCCCAGCGGGAAGCCCACAACGCAGCATACCTTGGTATCCGTGCCGCTGAGCAGCTTTGCCGCAAGGGGAACATAGCAGGAATTTACGCACACGGACGCGAAGCGGTATTCCTTCGCCTCCGCGCAAAGCTTGGCTATCTGTTCGGGCGTGGCGTCCGCCTTTAACAGGGTGTGGTCAATGTATCGGTTCAGTTCCATTTTTTGTTATCTCCCGTAAAAATTTATTTCTTTGAATACGGCGTGCCGCAAAGGGGCAGCGCATATCGGTCTATATTATCGCGCGCGTAGTACGCTTCCGCAATGGCGGCGGCAGTGGGTATGGATGTTATTTCGCCTATGCCTATTGCCCCTCGCGCCTTGTCTATGCCCGGCTTTTCTATTATAAGCGACGTTACACGCGGACAGTTATCCGCACGGAACAGCCCAAGCGTGCCGTATTTTGCCGTCGGGCGGCAGTTTTCAAGCGGGTAATCCTCCGTAAGCGCAAAGCCGCAGCTCATTATCACGCCGCCCTCTATCTGCCCTTCAACGGAAAGGGGATTTACGGCCCTGCCAACGTCATGCGCGGCGACTATTTCGCTCACGCGGCCTGTTTCCTCATCAAGTATGGCAACCTGCGTTGCGTAGCCGTAGGCAACGTGGCTTACGGGGTTGGGCTTGTCGCTGCCCAAGGGATCGGTCTTGGCAAGGTATTCGCCGTAATACTCCCTGCCTTCAAGCTCGCTTAGATCATGCTCCGCCAGGTCGGCCTTCAGCCCTTGGCAGGCCCTTAACGCCGCTTCACCGGTAATAAGCGTTTGACGGGAGCCGGACGTTGTGCCGGAATCGGGCGAATGGCTGTTAGAGCCGCCGTATACCACGGCCTCGCGCGGAATGCTCAATTCATCCGTAACGTATTGCATAAGCACCGTGCCAAGCCCTTGGCCTATGCAGCTTGCTCCGGTTTCAATATGCACCCTGCCACGGCGTATTTTAAGCCTTACCCTGCCCGTATCCGGCAGCCCTACGCCCACGCCCGCGTTTTTCATGGCGCAGGCTATGCCCGCGAACCTTGCGCCCTCGTAAGCATCCTTCACGGCCTCAAGCGTTTCAGCAAGACCGGTGGAAGCGTCCGCAATTTGGCCGTTTGGCAGCACCTGCCCCGGGCGGATGGCGTTTATGTAGCGTATCTGCCACGGGCTTATGCCTATTTTGTGCGCCATGCGGTTGAGCATGGATTCCATTGCAAAGCAGGTCTGCGTAACGCCGAAGCCGCGGAACGCCCCCGCAGGGGGATTGTTTGTATAGTACGCATAGCCGTCTATTTCAAAATTCTGATAGTTGTACGGCCCCGCCGCATGGGTGCAGGCGCGCTCCAGCACCGGCCCGCCAAGGCTGGCGTATGCCCCCGTGTCCGCTATAACGGTTGCCTTAACGCCCTGAATAACGCCGTTTTCGTCGCAGCCCAGCGTGAACTCCATATCCATCGGGTGGCGCTTTGGGTGAACGAATATGCTTTCCGCGCGGGTAAGCTTAACCTTTACGGGGCGGCCTGTAAGGTACGCGGCAAGCGCCGCATGGTGCTGAACGCTAACGTCCTCCTTGCCGCCGAAACCGCCGCCCACAAGCTTGTTTTCAACATATACCTTTTCCATGGGCAGGCCGAGCATGGGGGCTGTCTCGTGCTGAGTATCGTATACGCTTTGGTCGGAGGAATATATCTTAACGCCCCCGTTAAAGGGTATAGCCACGGCGCACTCCGGTTCAAGAAATGCGTGCTCCGTAAAGGGCGTTGTGTATTTGCCGCTGAGGACATATTTGCTCTTCGCTATCGCGCCCGCCGCGTCCCCGCGGGAAACATGCTTATGCGCAAGCAGGTTGCCGCCTTCGTGCAGCATTGGCGCATCCTCGGCCATTGCCTCGTATGCATTGCGTATGGGCGTAAGCTCCTCGTAATCAACGCTTATAAGCGCCTTTGCGGCCTCCACGGCCTCGGGCGTTTCGCCCACCACAAGCGCCACTGCATCGCCCAAATACCGCGTGCAGTCGCCTTCGGCTATCATTGTGTCCCAATCCTTTTTAAGGTGACCTACCTTGTTCTGCCCGGGTATGTCCTTTGCGGTGAAAACGGCTATTATGCCATCGGCCGCTTTAGCCTTTTCGGTATCTATTTTCAGTATGCGCGCGCGGGGGTATTCGGCGCGCAGGGCGCTTGCGTATACCATGCCATCGATATACATATCGTCCGTATATTCGCCGTACCCAAGCACCTTTTCGCGCACGTCAAGGCGCGGCACCCTGCTGCCCACGGCCCAGGATTCGCCGGATTCGGGAATTTTGCCATCCCTGAGCAGCCTTGCGGCAAGCCTGACCGCATCCACTATTTTAACATAGCCCGTGCAGCGGCAAATGTTGCCCCTCAGCGCGCGGCGTATTTCGTCCTCGCCCGGGTTGCTCACCTTATCCAGCAGCGCCTTCGCCGCCATTACCATGCCCGGCGTGCAGAAGCCGCATTGCACCGCGCCCGCATGGCCGAAGGCGTACACATACGCTTCCTTTTCAAATTCGCTCAGCCCCTCGATGGTTATTATATGCTTGCCGCCCAGCCTGTCCGTGCGCTGCACGCAGGCCTTCATTGCGCGGCCGTCTATTATGACTGTGCATGTGCCGCACGCGCCCTCGCTGCACCCATCCTTTACGGAGGTGAGCCGCAGCTCATCCCTGAGATAGCGAAGCAGGGACATGCTGCCTTCGCACTTTACAATATTTCCGTTTACATAGAAGCTGCTCATGCTCCGCTCCTCCTCCTGTTTCGGTATCGGTATTTACAGCATGTAGCCGTAGTCGTTTATAACGGTGAGCATTATCGCCTCAATGTCCCGCTCAAGCTGATTGGGCTTTGTCAGGCAAACCTCGCTCACTTCGCCGTTCAGCCTAAGCTTTACGGTTTTGCTGTCCCTGTCAATTAGCAGGAAGCCGTTATTTTCGCTGTCCGTAAAGCTTGCTTCGTCCGCAAATACGGTAAGCTTATCCTTATACGGCCTGCCGGAATACGGGCAGAACACCGCGCAGTTGCCGCATTCGTTGCAAAGCGCGTCAATATGCACTATCTGCCGCTGCGCCTTACCCTTTACCTTTATGGCGGCGTTTGCGCGGTTGGGGCAGGAGGATACGCAGTTTTCGCATACCGTGGAGCAGCCCAGGCAGCGCTTCGCTTCCGCCTCGCCGCACTGGCGTTCCATAAGCTTGTGCTTGCGGGCAAGGGTCTCCCTGTAATCCCGCGCGGCGGCGGGGTTGATCATGTAGCCCTTGTTGAAGCCTATCACCGCATCCGCAAAGCGCCTTGCATCCGCAATGGCTTCAACAACCGTTGCCGGCCCGCGAAGCGCGTCGCCTGCGGCATATACTCCCGCGCCGCAGTCAAACGGAACGCGCCCGTTTTCGTTAGGTTCGGCGCCGTATGCACGCAGCGCTTCCGCGTCCGGCTTTTCGCCCACGGCGGCTATTACGGTATCCGCGGGGATGGTCACGGTCTCATCCGTTTCCGTTACGCTGCGCCTGCCGCTTTCGTCAAGTTCACCAAGTTTCATCTTTTTGCAGACGAGCATGCCGTCCTTCTGTTCAACGGGCGCAAGGAGCTCGGCAAATTCAACTCCGTCCTCCGTGGCGAGTACAAGCTCCTCCTCATCTGCGGGCATATATTTCCTTGTGCGGCGGTAAACTATGCTCACCTTTTCAACGCCCATGCGCTTTGCCGCGCGGGCTGCGTCCATTGCCGTGTTGCCGCCGCCTATAACCGCAACCGCATTGCCCAAGGCAAGCGTTTCGGGCGCGTTCTTAGCGCTGTATAGGAAGTCTATAACGTTCATAACGTTGCCCTGTATGCTGAGCGCGCCGTGCTTCTGCGCGCCTGTTGCAAGCAGAATGTATTCATAGCCTTCCGCCTTAAGCTCATAAAGGCTCGGCGCTTCCTTGCCGCATATGAACTCCGCGCCCATGCGCTTGGCAAGGGCTACGTCCTTTGCAATGGCGTCGCTTGCTATCCTGAATTCGGGTATAACGTTTTTAACTATGCCGCCCGGCTCGTTTTCCTTTTCAAACACGGTAACGGGATAACCTTCGCGGGCAATGAAGTACGCCGCCGCTATGCCCGCGGGGCCTGCGCCTATTATGGCGGTTTTCTTGGCCTCATGCGCGGGGGCGGGGGCAAGGCGCGCCATTACGGTGTCGTAGCCTTCTTGTGCGGCTATCAGCTTAAGATTGCGTATGTACACGCTTTCATCATAAAAATTGCGCGTGCATTTATCCATGCACCTGTGGGCGCATATTGTGCCGGTTATGAACGGCAGCGGGTTCTTTTCAAGTATCAGCTCCAGCGCTTCGGGGTACATTTGCTTTTCAACCAGCTCTATGTACTCGCTCACGTCCTGGTGTATCGGGCAGCCGCCCATGCAGGGCGCTGTGAAGCAATCCGCAATGGGCAGGGGAAGGCCGTTCTTCCTGTCCGGCAGGGGCTTTACGGGCTTTTTGTAATGCGCGTCGGTTTCCGCATCCGCGCTCAATTTGGCAACCTTTGCCGCGTTTACGCCCGCGTAGGGGCGCTTTGATACGCCGTCGAACAGCTCGCCAAGCTGCTTAAAGCGGGAATATCCGCCCGGCTTGAGTATTGTGGTTGCAATGGTTATGGGCCATATGCCGGCCTCGTACAGCGGCACAATATTGAAATAATCCGCCCCGCCGGAGAAGGAAAGCCTAAGCCTGCCTTCAAATTCGCGGCTGAAGCGCGCCGCCATCTCTATCGTAAGCGGATAAAGCGCGCGGCCGGACATATACATTTCCTCGCTTGGCAGCTCATTCGCCTTAACGTCCACGGGGAATGTGTTTGAAAGCTTAAGGCCGAATTCAACGCCGTTATCCCCGGCAAGCTGCATGAGCCTGCGGAACATGGGCACGGCGTCCGCATACTGAAGATCCTCGTTAAAATGATGCTCGTCAAAGGCAATGTAATCATAGCCAAGCTTATTGAGCCTTTCCCGCGCAAAATCGTAGCCCAGTATTGTTGGGTTGCACTTTACGAAGGTGTTCAGCCCCTTTTCGCGGATAAGATAGCTTGCTATGGCCTCTATTTCGTCCGGCGGGCAGCCGTGCAGCGTGGATACGGTAACGCCGGTTGCTATGCGCGGCGATATGGCGGCGAAGTATTCGCCCATCTCGGGGAAGCGGCGGTTCAGCTCCGCCATGCATTCGGCCCATATTGGGGTTTTTGAGGCGTCCTTCATGCCCTCTATAAAGGCGTTTATCTTTTCGGTCTTAATGCCCGCAAGGTCGTAGCCCACGCTCATGTTGAACTGAAAGCCTTCGGGGTCGCCAAGGTCGTAAAGCTTTGCAATAAGCTTTATTGCAAGGTATGCCTTAACGTATTCCTCAAACGCCTGCGGCACGGTAAGCTCTGTGCTCCATTCGCAGTTGTAGCCTTCGTCGTTTGCCAGTATGCACGGGCGGCTGATGCAGGCGGCAAGCTCCTCGCCGTCCATCTTCTGCACGGTTTTCAGTTCAAAGAACCGCGCGCCGGCGTAGTAGCCCGCAATTATGTTTTCAGCAAGCTGCGTATTGGGGCCGGCTGCGGGGCCGAAGGGGGCCTCCAGCTTTTCGCCGAATAGCATAAGCGCGCCCGCGTCCTTCTTAACATAGGGCGAGCTTACGCCGAACACGGCGCCGCTTGCTTCCTTTTCGCAAAGCATCCATTCTATAAGCGCCTTAAAGGGCAATGGGTTCATTCTTTCGCTCATTTTCTGTTCCTCCCGTTGTTGTGTCAGCCGTTGAGCCGCTGCCAAAGCTTGGTTGAAACTTCAAGCGTTTTGGCGTTTTCGGCTTCCTCGTCGGCAATAAGCAGCTTCCTGTCTTTCATAAGCAGTCTGCCTGCGCACATTGTGGTTTCGCACTGCCTGCCGGCCATGCCGAAAAGCATATGCCCATCTATATTCTCTGCCGAGAAGGGGGTGAAGGGCTTGTAGTCCATCACTATAACGTCCGCGCTCGCGCCCGCCTTTATAACGCCAAGCTCATGGGGGAAATACTTGGCGGCAATCTTAGCGTTGTTTGCGAAAAGCATTGTTGTAACTTCGTTCCAGCCAACGTTTGGCATGGCGGCGTTGTGCCGCTGTATGGTCAGGGCGGCTTTAAGGCTTTCCAGCATATCGAACGTGTATGCATCGGTGCCGAGTCCTACCAATATGCCCTTTTCAAACAGCTTCAGCACGGGCGAGCAGCCCACGGCGTTGCCCATGTTGGATTCGGGGTTGTTCACAACCATTGTGCCGGTTTCGCGAATTATGTCCATTTCCGCGGGGCTTATGTGTATGCAGTGCCCAAGCAGCGTCCTTTCGCCCAAAATGCCGTTGTACATCAGGCGGTTCACGCTGCGGCAGCCGTAGTTCTTCATTGAATCGTAAACGTCGTTCATGCCTTCGCAAACGTGAATATGGAAGCCCGTGCGCCCGCCGTTTGCCTTAACGCATTTTTCAAACGTCTTATCGCCTATCGTGAAAAGCGCATGGCCGCCGAACATTGCCTTCAGCATGGGGTCGTTTTCGCGCTCGCAGTGATCTATAAAGCTCTTGTTTTCCTCAATGGATTCATCGCACTTCTTTTCGCCATCGCGCTCGCTCACCTCATAGCACAGGCACGCGCGTATGCCAAGCGCCCTTGCCGCCTCCGCTATTGCAAAAAGGCTGCCCTCTATTTGGCAAAAGCTTGCATGATGATCGAATATGGTGGTGCAGCCGGTCTTTATGCAGTCTATTATGGTTGTGTATGCGCTGCGGCGCGTATCCTCAAGGGTAAGGCTGCGGTCTATTTTCCACCACATGCCGTCCAGCACCTCGTAAAAATTGGTGGGGTTATAGCCCCCTATGCTGAGACCCCGCGCAAGGGCGGAATATATGTGCGTATGCGCGTTTATGAACGCGGGCATTATAACGCCGCCCTTCGCGTCCACAAATTCGGCGTCAGGGTATTTCAGGCGCATCTCTGCCGTTGTGCCTGTTTCCTTTATAAGCTCGTTTTCGGTAACTACCGCGCCGTTTTCATAGTATGGCTCGGCCGCGTTTCGGGTTATCAATCTGCCGTTTCCTATGATTATCATGCCAAAAAGCCTCCTTAAAAAGATGGTATATGGTTTTAATATTAAAAAAAACGCTCGGCTGACAAGGCGTAAGCCCTGGTTTCTGCCCGCGCGCAAAGCACTCCCTTACAGCATTCCGTATGATGATTTTTCTTACGTTATTATAATATCATCCATGCGGCGCAATGACAAGAACAAAAGAAGCAAAATTCTTTTAGATAAACTAAATTTTATTTTGATATCGCCTTTGCAACGGAGTTATTGTATGATAAACTAATATATGCATACGCAGATATACTTGAACGGAGGCGATATGTAACAATGGACGATAAAACGCTTGATTTTGTAAAACGGCTGGCGAAGGCCATGGCGGCCCAGTTCGGCGGAAACTGCGAAGTGGTGGTGCACGATCTTAACACGGGCGATCCGGAGCGCACCATTGCCGCGATAGAAAACGGGCATGTGTCCCGCCGCCGCGTTGGCGACGGAAGCTCCCCGGTGGTGCTGGAAGCGCTCAAGCACAAGGGCGAGCATATGGAGGACGAGCTTGGCTACCATACCAAGACGGGCGACGGCAGAACGCTAAGATCGAGCACGGTATATATAAACGATGAAAACGGCGTGCCGGAGGGCATATTCTCGATAAATTATGATATGACGCCGTTCATGATGGCGCGCAGCGCCGTGGATTCCTTCATTGCAGACGATAAGGACGAGCGGGAGGCCCCGCAGATACCCACAAGCGTAAACGAGCTGCTGGACGAGCTTATTGAAAAATCCGTGCGGCTGGTGGGCAAGCCGGTTGCAATGATGAACAAGGAAGACAAGGTCCGCGCGATACGCTATCTTAACGACGCCGGCGCAATGCTCATCACCAAGAGCGGGGACAGGATAAGCACATACTTCGGCATAAGCAAATACACGCTGTATTCATATTTGGACAGCGGCAGCAAGGAATAATACCCCCTCACGGGGGGCGCGAGAATATAAAAACGGAAAGGATGGACAAAGGAATGGATGCTTGCGCTGTAAAAAAGGCCGCGCAGGGCTACGAAAAAGAGATGACCCGCTTTTTGAGGGACCTTATAAGGATACCCGGCGAAAGCTCGGGCGAGGAAGGCGTTATCCACAGGATAGCCGAGGAGATGAAGGCGGTAGGGTTCGACAAGGTTGAAATAGACGGCCTTGGCAACGTGCTGGGCTACATGGGCGAAGGCGAAAGGCTCATAGCCTACGATGCGCATATAGACACGGTTGGCCTGGGCGAAATGAGCAACTGGAAATTCGACCCGTATGAAGGCTATGAAACCGAAACCGAAATAGGCGGACGCGGCGCGAGCGACCAGCTTGGCGGCATTGTAAGCTCCGTTTACGGCGCAAAGATAATGAAGGAGCTTGGCCTTATACCCCAAGGCACAAGGATACTTGTTACCGGCACCGTGCAGGAGGAGGACTGCGACGGCATGTGCTGGCAATATATACACAATATTGACGGCATAACCCCCGAATTTGTTGTTATAACCGAGCCTACGGACGGCGGCGTTTACCGCGGCCACAGGGGCAGGATGGAAATCCGCGTGGACGTGCTGGGCGTAAGCTGCCACGGCAGCGCGCCGGAGCGTGGGGACAACGCCATTTATAAGATGGCGGATATACTGA
>OMNU01000972.1_pt1 | contig 13063 bp, 17 predicted proteins | sample 1673511 | NCBI WGS metagenome assembly OMNU01 (sample SAMEA103958113, study PRJEB25191) | human gut metagenome | reverse complement strand
TTGCACCAGAAAGCGTGATTTGCTCAGGTTATCTAGATTAGTCTTAGTCGTTTCCAGACCTTTGTTGACAGATTCGAGGTCAGCTTCGGCACGTTTTTTATCGTCCTCTACCCCTTTTTTCTGCCCAAATGGGTCAAAGCTATCGAGGCTACCAAGCCTACTGTTTGCATCCTGAATTTCCTTCATCAACTGGTTACGCTGGATAACCTGATTCTGAAACTGGTCCTGCAGATCGATCTGCTTAACGGCCAGTTGTTTATCAGACAATTGCATCAGGGCAGAGGTTGTTTCAATAACCGCATCTTTCAGATTAATGGCTGACTGCCTAGCGTCCTTAGCCTGCTGATGGAAGTAAAGCAGCGCGGATCCGGCAAGCATTGCTGCTCCAAATGGACCGCCTACAAGGGCTAATGCACCACGAGCAAGACCAACAGCAACAGAGGCGGCACGAGCGGTGACAGAAACCTGACGATTTGCGGCGGCCAGTTGCATCTTGGCTCGAGTAGCCAAATTTGTTTGCTCTGTCTCTTCTCGAATTAGGCGGTTAAATTCCCCCTGATAGTTGACATTAAGTCCATACTGCTTGGCGGTTTGCTGCATCTGGCGGTAATAACCAAACTCAGCATCGTTGCGCTTTAGCGTGGCCGCTGTCGCTTCCAGCGTTTTTCTGGCGCCGTCCGCCTGTGCAATGGAGGCTGCTTTTACTGCGGCTTGATTCTGCTGCCAAGCGCTCACGTTTTCACGCAGTCCAGCTGTCAGCTTGGTAGAAATGACCGGTATCAATGTGTAGAGAGCAACGTTGGCAACAGCATTGAAATTGTCAGTGAGAAGGTTAATGCCATCGGTGATGGACTGAATACCAGAACGCATCGGACCAGTGCTGCTTTGCCCAACCTTGATAATTAGCCCCTCGAAGGCACTGGTTAGCCCCATGACATCGCCATTCAGGTTATTAACACGAATGGCAGCTTGCTCATGCGCCGTCTGAGTTCCTGTAAGGGAGTGGGTCAGTGCGTCAAGCTTGTTACGGTTATCCACCAGAACAGAAGCTGCGTTAATGTTTTCAACGCCAAACATTTTGACGGCCTGTGCGGTCGATAGATTCTTTTTCGACAGATTTTCCAGCGCACCACTAAGCCCGACGACTGAAGGTTTAAGGGTTTTGTCCGTGCCCTTTTCTAGTGAAAGGATAACGTTACGCAGTGCGGTTCCTGCCTCGCCCCCTTTGATTTCTCGCTCTGCCAAAACTTGAATAGCTGCGTTCAGTGTTTCGAAGCCAACACCCGCCTGTGCAGCCGCGACACCACCATTCTTAATGGCTGCCGCTGTATCAGCAATTTCAGATGCACCAAATTTGGCACCAGCGGCGAGCACGTTGATATAGCGATCGGCCTCCTGCGCCCCAGCCCCGAATTGATTTAGGGAAAGTGCCAGCGTGCGGGTTGCATCCGGCAAAGTGGATCCCGCCGCCTGAGCAAGGGTCAGCGCACTTTTTGTTGCAGCGGTGAGCCCATCTGCGGTTTGGAGCAATTCAGGTTTAGCCGACGCCATTAGCTTCAAGGCTTCAACCGCTTGACTAGCGCTGTACTCGGTGCTGCGCCCCATCTCCTGAGCGGCCTCATCTAGGGTTTTTAGCTGAGCACCTGTCGCGCCAGTAATCGCTGAAAGGTCAGATAATGCCTGCCCATACTCTCTTGTCGTGGTAATAATCGCGCCCAACGACAAACCGACACCAGCGAAACCCGCCAGCCGACCAGCCACACCCGCGATGGTTTTACCCATCCGCGAATAGGCTTCATCTGTTTTTTTTGCATCCTCCTGTGCGTTACGATTGAATCGTTTAGAAGAATTCTCAGCATCACCGTACGCACCCATTAGCTGAGATTTAAAGTTGGCTGCGTTGAGATGCAGCCCGACGGCAAGGGAAGCAACGTCAGACATTACATTAATGCTCTCATTACTGCCGCACACGGATCGTTAACATTACTCACTGCATCGGGCGGCGGGGGTTCAGGAGGATCCATGACTTCTTCGTCTGGACGTTTGATGGCGCCAATGCGCATGAAATAAGCAAACCAATGGTAGAGCGTATCTACCGGAAGTGCGGCTATCGTTGAAGGGTCAGGCTCGCCCCAGCGGTCAGCTAACCAGAAAATCAGCTCAACCCAAGGCGAGCTGCTTAGTTTTTTTCCGCGTCCTCAAGTTTCCCCAAGGCATGCTTTTTCACTATGGCAATCGCATCGAGCAAGGCCACGTTATCATGCGCTTGCAGAAGATCAGCAGCCGTAGGCTTGTCTTGAGGCTCGATGGGGCTGCCGTCAGGTTGTACTAAGCAATCGACGATTAGCTGCACACTAAGTTCTGATGCTTTACGGGCATCTTCAGCTAACTGGCTGTCGCGCAATGCCTCTTCATGGTCGATGAGTTCACCTGCAGTCATACGACGAAGAAATACAGTAGTGCCAAAAATCTCAGTCGTAACAATGGTGTTTTTAGGTTTCAGTAGTGCAGATTTCAGAGCGGAGACGTCGAAGGTTGTCATGGTTGTTCCTAGGCTTCAGATAATAAAAAACGGCCCGTAGGCCGCATAAGAGATTAAGAAATCGCGATAACCGCGTCCGAGCTGGTGACCGGCGCTAATGCCGCAGAGGAAATCACAACGTGATAGGTTCCCGCATCATTCGCCGTGACGGACGCTTTAGTCAGCGTATTCGTATTTGCGGCTGGTATCGCTTTGCCGTCTTTAAACCACTGATAAGACAGCGGCGCCCCGTTGCTTGCCGAGGCGGTAACTGATAAATCCAACGCATCGCCTACCGCCAGTGTTGCGCCAGTAGGTTGAACCGATACGTTGATCACGGCTTTGGGACAACACCCCACTTCAGGTTGTTTTGTTTACCCTGTACGGTGATCTGGATAACCTCACTTGCCGGAGCGGTGATTTCATTCATCTGCCAACCAGATAACGCCAGCAGCATTGTGGCCGTTCGGCGGTTCGGTAGCTCAATATAGAACTGCACCGTTTGGCGTGCTTCAGCGGCATTTAAGAAATCAGCAAAATCCTCGTTATCAGGATCGTCAACAAAGCCCAGCGATTTTTCAGGCCCCTCCGGTAAATCAGAAATAAACTGTTTGCTGGTATCAATCAGCGTGGTGCAATCCACAAAACTACCCGTCTGACCCGTTGCCCCCAACGCCTTACAGTTAATCAGCGGTTTTAACGCGGCAACCTCAGCGCCTACCGCGCCCCATTTCACCACGGTACCCGCAGGCAGCATGGCGTATTCTGGCGAAGTTTTTTTATCATCAGCCATCGTTTTCTCTCTTCATTTGGTTGGTATAGCGAGTGCTATTGGTTTTGTTCAATACCGGCGCGTAACTCGACGGCGAGAACGCGAAGAATGCGGGATTTGTTGTAATCCATGGCAGGACGGATAAACGGCGCTGCCACCTGCTTGATGGTGCCGAACTCTTGCGCCAGCGCTTTCATATGGTGCTTTTTGCTGGGGCCTACTCTCAGCGTAATCACCGTAAGGTACTTATCATCATTCATACGGCTGGTACTGCGGATTTTGATGGTATCGCGCATGTGCTCACCGGCGCTGGCGTCGTCGAATCCAGCGTGCGCTTTCATATCTTCCAGCACCGGAGCTAATGCTTCGCGCCCCGCGTTACGCATTACTTTGACGGCCTTATCCCCCATGGCCAATAATTGCCGCTCAAGCTCCTGCAGTCCTTTCACCTCGATAGTGATCATGGGGAAACCTCGGCATACGTAATGAAATACTCCCGTAAGAGATCATAGAGTTGCTGGTTACTGGTTTGCGGGGTCGGTGTTTCTCGTAGGTTTCCGCGCTCGACATACTGAACGGGAAAATCGGCAATAAAGCCGTGGCGTATCGTCTGCCACTTGCCCCAAATCTGCCGATCTAACGTTTTCAACCGCGTGTAATCATTAAGAATAATGATGCGTATCTGAAAACGCGCACGCACAACCGAAGTCCGCACAAGCCCTATTTCAAGTGGTGGATCGGACACGCATTGGTAGGTGATCCCCTCCACCACATCTGCTGGCAGTAATAAGGGATAAACCGGCAGACCGGTGAGCGCTTCCAGTTCGGTTTTAATGGCCTGTTCTATCATGACGAATATCCGCCTCCGCCGTAATGATGAGCCGATCGGCATGGGTACGATCGGTTGAGCGCACCGTGAAGAACTGTTGCCCAAAAACAACCTGCCAGTCCTGCGCAACATCCTCGCGCGGTCGCAGCGTAAATTGGTAGGTCTGGACAACCTGCTGCTGTTCGGAGGTGCGGATCTTGCGATCAGAAATCGGCTCAACCTTTGCCCATGTCTTTGCTACTTCTACCGGCTCATCCGGCAGCGGCTCCCCGAGCGGGCCGCGCCGTTGCTCAATCCGTCTCAATGTAATGCGTTTATTCAGCTCGCCAGCCGAGAGGGGTTTCATAATGGTTTAAACCGGTAAGGCTCGAGCAGCGCACGATAGGAGAACGGCACCGGCATTAATTGCTCTGGGCTGACCGCTTCACGGTTGGCATACCAATGTCCCACCATCATCATCAATGCCAGCTTGATATCGGTCGTCAATAGCAACGCATCGCCCGAAACATCCTGCGCTTTCTCCACCAGCGTGCGGTTTAAGAAGGTTTCAGCAGCAGCCTTCGCCGCCTGTGCATAGAGCGTTAACAGTGCGTCTTCGCTCTTATCATCAATACGGCACTGTTGGCGTAGTTCCTCTAATTCTGGCGTCATAAGCACCTCAAGAAAGGCGGCATAACGCCGCCACGGGATTATTTAGAGGCAGGTGCTGCCGCCAGTTTGAGGAGTTTCACCGCATGGCTGTCCACCATCATCGAGCCCACACGTTTTGTGGTGTAAAAACCGACAAACGGCTTTTTGGTGTACGGATCACGCAACATACGAACACCAATGCGATCCAGAATGGTGAAACAGCGCTTAAAGTTACCAAAGCCAATCGGTGTGGCATCCCCGCCGATATCGGGGAACTGTTCGTTCTCCGCAATGCCATAGCTCAGCAACGAAGACGGCTGGCCCAACTGCAAGCCCGGCTGCCACAGGTAGTTACCCTGTGAATCTTTCAGCGTACGCACAGTAAACAACGTGTTGTTATTCATCATAAAGCGTGCGCCGTTGCGGTACGGCTTGCGTAGCGTATACACCAGCTTGATGATTTCATCAGCGGTAATGGCCGTCGGTTTAGCCGCCAACAAATGCTGCAGCTTGCCCCAAGCACGATCCTTATCCGCTTCATCCGTACTGCCGTAGGTCAGTAAGCCCTTGGGTTTTTTACTGCCATCGCCGTTAGTGAAAGCAATCTCTTCTTGCTCAGCAAACTCCTGCGTGAGCTCCGTGGTAATAAAATTCTCTACGTCAAAGTACGCATCATCGAGCATGGTTTGCGTAGCCATCGGGTTGGCGTAAATCTCACCCCAAACAGGCTCAATAATTGCCAGCTTTGAGGTGTTAGTTTCAGGACGCGCATCGGTTTCCCCTACCCAGCCGCTATTCGTCCCACCTTGATTCACCAATTTTTTATAGTTTGGGGTCCCCATGGTGATCACGTTACATTCGGCACGCATCACCACTTCATCTTTCAACGCGCTGATGATATTGCGATCCAGTTCTTCCGGTACCGCATAGCCCCCATCTGGATCGGTTGTGGTCTGCATCGCTTTGCGCTCCAGATCGGCCAACCCATCTTCTTTACCCTTACGCACAAACTGACCGAATGCCGTCTTATGCTCAGTCGCCGCTTTTGAGCCGTTACCACCACCGGGACGTTTTACTGCCACTAGCTCCTCTTCTAATGCCGATTTCAATGCATCGAGCTCGGTCAGTTTGCCGTTAAGCGTCTCAACGGTTTCAGACAGCTTGCCCTTTTCCTGCTCGATAGCCTCAAGGCGCTTATCATTTTTCTGGCGGAATTCGTCAAAGTTACCTTTCAGCTCATTCGCGACCTGTTCAATGTCTTTAATATCTACAGCCATGGTGTTACTCCTGATTAAAATTGATTGATTTCAGTGCATTTAATGCCGCGCTCAGGTCGCCAGCGTCTCGCTGTGAAAGTGCGCTGTAGCCATCCGCCATAAATGCCTTGGCTTGGCTTTTGGAAAGTCCAACGTCTCGCAGGACTCGCTCAATACTTTTGGGTGATGGCGTCTCCCCACGCGCAAATGCGGATTTCACATCGCTCACACGCGCCTCATCATTGGCAGGGAACGTCACCGGACTGACCTCCCAAAGGTCGATCTCTTTAAGCAAGAAAGCTTCTTTAGTGCGGTCGTATTCGTAATCTTTCAGCGCGTAGCCAATAGAAAGGCCGGTTAAAGAACCGGCCTTCATGTGGGCATGTGCGCGTTTGGCGAGAGGGTCATCATCGATGAGTAATCGCCCCCGAACAAAGAGCCCCACCTCATCCTCTTTCATCTCGGTATAAATCCCGATGGGCTCTTGCATATCGTGCTGCCAGAGCATTGCCGGTAAGCTGCCTTTTTCGCGCCAAAGGCTGAGCGATTTAGTAAAGGCACCCGGTACAACGATGTCATCGAAACAATCTTTGACGCCGAACACCGAGCCGTAGCCCTCAAACTCACCGCTGTCGCTGACTGACTTGAGTTTCAGTGGCACATCAAGACGTTGTTTGATCATCGTCATTGGGTTCTTCCTGTGGTTTAGGTTTTGCGCTATCGGTCGGCTTCGTGGTCATATTCATCGGGGTGAGGTACACATCACCGCCCGGACGCGGGTTACGATCTTCTAATTCGAGGCAATCATTAGGGGAGTACATTCCCCAGTTGATGGCGGTGGCGTAGGCTTCAAAACGAGATTTCATGTCGCCGCGTAACAACGCCCCAACGTTGAATTTGGCGTATAGCTGCCCTTGTTTACTGGCCTTCACTAATCCAAGATTAATTCGCTGTTCAATACGTGTGAGGTAGGGAACAAGCGAGTAATTGATAAAGCCGATCCCAAGGTTCTCAATATTGTTGAATGTCGCTCGATCGGTGTTTTGCACCAGATGCATGGGCACACGGAAAATGCGGCAAATCTCCTCGAGCTGAAATTTACGGGTTTCTAAAAACTGAGCATCTTCAGCCGAGAGACTGATTTGGTTCCATTTCAGTCCCATCTCCAAAATCATTGGCTTGTGGGCGTTCGCCAACCCTTGATGCCTATCTTCAAAATCGCCTTTTAAGCGATTAAAGGCCTCATCCGATAGCGTCTGATCGGTTTCCAGTACCCCACTGGTGACCGCACCATTACTGAAAAGGCGTGAACCATGCTCTTCCGTTGCCATCCCCAGTCCGATCGCCTGACGTGCATACGCAATCGGACTTAGTCCATTGAGGCCATCGAGCGTAAAGATACGCACATGCCAAATCTCTTTCTGGCTCAAGGTATCGCTTGAACCATCGGGAAACGTCACCTGATAGACCGGCTCCCACTGGCTGTTTAGTTTGGCGACAACGCTACCGGGATCGAGCGGGAGCAACTCGACAACCTCCCCCAGCGCCATGACTTTGTACGCAAAAAAGTTACCGCGCAGACATAAACAGGCGATGAGTAATTCCCAAAACTCTTGGGGGGTCATATAGCCGTTAGGTTTGACCGAAAGCAGCTTATAAAGCCGTTCTTTAATGGCCTTTTTGCTTCCACGATCTAATTGTTCATACAGAGAGCAAGGCAACATGCCCACCGATTCGGCTAACACGCGAACACACCCAAATACCGCGGTAAGCTGCATGGCCAACTGTGGGCTCACTCTTTTTCCTACATAAGTGTCATAGGAAATGCCGATAAGCTCACTGAGCGCCTGTGGTGTCATCGCCTTATCACCCGACTTGTGGAACATACCCGGAAAGAACATCACCCCTCCTTATCGGGGTTCCCCGTCTGGGTACCCAACATCCGAGACACCAAGAAAGACCAGACCAAACACAATAGGCCAGCCACAATAAATCCTGCAGGCGGATATATTCGCCACACGCCATACGTCAAAAAAAGCGCGCCAGCGAGCCCCACCAAGATCGACAAGGCGGTAAAAAAATGTGGTAAAGACATAATGGTTAAACCGTTAGAGGGAACGAAGGCCGTAGGTCTCGATGTGTGTGGAAAGGCTATCACCCACGTCACCACCGTTGACCAGTAATCGACTCATGGCAGTAAACAGCGCGGCGGGACCATCAATTTTGGCCTCCGGCGTCGATTTATTGGGGAAGATATTGTCATTTTTATCTGGTTTTACCGTGACGTTCGACATCATCCAGTTCATCACTGGATGGTTGCTATGATGGAAACGCCCCCCATAAACCAAGGCTTCTAGCTCCTTCATTGCCTCAGAAAAATTACGCACCGTCTGCGGCACCTCCACTAGCGGCAACCCTTCTTCCGCTAATGCCAGACTAAACTGTGTCGCGCTCCATGGGTCAAAACCAATCTCCTTAAGGCTTTCGCCCGTTACCCATATTTGCAGCTCTTCTTTAATCTGCCCATGATCGATAACGTCACCGTCTGTCAGAATGAGCTTATCCATATCAGCCCATTTGCGATAAAGCTCTGCCTGTTGGCGCGAACATCGTTCTAATCGCCCTTCAGGTAACCAGAATTTAAAATCAGCATGCACATGGCCATTGTTGGCCTGCCATACTTTGACCGCCGCACAAATATCAATTTTGTTAGATAGGTCTACACCCACCCACATTGGGTAGGTTTTTAGTTCATGCTGAGGGGCAAGGTATTCGCATTTATCCCATTTCAGCATGTCCATCCACGCAGACTCAGCGGTCACCCAAATATTTAAATGCTTGGTGTAGAAGTTAATACGCGCTGATACCTGCTCTTTGGCTTTTTTGGCAAGACGGCGCAAATCATCCCAACGCTTACAAATACCCAAGCCGGGATTGGCCTTTTGCCATACCGTCTCATCAAAGGGATCATCATCCGCATCCAGCGTAAAAATAATGGCAAAAAAGGTATCGTCATCCACCTGCCCACGCAGCACCTTAATGGCATAGTCGCGCTGTTCGTAGCAGATCCCTTCTTTATTAAAACCCGCCGTCGTTATGGCAAAGAGTAAAGATTGCAAACGTGCGCCGGTCGCCGTTTCCAAAACATCCCACACATCACGGGTTTTATGTGCATGCAGTTCATCGACCACCGCGCAATGAATGTTAAGGCCATCAAGGTTGTTCGCCTCACTGGATAGGGGGAGAAACCGCGATGAGGTTTGCTCTTGAAAGATAGCGAGCTTATTAAATTCAAATAATCGCCCGAGCGTGGGTTTTGCTTGCTTGACCATGCTTTTTGCATCGTCAAAAACGATACGCGCCTGATCGCGAGTCGTGGCAGCAGAGTATACCTCAGCCCCTCCTTCTCCATCCGCGCCCGTCATATAAAGACCGACACCCGAGGAGAGTGTTGATTTAGCATTTTTACGCGCCACTTCGTTATAGGCCGTTCGAAAACGTCGCACCATCACAGGACGGCCACTGCCATCATTGCGTAGCACCACCTCTCCGGTATTTTCATCCACTAGCGGGATCACAAACCCAAAAATATTGATGAGAATGAAAACATGCCAATCCATCAGTTCGATAGGTTTTCCGGCTAGGTTACCCTTCACGTGGGGAACGAATTTATAAAAATTAAGGATATGTTGAGCGCGAGGTTCACTGAAAAAGACACCGCGCTTCTCACCGTTTTTGAGGTCATCTAGAAAACGCTGGCAAGCTAGCTTAACCAGATCACAAGCAATGATTTCCCCCGCCACGACTTTTTCAGCGTAGCGAATACCATCAGCCACCTTTGCCATTTAGTCTCTCGCTTTTAAGAATTCGGCGAACGGGTCTTCGCCTGCTGGTGCTTTTATTTCGACTTTAGATCGACTCGCAGGCGTCATACCAAACTCAGATAACATTGCGCGGATACGTTTCCATGCATCAGCCTTCATCATGGCTGCCGGATGCGGCTTTATCATGCGGATCTCTCGCTCTTTTCTTTCATCACCATCGCTTTCGCTATAAACGGCGTAGGTATACCCCTCGCGATCCAACGTGTCACAGTGATGCCGATACTCAATGTAGGCTTCAACCAATAATTCCAAAGCCCGTCCATCGAGTTGTGACATAACGCCGAGAGCGTCGAGCTCCTCGGCCATACGCTTAAACCAATACTTCCCCTGCTTATCAAAATACTTGGGAGTTGGGGGTACCCCTGAAGGGGGCTTGGGCTCGTTTTTGTTTATAGCGCGTTTTGATGGGTTACCCTTCACCAAACGTAGATGGGTCGGGGTTTTCGGTGGTCCTGACATAATCGAAAACTCCTATTAATCATCGGTTGGGGGACCCCAAAAAAAGTTTTCTAACCTGCGGCGATCTGGAAAGAGGTAAAGCGGCGGTCCTTTAGGCTGAGAGGGGTAGAGATTTGATCCCCCCCTCCCCCTCATCCCAACCGCTCTCTGGCGGTCTTGGCTCGATGGCAAGGCCAGCACAATCCCTCAAGGTTGGCGTCATCATCGGTTCCGCCATGGCTCTTAGGTTTGATATGGTCAACCGTGGTCGCGGGTATGGCTCGACCTTCACGCAAGCAGGCTTGGCAAAGGTGCTTATCACGGTGAAGAATGCCGCCCGAATGATGATCCACTTGCTACCGTAGCCACGTTCGTGGCGGCTCTTGCCCTGCTGGTGGTTCTCCCATCCTGTATTACGGTGCTCATCGCAATAGCCGCTGCGGTCAGTAGTGGTATTGCGGCAGCCATGCTTACGGCAAGCGTGTGGGATAGCTCTAGGCACCTTAGCGCATGCTCCCATGTATCAACCCACCGGGACGACACTCAGTCTTGATCGCGTCATTAACGAGCTTTCGCACATCCTTGCTTAGCTGTCGTTTGTTGACAGGTATGCACGGCGCGGTTGCTGGGCACAAGAACATTGCGCCATTGAATACATTGAATGCATCGCTACCACGTATAGATGCGTTAAGCTCTTCCAACTTCTGTTGCGCGTCGCTAATGTCGGCATCGATTTGAACAGTCACTTTACTGATCACCTTGCCTTTATCGTGCGTCTGTACATTGTTGGCTGGATGCCATAGTGAATGGCGACGATGGTCGTTTGAATGTTCAGAGTCTGCATTTCCTGCTAATATTCCGGGCGCTGAGATTTTCAGTGGGAAATATTCAGGTATTCCGTTTACTGTCGTTCTCAATCCCCACGCATCGTACTGAGCCGAGCCAGCAGCATTCGATACCTCATAGCCGTCACTATTATTAGTAATGCTCATACTTGCCATCACGTCTCGCAGTGATAGATGTTTCATTTAGAATAATCCTCTATATGTGAAAGTATCGCCCCGCCTGATTCAGAGACAACCCGCATTCAAAACAGTGTGTTTATCCTGTAATAACGAATGGCCAAACTGATAAACCAGCAGAAAATAAAAAGGCCACCAGCGGTGACCTCATGTGATTTAGTGTTCTTTTGGCATTATCGCAGGTACTCATCGAATGCCTGCTGTAATGCCTATTGCCGAGTCACTTTGTTAAAGATGCGTTCACAGGTTTGTCCTGCGCTATAAGCGCGGTCAGCCTCTTTTGCATACTCTCCTGCTGCTTCGTTTGATTCGCTGAGCAACTCGGTAAGCAATATGATGGCTTGGGACTTTGACGCGCTTGAGCTGGCAGCGCTGGAAAGCTTGCCAGTTTCACTGTCTGCGAATTGTTGCCTGAGCTGTATGAGCTGTTGCTGCAACCTGTTAGCAGAACGCTTAGCATTAATGGCATCAACTTTAAGCCGTTTGTTGTCTTTCTCTGCATCTTTAGCCGCCTGATTTGCTGCCTGTTGTCTGCGTTGCTCTTCTGCTCGTTCGTCTGCCTGTCGCCGCGCTAGAGCATCAGAATCATCTTTATCACGCTGCATCCATTTCAATTGCCAAGATTTATCAACCTGATGGTATTTATCGCGGTAATGACTAGCTATTTTCCCAGCAACGAGCAAAGCCACCAGCAACACACCTATTGCCATCATTCGCCAACTGAAATTGATATTCATTGGACTATATCCCAGCAAGTAAGCTCCGATTCTTGGCCTCTTCGCACCGGCTGCCCAGCGCAATTATTTTCTTTAATCCTACAATCTCTGCCTCCATCGAATATCCAGCGCCTTATCTCAGCACAAGCACCAATACGATCACCGGCATTCAACTTCTTATAAAACGTAGAGGGGAAGCATTTAGCGGGACCGATGTTGTAAGGGCAAAAGGAAGCGATACCGGCGACGGCAGGCTCTGAGAGTGGCACTGTCACATTACGCCTAACCCATGCGATAGCTTTATCACGCTCTAACGCGTCATAGCGCTTGCACTGGCTGTATGAAAGTTTCAATCCTTGAGTGACTGGTTTCCCCTCAATGCGCGTCAACCCACGACATATTGACCAGATCCCCCGCCCATCCTGATACGCGATAGTTCGAACGCCCTCTTTCTCATCCAGAAACTGATCAAGGATTTTGTCAGCTGTAGCCCCACCGAGAATTAATGCTAGAACCGCAGCACTGAGTTTGGTTTTAGTCCCCATCAATCACGCTCCAGCATCTCCAGCTCTTCATTCACCGGCGCAGCAGCTATCACCTGACGGCTTTGAATCCACTCACGCAATAAGCGCTCACGACGGCAGCGGAAATAAATCCCCGAAATAAGGCCAGCCAGAGTGCAAAAAATGCCAACAATGATGCCGACAACCATCCACTCGCTGGGTGAGAAGAAATTAATCAGGCTGAATAGCCATGACGAAACCCCACCAGCAAGTAAGGCGTTATCGGCAGCACGTGTGTACATTCTTTTCATCCTTCACCTCCACCAGCGAGGCGGGGTTAATGTGTGGGATAGCGCCCAGCCGTAACCACTCTCAGCTAGAAAGTATTTAGTGTGTGGATGGTTGTTTGCTGAGTGCTAGGTATGCAAAAGGCCACGATTCTCGTAGCCTAATATATTGAAAGTGCAATGTTTTTATCTATACAAAGCAATC
>OMNU01000964.1_pt1 | contig 13098 bp, 9 predicted proteins | sample 1673511 | NCBI WGS metagenome assembly OMNU01 (sample SAMEA103958113, study PRJEB25191) | human gut metagenome | reverse complement strand
TTCACTGCATGCGCCGAAAAAGCGCCAGACACTGCCCAATCCCAGCAGCCCGCAAGCGACGCGGCCGTTCCCGCCGATGACAAGGCAGCAGAAACGTCCACAGCCACGCCCGAAGAACCCGTTACGATCAACTTCTGGCATCACTACAGCGCCCAGTCGGCGGAGAACGAAACTCTTATGAATGTTCTCATCCCCCGATTTGAGGAAGAGAATCCCGGGATCAAGGTCAACGCCGTCTCGCACGAGTGGGCGGACCTCCATGACAAGATCCTCATCAGCGCGCAGTCCAACACGCTGCCGGATGTGGCGCGTCTGGATATCGCGTGGGTGCCCGAATTCCAGAAGATGGGCATTCTCACCGCGCTCGACGAGGAAATGGCCGATTTTGATTCCGTCACCGCCGATCTGCTGGAGAGCGCCATGAGCACCGGCTTCGTCTCCGGACACTACTACGCAATGGCGCTCAACACCAATACGAAGATCCTCTTCTATAACGAAAAGGCTCTCGAAGAGGCCGGCGTCGCCGTTCCCGCGACGATGGACGAATTTGTGAAAGCCGTCGCGGCAGTCTCCGGGAAGAACAGCGCCGGACAGACGGTTTGGGGTCTCAATGAGCCCGCGCTCGCCGGCTGGAACGTCCTGCCGTACATCTGGTCGAACGGCGGCGAGATCACGAACGAGGACAATACCAAGGCCAGCGGCTACATCAACAGCGAAAAGACGATCGCTGCCGTGCAGATGCTCGCGGATATGGCGAAGAACGGTGAGCTTTCCGGCTACAACAGCGGTGATATCCCGATGACCGACGGCTTCGGCACCGGCCGGTATATCTTCCTTCTCGAAGGCCCGTGGAAGACCGCGGAGCTTGCGGGCGCCTATCCCGACATGGCCTACGGCAACTGCCAGCTGCCCGCCGGGGAAGCCGGATCGATCTCCGTGCTCGGCGGCGAGGATATCGCAATGTTCAACGGCTCCCACAAGGACGCCGCGTGGAAGTTCATGCAGTTTATGACGAGCCCGTTTGCCGAGGAAGAGATGGCCAAGTGCGGCCAGATCCCCGTGAACAAGACGGCGCTCGAGAGCGAAACCGTGAAGAATGCTTCCTTCGCTCCGTTCCTTGAGGCCATCACCACGGCGAAGGCCCGCCCCGCGGTCGCTTCGTGGTCCGAGATCGACAACGAGCTCACGACCGCCATGACGAAGATCCTCGTCAACGGCGCGGACGTGAAGGAAACGCTCGACGCGCTGGCGGTCACGATCGACGGCCTGCTTGCCTAAATTTAGCATAATCCTTCGTATTCCGCAACAGTTTTATCATGCCCCGCCGCGTCTGGCGGCGGGGCGACCGTATTCCGCAGGGGAGGGATGGCCATGATGCTGCGTTCCGGCAGAAATAAAGCCCAGTTCGCGGCGCTGCTCGTGCCGGGGATCATCGTTTTCGCGCTCTTTACGGTCTATCCGATCGTAAAGCTCTTCGTTATGAGCTTTCTGCGCTGGGATCTCGGGTCGGTATTTCAAAAGAGCTTTGCCGGGTTTGAGAACTATAAGGCGGTGCTGAGCGATGAGACGTTTTTCATCGCCTTTGAAAATACGCTCATCTATACGCTCGTCACCGTGCCGGGGCAGATGGCGCTCGGCCTTCTCGCGGCGGTGCTCATCCACTCCATCCCACGCTTTCAGGTGACGTTCCGGGTCATCTACTATATCCCGGTCATCACATCGTGGGTCATTGTTTCGCTCGTATTCCGGTACATATTCAACACCGAGGGCATGCTCAACTATTTCCTCTGCAACGTGCTGCACCTTACGAAGGACTATGTCCCGTGGCTGAATACCCGCTGGGGCGGACTCACGGTCGCCATGCTGCTCGGCATCTGGAAGGGCGTGGGATGGAACCTTGTGGTGTTTCTCGCGGCGCTCCAGTCCGTGCCGGCGGAGCTTTACGAAGCGGCGGACGTGGACGGCTGCACCGGCTGGAAAAAGTTCTGGTACATCACGCTCCCGAGCATCCGCCCGACGATCCTCTTCGCGCTCGTCATGCTCACGATCGGCGGGTTCAACGTGTTCACGTCCATCAAAATGATCACCGACGGCAAGCCCATGCACCAGACGGACACGGTGCTCACGTGGATGTATTATAAGGCGTTCAGCACCGGCGAGTTCGGCTACGCCGCGGCGCTGAGCTTCATCGTGGCCGTCACGCTGATGATCCTGGCGTTCCTGCAGTTCCGCGCCATGAAGCGCCAGAACGACTGAGGGAGGGGAGAGGTATGAAAAGCAGAAAAAACCGCTGGAGCCTCGCGCTCCGCTACATTCTCCTTCTTCTGGGCGGCGCGGTGTCGGTCATGCCGATGATCTATATGCTCTCCACGTCGCTCCGGCCGAACGGCGCGCTCTATGAGTTTCCGCCGCACTTTTTCCCGAAGCTCAGCGAGATCACGCTGGAAAACTACCGGTACATCTTCGCGCAGGAGAAATTCTATCTCAACTTCATCAACAGCGTCATCGTGGCAGTCATTACGATCGTCCTTGCGGCGATCATCGCCTCGGCGCTCGCGTACTGTCTCGCGCGGTTTGAGTTTCCGGGGAAAAAGCTCCTTTTCGCGCTCGTCATCGGCATGATGATCATCCCCGGCACGACGCTCATCATCCCGCAGTTTCAGCTCGCGTCGTTTTTCGGCATCACGAACAGCCTCACGGGGCTTATCCCGTTCTATGTCGCGTGGGTCATCCCGTTTTCCACGTTTATGATCAAAAGCTACATCGAGAGCATCCCGCGCGAGTTTGATGAGGCGGCGTATGCCGACGGCGGGAGCGTATTCACGGTGTTCTTCCGCATCATATTGCCGCTCGACAGTCCCGCTATCGCGTCGGTGAGCATATTTAACTTCCTCACCGCGTGGGAGGAATTCACCTGGGCCATGACCGTTATCAACGATAACGCCAAGCGCACACTGCCCATCGCCATCTCCGGCTTTTTCGGCCAGCACCAGTTCACGCAGTGGGGCTATGTGTTCGCCATGTCCGTGGCGAGCCTCGTGCCGGTGCTCATCGTGTTCATCCTCTGCCAGAAATACTTCGTCTCCGGATTGCAGGCCGGCGGACTCAAAGGCTGAAGCATAATTATGTAAACTAAGTGTCCCGAAGAATCCTCTTCGGGACATTTGCTGTATAATCCGTTTGTAACCTTTGGCATGCTTCGATTGTTTTATTGATGAAGGGCCTTTCATAAAGAGGAATCATGCATGAAAACAGAGACAAGCGTGGTCGTGGAAAAATATAAGGACAGTATCTTTTCCGCGGCGTTCAATGTCTGCGCGAACGCTGCGGATGCGGAGGACGTTGTTCAGGATACGTTTATCCGCTACCACACGACAAACACGCAGTTTGCCGACGAGCAGCATATCCGCGCATGGCTGCTCCGTGTGGCGATCAACAAGGCGAAAAATGTGACGATGTCCTTCTGGCGGCGCAGAGGCGTACCGCTGGAGGATTATGCGGAAACGCTCGCCTTTCCGTCGCCGGAGGCGGGCGACCTGTTTGAAAAGGTCATGAAGCTGCCGGAAAAGTACCGGATCGTGATCCATCTCTTTTACTATGAGGATTACTCGGTGCGGGAGATCGCCGGGATACTGCGCATTACGGAAGCAAACGTAAAGGTGCGCCTTTCCCGGTGGCGCAGACTGCTGAAAGAAGCGTTACAGGAGGTTTGGACGGATGAATAACGGAGAACTTTATAAACAGGCGTTCGGCGCGCTGCACGCGCCGGATACCGTTTCGCTGACGGCGGAAAAAGGGGCGGAGCGGAAAACCTTCCGCCCGGGACGGCGGCTCGTGCTCGTCTGCGCCTGCACGGTGCTGGCGCTCGGCCTTGCCGTGACAGCGTATGCCCGCGGCGGCCTGATCCTCGGCCATGTTTTCGGCTGGGGGAATAATATGGAGGTCACGACCGGCATTGACGAAAACGGCGAAAGCTACAACGAGGTGCGCCTCCACACGGAAAATCTGACGCCGCCGGTCGTGCAGCGCGGCGGCAGGATGATCTTCATCGTCAATAATGAGGCGATCGACATCACCGACGAGCTCTCGCCGACGAAGGCGTTCCGCTATGACTACACAGACACGGACGGCAATACACACGTCTGGCTCGTTGGTCTTGTTTCCGATGACACGGCAAATTACGGCTACGCGGAGTATATAAAGCGCTCCGACGGAACATGGCTCGGCGGATGCTCCGTCGGAGTCAGTCTCGACGCGGACGGACGCTCCTCGGCGCTCTGGCTCGAATCGGCCAAGCAGGAGCTGAATATCCGCTGGTAACAAACCGCCGGCGTATCGCAGATCGCGATATGCCGGCGGCATTATAGTATCCTATGAACCTTAATTGCCGGTCTCGGGTGTGCCGAGAGTAAAGGCGTAGCGCATTTCCAGCGCGTGGAAGAGCTGCTGCATGACGCCCTGCGCAATGGCGCGGATGTCGAGCGAGCGAATCTTCTGCACGACACGCTCGATCTCCTCCGCCGGGACGCCGTAGCCGCCCAGACTCAGCCGGAAGAAGGCGTCGAGCTTTTCCTCAAGCGGGAAGTCCTCCGAGCAGGGATGCGCCATGTACCCGCGCATGATGCCCGCCGAGCCGAGTTCCATAATATAAAAATCGCGCTCGGTCATTTCGGGATGGTAGGAGCCGAAAATGGCGTACAGCTCCTTCGCCGTCTGGCGGAAAATGTACTCCGAGGCCTCGTTCTGCGTGTAGGCTTCGATGTAGATCTCGCGCAGGTTCTCGTTGAGCTCCGTGAGCGTGAGCTGGATGGCGGTCTCCACGGCATAGACGAATACCGGCGGAAGGTCCGCGTCGGTAATGCGCCGGGCCATGCTGAACTGGTTGTCGAACATGAACTCGACGAGCTCGGTGAGCACGCCGTCCTTGGCGCGGAAAATATTCTGGAACGTGCTGTTGGAAACATCCGCCTTCTGTACGATCTCGGCGACGGTCGTTCTCTTGTAGCCCTTTTCCAGAAACAGCTTTACGCATACGGTGAGGATCCGCCGTTTGGCGGGCAGACTGGCACTTGTGATAGCGATGGGAACCACTTCCTTTGGAAACATATTAACTATAAGTATACCATTAAGGTAGGAATAAATGCAAGGAAAACCCGTCGAATATCCGCGAAAAAGAAGCAGCGCCGCCGTCACAAGGACAAAACGACGCTGCCGGAGCAAGAGAAAGTACAAAGTCAGTCTGTGGCCGCCGCGGACGCGGGAAGCGCGTATTTGCGGGCGTAGCGGTTAAATTCGCGGATAAAGTCGGAGCTCTCGAGACGCGTGGCGCGCAGCGACTCGTGAAGGTTGAGATTGTGCTGCGCCGTATCGATGACGCACCCGGCAATGTTGGAGCAGTGGTCGGACGTGCGCTCGAGACCGGTGAGAAGATCGGAGAGGATGAAGCCGAGCTCAATGCTGCACCCGCCCTGCTGCAGACGCCGGATGTGGCGCGTGCGCATCGATTCCTTGAGCTGATCGATGACCTGCTCGAGCGGCTCGACCTCGGCGGCGATGGAGCTGTCGTTCTTCTCGAAGCACGCAAGGGAAAGATCGAGAATTTCGCTGACCGCCCCGGATAGCACCGAAAATTCGGCGACGGCGCTCGGAGAGAATGTGAGATTCTTGCCGCGCAGCTCCTCGGCGGATTCGAGCGTGTTGACGGCGTGGTCGGAGATGCGCTCAAAATCGCCGATGGATTTCAAAAGAGCGGCGGCCTCTTCGCTTTCCGCGGTGCCCATCTGCTCGGCGCTGAGCTTTACGAGATAGGTGCTGAGAATGTCCTCGTAATGGTCGCACAGCTCCTCGTCCTGCCGGATCCTCTCGGCGAGAGCGGGGGAGTAGCTGTCGATCGCGGTGAGGGAATCCTTCAGTGCGCGCACGGCGTGCTCGGCCATGTCTGCGGCAACGGCGCGGCTCCGGGAGAGCGCCAGCGCCGGTGTTGCGAGCAGGCGCTCGTCCAGCTCCACGCGCTGTTCCTTCTCGCCGCTGTCCGGCACGATCCGGATGGCGAGCTTTTCAAGCAGTCCCCCGGCGGGCAGGAGCATGGCGGTGCAGAGAAGGTTGAAGGCCGAGTGGGCAATGGCGATGCCGGAGCGGGTCGCGGCCTCGTCGAGCAGCGCCGGGGCGAGCGCTGCGCGCACTACGGTGAACACCGTGAGCAGAACGACGACGCCGATGACGTTGAACATCAGATGCACCACGGCGGCGCGGCGCGCGTTTTTGTTCGTGCCGATGGAGGAGAGGAGCGCCGTCACGGTCGTGCCGATGTTCTGGCCCATGATGATGGGGATCGCTGCGGCGTAGCTCACCGCGCCGGTGGCGGAGAGCGCCTGCAAAATGCCGACCGAAGCCGAGCTCGACTGGATGATGCCCGTGAGCACCGCGCCGGCCACCACGCCGAGCAGCGGGTTTTTGAATGCAAGGAAGAGATTAACGAACACCGGGTCATTGCGCAGCCCCGATACCGCGCCGCTCATCGTCTCCATGCCGAACATCAGCGTGGCGAAGCCGAGCAGGATGACGCCGGAATCCTTTTTGCGGCTGCTTTTGCAGAAAAGATAGAGGACGATGCCGATCACGGCGAGGATCGGGGTAAAGGAGGTCGACTTGAGGAGGCGGACGAGCACGCTCGTGCCGTCAATGTCGCCGAGACTCAAAAGCCACGCCGTCACGGTCGTGCCGACGTTCGCGCCCATAATGACGCTGATCGACTGGCGCAGCGTCATCAGTCCGGAGTTTACAAAGCTGACGACCATAACGGTCGTTGCGGAAGAGCTCTGGATCACGGCGGTCACGCCGAGACCGGTGAGAAAACCGGCGATGGGCTTTCCGGTCATTTTGTCGAGAAGGGAGCGGAGCTTTCCACCGGCGCGCCGTTCGAGCGCCTGCCCCATCAGACTCATGCCGAAAAGGAACAGCGCCAGGCCGCCGAGCATCGTAAGCGTGTCAAAAATGTCCATAAATTTTCCTATGCGTCGATTGACAAGGGCACACGCGGTTCTGCCGGGCGGAAATGCCCTCATACTGCGTCAAAGCCCTTGAGAATACACAAAGTATTCTCTGCGGCCTTTTCCTTGTCTGCGAGCATTTCTGCTCCGGCAGAACTGCTTCGCATCGGACAGCCTTGGATTTTCGAGGGATTTTTGTTCTTTTGGACGCAGGCGGGCTGTCGCCCGCCAAGGAGAAAAGGGCAAAAAGCACCGAAAGGACTGGCTGTCCGACGCATGGGTTTCCTGCCCGTCGATGGCTTATTTTCTCCGACGTACACGCCGCCGGAGAAAATGATTTAGACTCTATTTGCGCCTGCGGGCGCAAACTCTGCGAGGCTTTTTCGACAGCCTGAAAGACGGTCCGCAGACCGTCTTTTTCCTTACGAAGCCGCTTCGAGCATATTCTCCATGGAGATGCCGTATCCTTTGGTGGGGTCGTTCACGAGCACATGCGTGACCGCGCCGACGATCTTTCCGTTTTGCAGAATGGGCGAGCCGCTCATCCCCTGCACGATGCCGCCGGTCACGGCGAGAAGATCGCCGTCCGTGATCGTGAGCGTGAGCTTCCCGCCGTCGCCGCTGCGCGCGATGCGCGTGATCACGGCGTCATACGATCGCACGCCGCCGGTACTGACGGTGGAGAGGATCGTCGCCTCGCCGAGACGGATCTCGCTCTCCGCGGCGACCGGCATGGCCGGAAGCGTGCCGAGCGGCGTCCGGCTCGTGCCGAAAATGCCGCGGACCGTGTTCTCCTCGATCGAGCCGATCGGCGAGGCGCTGCTCGCGCCGCCGCACAGCTCTCCCGGCGCGCCGCGCTCGCCCATAACGACGCCGGTGACGTCCGCCCGGTAGATCTCCCCGCCGGAGGCGCTCATCAGCTCGCCGGTCTCCGGCAGACCAACGCCGTGGCCGAGCGCGCCGTACTCCCCGGTAGCGGGATCATAAAATGTCACGGTACCGAGCCCGCGCACCGCGTCGCGCAGCCAGAGCCCGATCTGATACGTTCCGCCGCTGCCGAGCTTCGGCGTAACAGCAAACGTTTTCGTCTCGCCGCCGCGCTCGACGGAGAGCGTCACGCCCTCGCCCGAAAAGGCCGCCGCGCGGCGCAGAAAGTCCTCAGCGCCCGTCACGCGCTCACCGTTTACCGCAACGATCTTATCGCCCGCCTGCACGCCCGCTTCTCCCGCCGGGCAGCACGCGCCGCCCTCCGAGGCGATATCCGCGAGCGCGGACACCACCACGCCGTCGCACCGCAGCGATATCGCCACCGCCTCGCCGACCGGCACGAGCGCGTCGCCCGGCTCCGCGGCGAGCGCCGCGCTCGTCAGCGCCAGCAGCGCGGCAAGCAGGGCGAATACATATTTTATCTTTCTCATAGGACTGCCACCCTTATCCTTCCCATGCTTTTGCATGTTTCGCACCGCAAGCAGCTTCTTTGCGGCGGCCTATTCAGTATGTCTGTCGAGAAGGAAAAGAACCGCGAAAAATTTGTCCTCTGTTTCCATCGACTGTTTCACATTTTCTGTTTTTACTATGGTATCCTTCCGTTTTTCTCTCATGCCTGCCAAAATTTTTTCATCGTGAGGAAATGTCATGCAGATTTTGAAAACCGGCTCCACCGGCGCGGAAGTCGCGCTTTTGCAGCTGTCGCTCCGCCGCGCACAGTACGGCGCTCCCGCGCCCGACGGCGTTTTCGGCGGGGCGACGAAAAGCGCTTTGCAGGCCTTCCAGCGCTCGCACGGCCTGACGCCGGACGGCATATTCGGCGCGGAGACCGAGCGCGCGCTCGCGCCCTGGCTTCGCGGGTACGCCGTGCACACGGTGCGGCCCGGCGACACGCTCTTCTCGCTCGCCGAGCGGTATGACGCCTCGCTCGGCGCGATCGAAACGGCAAACCCGGCGCTCGACCCGTTCGCGCTGCGGCCCGGGCAGCGGATCACCGTGCCGCTGCCGTTTTCCGTCGTGCCGACGGATATCCCGTGGTGCAGCGCGCTCATGGACTGCGCCGTGGACGGGCTGACGCACCGGTATCCGCAGCTTCGCGCCGAGAGCATCGGGCGCAGCGTCCTCTCCCGCCCGATCTGGGCGCTCACGGCAGGCGACGGGCTGCGCCGCGTGCTCTACAGCGCCGCGCACCATGCGAACGAATGGATCACGACGCCGCTTTTGATGAAGTATCTTGAAACGCTGCTCCGCGCGGCCGCCGCGGGTGAGACCGTGTTCGGCTACCCGGCGGAGGACATCCTCTTCCGCGCCGCACTCACGTTCGTGCCGCTCGTCGATCCGGACGGCGTCGATCTCGTGACGGGCGCTCTGCCGGAGGGCGAAGCGAAGGAGCGCACCGCAGCCATCGCCGCAGCGTTCCCCGCGATCCCCTATCCGGACGGCTGGAAGGCAAACATCGCGGGCATCGATCTAAATTTACAGTACCCCGCCGGGTGGGACACCGCCCGCGCGATCAAGTTCGCGCAGGGCTACGACCGCCCCGCGCCGCGCGACTTTGTCGGCGAAGCGCCGCTCACAGCGCCGGAGGCCGCCGCGCTTGCCGCCTTTACCGAAGCGCTCGACCCCGCGCTCGTGCTGGCGTACCACACGCAGGGCAATGTCATCTACTGGAAGTACTTAAATTTTGAGCCGGAGGGCAGCCGCGCGCTCGCCGAGCGGTTCGCCGCCGTGAGCGGCTACGCCTGCGAGGACACGCCCTACGCCTCCGGCTTTGCCGGATATAAGGACTGGTTCATTCAGAATTTTGACCGCCCCGGCTACACCATCGAGTGCGGCCTCGGCGAAAACCCGCTCCCGCTCTCGCAGTTTGAAAGCATCTGGAACGCCAACCTCGGCATCCTCACCCTCGCCGCGCTGGGGATATAGACAAAGGGGGCGTGCCGCAGCAAATTGCGGCACGCCCTCTTTTATGCAATTTCTTTGTACCGCGTAAAAACGTACTCATAGACTTTCTCACGGTATTCCGTAATGTCGTCGTTATTATAGCATTCCGGCAGCGTCTCCCAGAGAACATCGCGGATCAGCGTATCGACAACCGCCCGCGTTTCCTGCTTATCCGTCCAATGATCCAGTTCAGAGATTTTCGTCTTGATTTTTCGGAGAAGATCCGACGCCGCCGTCTTGAGCTTTTTAATATCGTTTTTGCTCAAATCGTCACGGAACAGCATATCGTACAACGAAAGCTCTTCGTCACTCGCAAAGCCCTCCCGCGCGTAGCGCTGCTCCTCCCGGCTCATACGATCGGCGAGATCCATCAGATCTAGGAAGGTCTTTTCGATCGTCGCTCTGTCCTGCTCGCCGTTGTAGCTCTGGATAATCTCACGGTATCGTTCGTAGTAATCGACGCGCTTCGGATTGGCAAACACCATTTTGTCTAGTTGCCGCCGGATCGCCTCATCCAGATCGCGCATGAGCAGGTTCCTCCGCCGGGTTTTGGCAAACTCGCGGCGGAGCAGATCAAAGTCGATGGCGCTGATGTCGAAACGCGGCGGCGCGGTTATGGCGTTTGGCTGCTGCGGCTCAATCTCCACATAATCGTTAATGATGGCGTTGATCTCCACCATTAAGCCGGTCGTATCGGTATGCTTTCTCTTTTTTTGCAGCATACCGTAAATGGCCGCAATCGCCTCACATTGCCTGCGCATATGTCCGGTTACATCGTCTCGATCCGCATATTTCATCAGGCGCTTCAGTTCCGAGGCATAGGTCGAAAACGATTTTTTATCCTCCATGGAACCGCACACGGCGTTGGCGGCATCCTGCAAATACGAAAGCTTTGCAAAACCTTCCGCGGCGATCAACAGACCCAGATCGATCTTCCGTTCGGAGAGAAACGTTTCCGTTTTGGCAACCGTGTCGCTGATCCGCGCGATCAGTTTCTCTTTATCCACTGTCGGGTCAGCACCGCCGAGGCCGCCGGCATTTGCCGTATAGTCTGCAAGCGCTTTTCGCAGCGCTTTTACAATGCCTATGTAATCAATGATCAGACCGTTGCTCTTCCCCTCTGCCACGCGGTTGGCACGGGCGATGGTCTGCATCAACGTATGCGCTTTCAATGGCTTATCCAAATACAGGCAGGACAGGCACTTGACGTCAAACCCGGTGAGCCACATGGCGCAGACGAATACAACGCGGAGCGGATTGCCGGAATCCTTAAACTCTTTGTCCAACTCGCGGTTTTCCATCTTTTCGCGGTGCGTCTTGATATCCAGTCCCCATTTTCTGAAGGTCTGGATTTCGTTTTGCTCCTGCGAAATGACGACCGCCATTTCCGTTTCCTGCATCCAGCGCAGCTTGCGTTCCAGCTCCTGCGCCTCCTGCTGCGTCGCCGACTTGATCTTTGCCTTGAGATTTTGAATTTCCGCTTGCCAATATTCCTGCACGAAGTTATACATGCGCACGCAGGTCACTTTATTCAGGCAGACAAACATCGCCTTGCCGCTCGTCCAGAGATCGGAGTAGTGGCCGGCAAAGTCTTTGGCAATAGACCGCAGACGCGGCTCCGCCGTCAGCAGATGGATTTCCTTGGCGAACTCCGATTCGAGCTTGTCCTGCTGATCCACGTCGAGATCCGCGTTTTCTATGGCATCCAGAATCCGATTTGTGATCTCCGGGTTGTGAAGGTCAAGGATCTTCTCTCCGCGGTTTTCGTAATACAGCGGGACAGTCGCGCCGTCCTCCACGGCTCGCTTGAAGTCATAGATCGAAACATAGCCGCCAAAGGTGCGGGCGGTGATGTTGTCGCTCGACAAAAGCGGCGTTCCGGTAAAGCCGATGCGCGCCGCCGTCGGCAGCAGCTTCATCATGTTATCGGCAAAGATACCGTATTGGCTGCGGTGCGCTTCGTCCGACATGATGATAATATCGTGGTCGGGATAGATCGGCGCGGCGTCGGGCTTATTGAATTTCTGGATCAGCGTAAAGATGAAGCTGGGATTCCCTTTCAGTTTCTGCACGAGATCGTCCCCGCTCGCGGCGATAAACTGCGCTGCTTTGGTTTTTCCGAGCAGCCCGCAGTTTTCAAACGTGTCGCTGATCTGCTTGTTCAGCTCGTCGCGATCCGTCAAGATCACGAACGTCGGCGAACCGGCAAATTTTCGCCGAATCTTCTGCGCGAGGAACACCATGGAATAACTCTTGCCGCTGCCCTGCGTATGCCAGAACACGCCGAGCTTCCCGTCGTTCAGCTTGCGGCCGGCATAGGCCTTCACCGCCTCATTCACGCCGAGATACTGGTGGTTGCGGGCAAGGATCTTTGCCGTGCGCCCGCCGGAGTGGTCGTAAAGGATAAAGTTTTCCAGAAGATCGAGGAAATTATCCTTCCGGCAGATGCCGCGCAGCATCGTTTCCAGCGCAACGCTGCCGGGGTCGGACTCCGCCAGACGCTTCCACTCGTGGAAAAACTCGTATTTGCTGCCGAGCGTGCCGATCTTCGCCTCCGTGCCGTTTGAGAGCATCAGAAAGGCGTTGTAGTAGAAAAGCTGCGGGATCGTATCGAGATAGTCGGTGTAATTGTCCTCATAGGCGTTCTGCACGTCCACGGTATTTTTCTTGAGCTCCACGAACAGCAGCGGGATACCGTTTACGAAGCCGACGATGTCCGTCCGGCGGCGGTAAAGGTCACCTTGAATTTTCAGCTCCTTGATGGCAAGAAATTCATTATTCTCCGGGTTTTGAAAGTCGATCACCGCGGCTCGCTTCGTTTCCGGCTGACCGTTCGGCTTTTTCACCGTGACGGGGATGCCGTCCCGGAGGAGAAAGTACTTTTCCTCGTTGACCTGAAGGAGCGAGGCTGTGGACAGGCGTTTTTCGAGTGTGAGCTGCGCTTCAAGTATCTGTGCCTCGGTGATCCAAGGATTTAGCTTTTTCAGAGCAGCACGAAAATACCGCACAAGCAGAATCTCCTTGTACGACTTCCTGCCAAAGGTACCGTTATCGCCCAGCACCTCCGTGTTATATGCAAATTTCACATCCCATTGGAGCTCGTCCCGGAGAAGGTTTCCGGCGCTTTCCTGCACAAGTATATTTTCTGAGTAATCGTAGCTCATGCCGCCACCTCCTA
>OMNU01000963.1_pt1 | contig 13101 bp, 11 predicted proteins | sample 1673511 | NCBI WGS metagenome assembly OMNU01 (sample SAMEA103958113, study PRJEB25191) | human gut metagenome | reverse complement strand
CCATGCACGTCAAGCATGTGCTCTACCAGCTGAGCTAACCGCGCGAACCGAACGTGACTATATTACCGCACTGCTGTTCATTTGTCAACACTTTTTTCGCGGAGCAGACAATTTTTTATCTCCGGCGCTGTTCCTTCTTCCGCAGAGGAGACTATTCATAGCATACGACGGCAAAAACAAATTGTAAAGATGGGAAAATAGCAGAAATTTGCGCCGCATTTTCTGCTATTTTTCTTTTTGCGCTTTCCTTGTCAAGCCGTGCGGGCTCGGGTATAATAAGTTGAATTTTGTGTAAAGAGGTATACTTTCGATGGGGAAGCTCGGTTTTGACAACGACAAATATCTATCCATGCAGTCCGAACACATCCGCGAGCGCATCTCGCTCTTCGGCGGCAAGCTGTATCTGGAGTTCGGCGGCAAGCTCTTCGACGACTACCACGCCTCGCGCGTGCTGCCCGGCTTTCAGCCCGACAGCAAGATCCGTATGCTCCAGCAGCTGCGCGACGATGTGGAGATCGTGATCGCGGTCTGCGCGAACGACATTGAAAAGAACAAGCTGCGCGGCGACCTCGGCATCAGCTACGACGACGACTGCCTGCGCCTGATGGACGCCTTCCGCGCGCTCGGGCTGTACGTCGGCAGCATCGTGGTGACGCAGTACGCCGGTCAGAGCGCCGCCGACGCTTTCCTGAAGCGGCTCGACACGCTGGGCGTGAAGCACTACTGCCACTATCCCATTGCCGGCTATCCCTCCGATGTAGCGCATATCGTCAGCGACGAGGGCTTCGGCAAAAACGACTACATCGAGACCACCCACTCCCTTGTCGTCGTGACCGCGCCCGGCCCGGGCAGCGGCAAAATGGCGACCTGTCTGAGCCAGCTCTACCACGAGCACAAGCACGGCGTCGCCGCAGGCTACGCCAAATTCGAGACCTTCCCCATCTGGAACCTGCCGCTCAAGCACCCCGTCAACCTCGCCTACGAGGCGGCGACCGCCGACCTCAACGATGTGAACATGATCGACCCGTTCCACCTCGATGCCTACGGCAAAACGACCGTCAACTACAACCGCGACGTGGAGATCTTCCCCGTGCTGCGCGCGATGTTTGAGAAGATCCAGGGCAAGTGCCCCTATCAATCTCCCACCGACATGGGCGTGAACATGGCGGGCAACTGCATCATCGACGACGAGGTCTGCCGCGAGGCGTCCCGTCTGGAGATCCTGCGCCGCTACTACACCGCGCAGGTCTCCTTCGTGCGCGGTGAGGCCGACGAATGTCAGCTGCGCAAGCTGGAGCTTGTGATGCAGCAGGCCGGCGTCACGCCGGATATCTGCCCCGCCGTCGCCGCCTCACTGCAGAAGGCCGAGGAGACCGGCAAGCCCGCCGGCGCGATGGTCCTGCCCGACGGCCGCGTGGTCACCGGCAAGACGAGCTCGCTGCTGGGAGCCTCCGCCTCCCTGCTGCTCAACGCGCTCAAGGCGCAGGGCGGCGTGAGCGACAAGCTCGACCTCATTTCCGCGCAGGTCATCGAGCCGATCTCAAAGCTCAAGATCGAAAGCCTCGGGCACCACAACCCGCGCCTGCACTCGGACGAGGTGCTTATCGCGCTGTGCATCTCGGCGCTGACGAATCCCATCGCCCAGCTCGCGCAGGAGCAGCTCGGCAGTCTGCGCGGCTGCGACGCGCACTTCTCCGTCATCATCTCGGAGGAGGACATCAAGCTCTACAAGCGGCTCGGCATCCATGTGACCTGCGAGCCGAGGTACGAGGTCAAAAAGCTGTACCATAAGTAACGCTGCGAAAAGGGGGAGCATATCCCTCTTTTCGTCACCCCAAAACCGAATCGACAAGGAGCCAATATCCATGACCATCATCGAACAGCTCGCACGCGAGCTGAACCGTCCCGCCGAGCACATTGAAAATGTCGTCAGACTGCTCGACGAGGGCAACACCATCCCGTTCATCGCCCGCTACCGCAAGGAGCTGCACGGCTCGATGGACGACACCGCCCTGCGCACGCTCGAGGAGCGTCTTGCCTATCTGCGCAATCTCACCGAACGCAAGGAGAGCGTTAAGGCGAGCATCGCCGAGCAGGAGAAGCTGACCGACGAGCTTGCCGCCGCCATCGACGCGGCGCAGACGCTCGCCGAGGTCGAGGATCTTTACCGTCCCTACAAGCCCAAGCGCCGTACCCGCGCGACCGTCGCCAAGGAAAAGGGGCTTGAGCCGCTCGCGGCGCTGCTCTTCGCGCAGGAGCGCGACTGCCCCCGACCGGAGGAAGCCGCCGCGGACTATCTCAGCGCCGAAAAGGGCGTGGAGACCGTCGCCGACGCGCTGCAGGGCGCAAACGACATTGTGGCCGAGTGGATCAGCGACGACGCCGCCATCCGCCGGTCGCTGCGCGAGCTGCTGGAAAAGCGCGGCACGCTCCGCTCCCTCGCCGCGACGGAGGAGGACAGCGTCTACCGCCTGTACTACGATTTCGAGCAGCCGCTCAGCCGCATCCAGGGGCACCAGATCCTCGCCATCAACCGCGGCGAGAAGGAGAAAATGCTCAGCGCGACCGTCCTGCTTGACCGCGAGCTGGCGCTGCCGCTGCTGCGCCGCGCGGTCGTGAAGCCCGGCTCCACCGCGATGGAGTTCGTTAAGGCCGCTGCCGAGGACGCTTACGACCGCCTGATCTACCCCTCGCTTGAGCGCGAGATGCGCGCGGCGCTGACGGACAAGGCCAGCGAGGGCGCGATCAAAATGTTCGCTCTCAACCTCAAGCCGCTTTTGATGCAGCCGCCGGTCAAGGGCCATGTGACGATGGGCCTCGACCCCGGCTATGCCCACGGCTGCAAGGTCGCGGTCATTGACGCGACCGGCAAGGTGCTCGACACCACGGTGGTCTACCCCACCTACGGCGAACGGCAGAAGAACGAAGCCATCACGAAGCTCGCGCAGCTCGTCAAAAAGCACGGCGTGGAGCACATCGCTATCGGCAACGGCACGGCGAGCCGCGAGACCGAGCAGATGACCGTCGAGCTCATTCACAAGGTCGGCGGAGGCCTCAGCTACATGATCGTGAGCGAGGCAGGTGCGTCGGTCTACTCCGCAAGCAAGCTCGCCGCGGAGGAATTTCCGCAGTTCGACGTCAACCTCCGCTCCGCTGTGTCCATCGCCAGAAGATTGCAGGACCCGCTGGCGGAGCTGGTGAAGATCGACCCCAAGGCCATCGGCGTGGGGCAGTATCAGCACGATATGCCGCAAAAGGAGCTGGATGCGAGCCTGAACGCCGTGGTCGAGGACTGCGTCAATGCCGTCGGCGTGGACCTCAACACCGCCTCCCCCTCGCTGCTCACGCGCGTGGCGGGTCTCAACGGGACCATCGCCAAGAACATCGTCGCCTTTCGCGAGGAGAACGGCGTGTTCACCACGCGCCGCCAGCTTCTGAAGGTCGCCAAGCTCGGCCCCAAGGCCTTTGAGCAGTGCGCGGGCTTTCTGCGCGTGCCGGAGAGCAAAAACGTGCTCGACAACACCGGCGTCCACCCCGAAAGCTACGACGCCGCCAAGGGACTGCTCGAGCTGCTGGGCGCGACGCCGAAGGACGCGCGCGACCTCCCCGCAAGGCTCAATGCCTACGGCGCGGAAAAGGCCGCCGAGGCGCTCGGCGTCGGCGTGCCGACGCTGCGCGATATTGCAAAAGAGCTTTCAAAGCCCGGGCGCGACCCGCGCGACGAACTGCCCGCACCCATCCTGCGCACGGATGTGCTGGACATCAAGGACTTAAAGCCCGGCATGGTGCTCACCGGCACGGTGCGCAACGTCATCGACTTCGGCGTGTTCGTGGATATCGGCGTGCATCAGGACGGTCTGGTCCACATTTCGCAGGTGTGCAATAAGTTCATCAAGCACCCGAGCGAGGCCGTCGCCGTCGGCGACGTGGTGAAGGTCGTGGTGCTCGACGTGGACGAAAAGAAGCACCGTATTTCTCTCTCCATGAAGCAGGTCCCTAAGGAATAAGGAAAGCGCGCGGCCGTGCCGCGCGCTTCCTTTATTCCTGCTCCAGCTCGTCCTTTCCGATCGCCATGTCCTTCCACTGCTCGGGCAGGGCGTGGGAGATGAGCGGAAAGACATTCTCCGTGTCCGCCGTCGGCTGGATGTTGTAGGTGCCGTACTTGTTCACCAGGTCGGCGCAGCTCTCCGGCTGACCGAACACCGGGTCGGCAAACGGCGCGTCGGGAAAGGGATCGTGCCTGCGCTCCTTCTTTTCCTTGCTCATAAAAAGATCACCTCCGGGCTATCTTGCCCGCAGGTGATCCCTTTTATGCTTTATCCGTGCAGCGTCGGCGGGTACACGCCCGCGTCATGCAGCGCCTTGAGCGCCGCGGCGACCGCGTCTTTATCCTCGTGATAGGTCATGCCGAACCATTTCGCGTCGGAGTACAGCACGCTGACGCGCAGCTGGCCCTTTTCGATCAGCTCGCCGACCATGCTCGGCAGCAGGCATTCCTTTTTGAGTTCGCCCGTGGGGAGCGCGCGGAGGAACGCGTTAAAGTATTCCTCCAGCTTTGTGAAGATCCACGGCGTGAAGCCCCAGAAATTCATGGACACCGGCGTATCGGGCGCGTAAACGTCGCCCTCCGGATTTTTGTCCACGTCGCGGATGGTACCGTCTGGAAATACCGTGAGCTTGAAGGTCTCCACAACGCGGTCGAGCTTCCCGTCCGTCACATGGCACACGCCGCGCGTCACGCTGCCGTGTTCGCTGACGGTCTTATCCAGGCGGTAGCCGACCATGGTCGCCTCGCCCTCGGCCTTGAGCCTCCCAAGCTCCTCATAGATTACGCGGAAGGCGTCCACACCATAGTAATCGTCGGCGTTGATGACAATAAACGGCTCGCCGACGCAGCTCCGCGCACAGAGCACGGCGTGCCCCGTGCCGAAGGGCTTGGTGCGCTCCGTCGGAATGGAATAGAATGCCGGCACGCTGGAAAAGTCCTGATAGGCATAGCAGACCTCGACCGGAGAGCCGTCCACCGCCGTCATGCCGGCGACACGCCTGCCGCAGAGCGTCTCCACCAGCTCACGCATTTCGGGCTTGATGATGAACACCACCTTGGTAAAGCCCGCGCGGATCGCGTCGTAGATGGAGTATTCCATCAAAATTTCACCGTCGGGACCGATGCCGTCTACCTGCTTGCTGCCGCCGTAGCGCGAGCCCATGCCCGCCGCCATAATGACCAGTGCCGCCTTCATCGCCGTTCCTCCTCGTGCGTTGAGATTTTCTTTATCATAGCCCATTTGTCCTCGGTTTTCAACTTCTTTTCCGTCGAAGCCTTGTTTTTTGGCGGCAAACTGCTATACTGTCTGCGTAAATAAATTTTTTTGAGGTACAGAGCGATGGAAACCTTTCTTCACGCCGTTGCATCCGTCACCATTATCCTGCTGCTGACGGCGACCGGCTACTTCTGCGCGGTCAAGGGCTGGATGACCGTGCAGGTCAAGACCTTCATCAGCCGCTATCTGATGACCGTCGGCATTCCCGTCATGCTGATCTACGGGATGCAGAACAATCTCACGCGCGCGGACGTGCTCGCCGCGCCGCGTCTGCTGCTCATCCCGCTGCTCGTCATCCCATGCTGCGTTGTGATGAGCCTGCTGGCGGGCCGCCTGATGAAGCTGCCGCACCGCCAGCTCGGCGTTTTTGTGATGATGGTTGCCATGGGCAACACCATCTTTATCGGCCTTGCCATGTGCCTGGAGCTGTTCGGCGACATTGCGACGCCGTATGTCATGCTCTTCTATCTTGTCAGCAGCTGCTTTACGCAGCTCATCGGCATCCCGCTGGTACGCTGGTCGGGTGAAGCCGGCGGCTTCTCCATGCAGATGGTGTGGAAATTCCTGCGCGCGCCGACGGTCGTTTCTGTCTTTCTCAGTCTCCTTCTGGTCGGACTGGACATCCATCTCCCGAGCCTTGTGATGAGCTACGCGAAATACATCAACAACACCGTCACACCGCTGGCGCTGCTGCTGACGGGCTGCATCATCCACGAGATCGGGCTGCGCAGCCTGCGCCTGACACCCACGCTCGGCGTGATGATGGTTTTCCGCTTTGTCATCTCACCGGCGCTGGGCGCTGCCCTCTGCGCGCTGCTCGGCATCGGCGGTCTGGTGCGCAGCGTATATGTCGTGGAGTTGGCCATGCCGGTCGTGACGCAGACGGTCGTCGCCGCGGCGGAATACGGTGCGGACGAGCAGCTGGCCGCGCAGGGCGCGGCGATCTCCACCCTCGCCTGCTTCGTGGTGACACCGGTGCTGATGCTGCTGCTTTGAGCCCTGCACATAGCGAGAAAATGAGAGCCGGAAACGCAGCTTCGCGGTTTTCGGCTCCCTCTTTTTTCAATTCTCCGCCTTCTCCGTCGATTTTTCCGACGCGCGCTCGGGCAGCGCGATGAGCACCGCCATCACCAGAATGGCAGCAAAGCCGAGAAGATCCTGCCACGCGAAGCTCGTGTGCAGCCAGAGCGCCGCGCACAGCGTCGCGCTGACCGGCTCGGTGCAGGCGAGCAGGCTTGCGCGCACGCCGCCGACGTCGCTCACGCCCTGCAGATAAAGCGTGAATGCAAGCGCCGTGCCGACAACGGAGATCTCCAGCGTGCCGAGCGCCACCGCGGCGTTGAGCGCGACCGGAATCCGCCACGCCTGCGTGAGCACGAGCAGCACCACGCCGCCGATGAACATCCCGCAGCCCGTGCAGACACTCACGGGATAGCGCCGAAGCAGATCGCCCGGCAGGAGCGTATAGAGCATCAGCGCCACCGCCGCGCACAGGCCCCAGAAGAGCGCCTGCGGCGAGAGCGCGAGCGCGGTCAAGCTGCCGTGGGTCGCAAGCAAAAAAGCGCCGAGGAGCGCGAGCACGAGCGCGACGCCCTCGCGCCGCGTCGGCAGGCGGCGCGCACGCAGGCACACCCAAAGCAAAATGAGCGCCTGTCCCATATACTGCAGCACCGTGGCGGTCGCGCTGTTGGAGTAGCGGATGGCGGCGAGGTAGGTATATTGGCAGGTCATCAGTCCGCCGACGGAGAAGAGCACGAGCCGCAGCGCGTCGCGCCGGTCTGACCAGATGGCCCGAAGCTGCGGGCGGTGCCTTACGAGCGCGCCGCCGAGCAGCACCACGCCGGCCAGAAACATCCGCACCACGGTCAGCCATCCGCTGTCCACACCCTGGCGGGTGAAGAGGTATTGTCCCACCGTGCCGGACGCGCCCCAGCACACGCCGCCGAGCGCCGCGCACAAAAAGCCGCGCAGCGTCCTCTTTTTTTCGCCCATACACGCCCTCCCGCGATTATTTTTGCCCATTGTAGCAGACCGTGCGCCGCTTTTCAAGCGCCGTGCGCGTCTTTGCACATATTCGCTCCCCGCGGTGCATAGATTGAAGCAACTCGAATAGGGAGTGTTTCATTCATGAAGGGTAATATTGAAGAGCGGGCCTGCGATCTGGCAGTTTACATCATAGAAAACCGCACCACGGTGCGCGCCGCAGCCAAGAAGTTCGGTGTCAGTAAATCGACCGTCCACAAGGACATTCAGGACCGGCTTCCGCAGATCAACCACAGCCTCTACCTTCAGGTCAAGGAGATCCTTGAGATCAACAAAGCCCAGCGGCACATTCGCGGCGGCATCGCCACGAGAAAAAAATATAAGGGAGCTTGAAACTTTTTCCTCTGAATTTCGTCAAATAAAAGCAGAAACCGATCAAACACCGCACGGCCGGCAGGTTTTTCTCTTCCGCCGGCCGCGCAAGCTCTTTTTCCCTCTTGTAGTTTGTTGACATAATGAGTATAATGGCAATATTCCCCTGTTTTCGACAATAACGGAAAGGACCGTATCCCGCCATGCAGAAAAAAAATCCCGCGAAGCGCCGCCCCGAGCGCCTTGTGGTCACACTGTTATCCCTGCTCTTTTTATCGACCGCCGTGTTTGCGACGGTCAAATATGTCTTTCGCGCGCCCGAGCTTGACACGGACAAGCCCGTTGTAACGCCGGATGGCACGGCAAGCACGGACGTCGACCGGACCGGCACGGACGAGCCCGACGCTCTGGGCCGTACACGCCGCAAATACTGCTACAACATTCTCGTCTCCGGGCTTGACGACGACAACGGCGGCAGCGACACGAACATCCTCGTCCGCTTCGACGTGCCGAACAAGCGCATCGACCTTGTGAGTCTCCCGCGCGATACGCTGCTGCACAATGAATACCGCAACAACAAGCTCAACTTCGCCTACGCCAAGGGCGGCACGGAGCTGCTGATGGAGCAGATCGAAAACCTGCTCGGCATACCGGTTGATTTCTATGTCACGGTCAATCTCAAGGGCTTCATCGCGCTGGTCGATCAGATCGACGGCGTGGATTTTGACATTCCCATCAACATGGATTATGACGACCCCTATCAGGACCTGCACATTCACTTCACCAAAGGCCCGCGCCATCTCAACGGGCAAGAGGCGATGGAGGTCGTCCGCTTCCGCCACAACAACGACGGCACCGGCTACGGCACGGAGGACATCGGCCGCATCGGCACCCAGCAGGCCTTCCTCAAGGCGGTCGCCAAGCAGCTGCTGCAGATCGGCAACGTCAAGAACATCCCCGCGCTGGTGGATATTTTCTACACCTACGTCAAGACCGACCTCACGACCGGCAACCTCGTCTGGCTCGGCAACGAGGCGCTGAACATCGGCACCGAAAACATCCACTTTGCCACGCTCCCCGGCGACGGCTCCGGTTATTACAACAAGCAGTCGGTCTATGTGCTCGACGCGCAGGCGACCTGCGACCTGGTCAACGAGGCCCTCAATCCCTACAATGAGGCGCTCACGCTGGAGGATATGGATATCCTCGTCCCCTGACGAGATAAGGAGTAAGCACCATGAAAAAACGGCTTTTGCTTTTCCTCTGCATCTTTACCCTGCTGCTCTCCACCGCCGCGCAGGCGGAGGACGTGACAGCGGACGTCCCCGCGCCCGCTCCTTCGGCGGAGAAGGCGGACACGCTCTCCCCCTTTGCGCGCACGCGAAGCTACGACGGGCGCTTCACGGATGTGGACGCCTCGGCGTGGTATCACGACGCCGTCGCTGCGCTGTACGAATACGGTCTGACCGAGGGCGTGAGCAGCAGCGCTTACGCGCCGGAGGGGAGCGTCACCATTGCCGAGCTGGTGACCTTTGCCGCGCGGCTGCACGCGCTTGAGCGCGGTGCGGCGATCCCCGCGGCAGCAGCCGGCGAGGCTTGGTACCAGCCCTATGTGCGCTATCTCAAGGCTGAGAAATGCCTCGGCGACGAGCTTGACGGCCACTATCCGGAGGCCGCGACACGCGCGCAGATGGCAGGCGTGCTGGCCTCCGCGCTCAGCGCGGAGTGCTACGACGAGCGCAACGCCGAGGCCGTGACCGTCGGCTATGCCTCGCACCGCCGCATCACCGATGTGGACGATTACACGCCCTATCAGAGCGATATTCTCCGGCTCTACAAATGGGGCATCGTGGGCGGCGTGGACGAAGACGGCTCCTTCCATCCGAATGATACGCTCAAGCGTAGCGAGCTCGCGGCGCTGGTCGTGCGCATGGTCGAGCCGTCCGCGCGCCTGACGCTCTCGTGGCAAAGTCTTTCCTATCGCTCCGCCGCCGGTACGACCTGGGGCGACCTGATCGCGGCGCCTGCCGAGGTCTCCGCCGCGCCGGCAGCCGACGACGCCAACGCCATCGACGCGCTGATCCGAAAGATGCTCCACGACGGCGCCGACAGCATCACTCTGCAATACGACCGTGCGCTGACCAACGAGGGGGTCGCAAAGCTCACCCGCGCCTTTACGGTCGGCGTCAAGCGCCATTGCGAGCAGATGTACAACTCCACCTCCTGCCGCAGCTATTCCTCCGGCAAGGTGCTGCTGACCTTCTCCTCGACAGCCTGTGACGGCGCGCAGCTCAAAAAATACCGTGAGGAGACGCTCGCCCGCGCAATTCTCGTCCACGACGCGCTGTGGGAGAGCGGCTATCTGACGGGCGACATGACGCAGTATGAGCTGGCGCGGGCCTACTACGTCTGGCTTTGCAACAACTGTGTCTACGACGAGGGGATCGTCTCCAGCAGTTCTCTGAGCCATCTGGCCTATAGCGCACTGGTGGACGGCGTAGCCGTCTGCGACGGCTACACGGGAGCATACGACCTTCTGCTGCGGCTCGAGGGCATCGAGTGTACCGCGCTTATGAACGCCGACCACATCTGGACCGTCGCGGAGCTCGACGGCAAGACCTATCACATCGACACGACCTGGGGCGATCAGGGAACGCGCGTGGACATGAGCTTCTTCGGCATGACCGAGGCGCAATCCCGTACCAAGCATGCATGGTAAACGGAAGCGACGGATAAAAAGCAGCGGCTGCATCGCAGCCGCTGCTTTTTTGCTGTGTTGATGGATTCTCAGCGCTGGCCCTTGTCGTAGGGGATGCCCTCCGCCTTGGGAGCGCGGGAACGCTTGGAGGTGAACGCCAGCACGATGAGAGAGATGATATAAGGCATCATGTTGTACACCGGACTGGGAATGTTCATCGCCGTGAGGAAGCCAAAGCCCATGTAGACATTCGAGAGCGCGCGGAACAGGCCGAAGAGGAGCGCCGCGAGCGCGATGCGCTGGGGCTTCCACTGTCCGAAGATCATGACCGCGAGGGACAGGAAGCCGAAGCCTGCCACGCCGTACTCAAAGCGCCATTCGGAAACGCCGGCGGTGATGAACACGATGCCGCCGATGCCGCCGAGGAAGCCGGAGATCAGCACGCCCGCCCAGCGCATCTTGTAGACGTTGATGCCCACGCTGTCCGCCGCCTGCGGATGCTCGCCGCACGCGCGCAGACGCAAACCCAGCCGCGTCTTATAGAGCACGATGTACGAGAGAATCAGCGCCACGAGGCCGATGAACAGAAAGACGTTGACCGTCAGCGGGCCGAAGTCATAGACGAACACGCGGTTGCTGTAATCCAGCTTGGCGGAAGCGGAGTGGTTCACGCCCTTAGCGATGACCATTGCCAGCGCGGTGGCCAGCAGGTTGAGCGCCGTGCCGCCAATGGTCTGATCCGCGTTCAGATTGATCGAAGCGAACGCCAGCAGCCCGGCATACAGCATGCCCGCAATGCCCGCCGCGAGGACGGAGACCAGCACGATGGAGAACGCGCTCGCCCCGGCGGGCATCATCTGGATGGCGATGACGCCCATCAGGCCGCCGATCACCATGATGCCCTCCAGCGCGATGTTGATAATGCCGCTGCGCTCGGAGAACATGCCGCCCAGCGCCACCATCATCAGCACGACCGTATACAGCAGCGTATATTTCAGCAGCAGAAACATCAGTCGTCCCCTCCCTTCCCGACGGAGACCCGCTTAGCCTTGCCCACAAGCAGCGCGCGGATCTTGTTCTTAAAGAGCAGCGAGAACGCGCAGAGATAGATAATCAGCGCGGTAATCACGTCGGCGATTTCCTTGGTGTAATACTGCGTGGAGAGCTTCGTGCCGCCGACGGTGATATACGAAATGAACAGCGAGGAGAAAATCGTTCCAATCGGGTTGGAGCAGGCCAGCAGCGCCGTGCTGATGCCGTTGAAGCCCATCGCGGGCAGCGCCGTAGAGACCTGCGGGTTCCACTCCGCGACGGTGGAGAGATAATACAGTCCCGCGCCGACGCCCGCCAGCGCGCCGGAAATCATCATCGCAAGGATGATGTTGCGCTTTTCGTTGATGCCCGCGTAGCGCGCGGCGTTTTTGTTGAAGCCGCAGGCGCGAAGCTCGTAGCCGAACGCCGTTTTATTGAGGATGATGTAGACGACAATCGCGAAGAAGATCGCAATGAAAATCGCGATGGTGACCGATTGCAGCTTGCCGAACAGCTCGCTCATGCCGAGGCTGGGAATCATGGCCTGAGGCGCGGCCTTGCGCAGGCTGTACGTCTTGGTCGAGGCCAGATCATACATCGGGCTTTTGCCCTTGCCGTACATGATATCATTGACCATGTACAGGCCGATCCAGTTGAACATGATGGCCGTGATGACCTCGTTGATGTTCAGATACGCCTTGAAAATGCCCGGCAGCGCGCCCCAGAGCGCGCCGAAGAGCATCGCCGCCAGCAGGCACAGGTACCACGGCCATTGCAGCACGATGGCGCAATACAGCGCGCCGAACGCGCCGAGCGTGTACTGCCCCGCCGCGCCGATGTTGAACAGGCCGGTTTTGAACGCAAAGCCGACCGAAAGACCCGTCATAATCAGCGGCGCGGCATTGGCCAGCACTGTGCCCATGTTGCGCGGGCTCTTGAAGCCGCTTTTCAAAATGACGAGCAGACCGTCGCCGAAGGCGTGTTCCGCGTTGATGATGGCCAGCACCACAAGGCCCAGCAGCAGGCCGATCACGATGCAAATCAGCGAGGCCGCCACCGACAGAAACGCTTCGGAGCCTGCCAGACGGCTGCCCAGCTTGCCCTTTTTGTTTTCCATTTGGCTTTCCTCCTATCAAGCGTTGCGCTGCGCGCCCGCCATGTAAAGCCCCAGCTCTTTGGCGGTCGTATAACGCGGATCCAGCTCGCCGACGATCGCGCCCTCGTACATCACCAGAATGCGATCCGGCACTTCGAGCACCTCGTCCAGCTCCAGCGAAACGAGCAGAACCGCCTTGCCCGCGTCGCGCTGCGCCAGCAGCTCCTTGCGGATATACTCAATCGCGCCGACGTCCAAACCGCGCGTCGGCTGCACGGCGATGAGCAAATCGCTGCTCAAATCCACCTCACGGGCGATAATCGCCTTCTGCTGGTTGCCGCCGGACATGCTGCGCGCCTTCGTCACCGCGCCCTGACCGCTGCGCACGTCGAAGCGCTCAATCAGATCGTCGGCGTACTTGCGGATTTCGCCGAATTGCAGGAAGCCGTTGCGCTGAAACTCCGGATGGAAGTAGCTCTTGAGCACGAGGTTGTTTTCCAGCGAATAATCCAGAACGAGGCCGTGCTTATGGCGATCCTCCGGAATATGGCTGAGCCCCGCCTCGTTGCGCTTGCGGATGGACATGTGCGTGATGT
>OMNU01000955.1_pt1 | contig 13147 bp, 17 predicted proteins | sample 1673511 | NCBI WGS metagenome assembly OMNU01 (sample SAMEA103958113, study PRJEB25191) | human gut metagenome | reverse complement strand
ACCGGCTTACCGGGATGCAGGCCTTTGGCGAGAGCAAAAAAGAGGCGGTAGCCAACGGTACAGCGAAGGACAAGATATTTTCCTTCAACACCTATAAGGACTACTGGAAGCATACGAAGTATTTTATCAAGTACATCAAGGATAACCATCCGGAGTGTACGACGCTGAAGAGCGCGAAGAAGTACACCAATGAGTGGCTTCAGGCCAGAGTGGATCAGGGGCTTTCAGCGTGGACGGTGCAGCTCGAAGCGAAAGCGCTGGGAAAGCTATACGGGATTTCCCCGGATGACGAGAATTACTTTAAGCCGCCCAAGCGAAACCGTGAGGAGATTAAGCGGAGCCGGGGGGACCGGGTGCGGGACAAACATTTTTCCAAGACGAACAACGATGAACTGATAAAATTCTGTAGGGGGACCGGCCTGCGGCGAAAGGAACTGCAGGAGCTGCGGGGGAAGGACCTGGTTCCCAGGACGCAAATTGAGGCGGAGATCTCCGAGCTGCAGAAGATCCAAGAGGAGCAGCGAGCACCGAGTGTCACAAAACGCCTTGAAATGCTCCAGGACGCATGTTTGTTTCCGGAGGAGTGGTTTGTCCATGTCCGCAACGGAAAGGGCGGACGGGAGCGTTTAAGCCCGATTATAGGCAAAAATGCGGGGCAGATCATTGAACGGATAACTGATACACCGCCAGAGGAGAAGGTGTGGCAGCACATTCATAATTGTGCCGACATCCACGGTTATCGTGCGGAGTATGCCACGGCGATCTACAAGGCTCATGCCAGGGCAATCGAAGAGATTCCCTATGACCGGGTAAACCGTGGCACCGGGCGGCGTTATCAAAGCGAGGTTTATACTTGCCGAAAAGATGAAGCGGGGAAGAAGCTGGACAAGGCTGCCATGCTGATCTGCAGCAAGGCGCTGGGGCATAACCGAATCAGCGTCGTAGCGGATAACTATATTCGGGGCCTGTAAGGAGGTGCGCTGCCGTGGGCGAGTTTGTAAAAAAGACTTTGATGGGATATAAAGAAGTTCCTGACGGCCAATCCGATCCAGAGTGTACCCATGTAATTTTGACGGAGACCGAATATGCAAAACTACAGCGGAAGATCAGCGATGCGGAGCAGTTGGCCAGGACAACGAAATATGAAGCAGAGCGAGAGGTTGATTCTGCCAGACGTGACGCCGATTATAAAATTAGGCAGAATGTCGAGAAAGCAAATCAGACGATAAAAAGGTGGAGCGAGGCCCTGGATGCGGAACGAGCCGAGAGCGGCCATCTGCGGAGCCTAAATGAAAACCTGCTACGGATTGCCAGAGAGAGGGCGAATGCCGACAGGAAATTGAAGCCGAAGAAAGAGCATACCGGGTATAGTGTAGTTTTCTCTACGGAGAAAGAGCATCGTTATGGAAAAGGAAAAAATATGACAAGGGTGATGCTGTGGGAAACAGTAATACAAAGCCCCTATTCCATAGATCTTCCGGAGGGGTTGGTTCGCAAGCAGATTACAGATGAACTGACACGGGTGAATGAGGACGGGGAGAGCCTGATTTGCAGAATAGGGATTGATAGTTTTTATCCTGGCAGCTATGCGGCGATGCTTCAGAAAAGAAAACAAATTGAGTTGTTTGAAGAGTCGGAGGATGACGAGGAGCCGGAGAAGCCGAAGGGAGAGAACATCATGCTGCGGCCATATTTCCGGGCGAACTTCAAGGCCGGTTATTGGGAGGCTGTGTTCTTCCATACAAAGCCGCTGGGAGTTGTTCCTGCGGATATGCGGGCGAGGTGACGCCAGGGGCTCTGTGTGCGGAGAAGAGAGATACCCCGTACAACATGCAAGTTGTAAAATAAGCCTGTCCAGGGGGCTTGAAAAGGACTGCCTGGACATGCTATATTAACAATCAGGAATAGGGAAAAACTCTATTGATAATATATGCCGTATAAGAGGGGTTAGTGAGTGTGCCCATATGGGGTAGATTTGGCTTGTCGAAAAATAGGGAAAAATTCTATTGATAATATATGCCCGACTATGGGCCTTTAGGCCCTCAAATAAGCTCTTAAAATTCTCTCTTTAAACGGGAGAAAGTCGGAGGGGAAATGGGGGGTGAGCGGAGGCTGTGGGAATGTGGTAAACCCGATAGGGTTTTCCATCATTTCCATGGCCGGAGCGAGGGGGGAAAGGGGGAGGTGACTTTCTCTTTAAGGCCCCGGAGGGGCCGCTCTTTGGCTCCCCCTTTTCCCCCTGTGGGTTTGCAGAATGTATGAAAAGAGGTGTAAGGAATGGTGGATCAGCAAGAGGCTTTGGAACGGCAGAGAGAGCTTTATCAGGAAAAGAATGAGCATTTGGAAAGGTTTTTGGAGCCGGTGGCGCCGTATGAGTTTTATCGGGAGATATTCCCGGAGGGTTCTTTCGAGAGGAAGGGACATTTTGAGGACAGGAAGGGAAACGGGATTGCGGTGACGGTTCAGAAAGTTGAGGTTGATAAGGCGACCGGGATCGCCCTGCAGATCGAGGGGGATGGTAAGGCGAAACGGTGTACTATCACTGACGAGCTGGACGAACTGCGGGAGCTACAAGACACTGATTTTACGATTATGTCCCCGATTTCCTATTTTGGTCTGCGGCGGTGCGGTAAAAATGCCAGGTATCTTTATGCTTTGGTGTTTGATCTGGACGGGGTAGGTATGCCGCAGCTTCGGGACACGCTGCACCAGATGAACAAGGATATTCTGCCCCAGGCAACCTTTGTTGTAAACAGCGGGACGGGGCTTCACCTATATTATGTGTTGAAAGAGCCAGTGCCTATGTATCCGCACAACCAGAAATGCTTGAAGGAGCTGAAATATTCCCTTACTCGGCAGATTTGGAACCGATATACCTCCACGATAAAAGAACCGCAAATGCAGGGCATTTTGCAGGGCTTTCGGGTGGTCGGCTCCGGCTCGAAACTGGGACGGGAGTACCCTGTGAGGGCGTTCCGGCTTGGCGGGCCGGTGGAACTGGCGCAGCTGCTCGATTATATTCCGGACAGCAACGGGGAGAGGCAGCGGCTTGAGGGGCTTATGAGAAAGAGCCGCCTGTCGCTGGATGAAGCAAAGGAGAAGTACCCAGATTGGTATGAACGGAGGATCATTAAGAAGGAACGGCGGGGTCGTTGGACGGTCAAGCGTGACCTTTACGATTGGTGGCTGCACCGGATTGCTGACGAAATTCGGGTAGGCCATCGTTTTTATGGCATTATGACGCTGGCGATTTATGCGAAAAAATGTGGGATTGACGAAGACGAGCTGCGCCGGGACGCTTTTGCGCTGCTCCAGCCCTATGATGATATGAGCGTGGAGGACATAAACCGCTTCACGAAAGATGATGTGGTGTGTGCCCTGGAGATGTTCAATGAGGACTATGTGACATTTCCCAGGGACGATATAGCGAAGCTCTCTGGTCTTACTATGCCTGTCAATAAGCGGAATTGGCGTAAGCAGGAAGAGCATATTCAAGTGATGAACACAATGAAAGCATTAAAAAAACAGTTAGGAGAGATTGTCAATGAGGGTCGACCTAAAGGCAGCGGAACAGCTCAGGTACGGGTTTATGAGTGGCGGCAGCAGCACCCGGAAGGCCGTAAGGCCGACTGCCACCGAGAAACTGGCCTTGATCCGAAAACTATCCGCAAATGGTGGGATTGTCCACCGCCAGCGGTGCGCTTTGAAGATGGGCATATAACGGTGCGGGTGTTCCCTTCGCAGGAGTTGAGCGATTGGCTCCTGGACGCACTGCACAATGAGGGTCAGGAATAAGGCCCAGAAAGGCCCTTGTTACGCTTTAGAAGTCGTTTTCAGCCCTCCGAGGGTAAATATACCGGCTCCCTCGCTACTGCGCCCGTAAAGCCGCATAAATCAAGGCTTTTTTGCCCCCTAAATGCGTACATACTGGGATAGAACTTTAGAGCGTCGAGGACAGGGAGATTGTATTGACATTGTAAACAAAAAGCTATACAATGAATATGATAAAACGGGTTATAATAAAAGCGGAAGGAGTTGCTATTATGGCGAATACAAGTATCAATATCCGTATGGATGCAGATTTGAAGCGGCAGTTTGAGGCGTTCTGTGCTGATATGGGAATGACGATGACAACGGCGTTCAATGTTTTTGCGCGTAAGGCTGTGAGGGAGTATAGAATACCCTTTGAAATCAGCGGCGATGTGCCGAACGCGGAAACCGTCGAAGCAATCAAGGAAGTAAAGAGAATGAAGGCTAATCCGAGCCTCGGCAAGACCTATTCCAATGTCGATCAGATGATGGAGGAGCTACTTGCCGATGTATAACATAAGACCAACCACAAAGTTTCAGAAGGATTTGAAGCGTGTGAAAAAGCGCGGCTTTGATATTTCTTTGCTGACCGATATTATTAAAAAGCTGGCTGCGGGGGAGCCGTTGCCGGAAAAGAACAGGGATCACCAGCTTTCCGGGGACTATGCGGGGTGTCGTGAGTGCCACATTACGCCGGATTGGTTGCTGATCTACGAAGTGGACGGGGACGAGCTGATTTTATATCTCACCCGGACGGGATCGCATAGCGATTTATTTTAGGGGAAGGAGGAAAGGTCTATGAGCTGGGATAAAGAGAGGATCGCGCAGCTGCGGCTCCCCGATCCGGCGGACGATGATCCGCACCCTCGGCTGCTTCTGGAAGGGTACGGCATACATGCTGGGCAGGGATTTACCGCCTTGTTTCCCGATGGCTGGCACGAGATTACCCTTGAAGTAGCCTGGGAGCCGACAGGCCCCGCTTGCTGGTACATATCCACGCCGGGATTTGAGGGTGTGTGTCCGTTGGCCTGTTCGTGAAGGTATGAAAACAATCCGGCAGATAGCCGACGAGATAGGCGTATCAAAACAGGCGGTTTATAAGCGGTACAAAGGCAAGCTGTATACGGTTTGCGCTCCGTATGCGCATACGGAACAGGGGGTCTTGTATCTATCGGAGCAGGCTGAAACCCTGATAAAACAAGACTTTTTGAGAGATGGCTGCCCCAATGGATCGCATACGGATACGCATACGGAGCGCTCCATTGGAGCGGTGCCAGAGCAGTCGCAAGAGGCTGGTGTGGTAGCAATTTTACAGGCCACCATTGACACGCTACAAGGGCAGCTTTCTGTAAAGGACAAGCAGATTGAAGAATTGAATGCAAGGCTGGCAGAGGTCAGCTCTGCGCTGGTGGTGGCACAGCAGACTGCCCAGGCCGCCCAGGCACTTCATGCCGGAACAATTCGGCAGCAGCTTACTGATGGTGAAGATGATCCAAATCAACAGGGGCAGACGGTGGAGCAGAAAAAAAGCTGGTTTTCAAAAGTTTTTGGTGGCAGATAGGAAACAAAAGTATATTTTTTTCGTCAGTACAAGTAAGAAAGGCGGTGTGATACAGTGAAAAAGATTGTTCTTGTTTTGGTGGCGGCTATGGTTTTGGTATTCACTGGTTGTGAAAAAAAAGAAACTATTTCTATGCCCTTTGATGTTGCTGATGTAAATAACATTGAGATGTATCGCAATGCTGAGCCATACTCCGCCGAAAAGCAAGTTATCACAGAAAGCGAAGACATAGCTGATCTTTATTCTCTGTTTTCGGGACTGGAGGTAAGCGATAAGAAAACGGAGCCTGTTGTCGGGGAGACCATAACGAGTTTTAGGTTCAATCTCTCAGACGATACAAGTTATGAGATCATCTACTGTGCGGAAGCTGTAAAGTCAGGCAGACTGAAATTTCCGGCGGAGAAACTGGATTATTTTACATCAGCCGATATTGGAGGTCGTTGGGATAGCTATCAATATGAGATTGTTCCTGTAAGTGAGAGTGAGCTGCCGGGGCAGTCAGAAAATCCCTCTGATCCGCCGCTTGAAGAAACGCATGAATGGGATAAAATCCCTATGGTAATGGTGGATGGAAAACTCTACTATGATACGGGGAAAGAAAGCACCATAAGTGGTCGTTGCGGGGTAATGGACGGGGAAATTACTTCAACGGTTGATGGCTCTGAGATACCGACAAAGGATAACCAATCTAATTTTGGGACAGGCTTTGAATATCAATACGGGGCAGACAATACCATAGAGATTTTTATGAACGAGAAATGGATCGTTTTTGAGCAAAGAGAAGGAGACGGAAGTAAAGTCCGATATGGTGATCGGATGGTGGATGCGGAGGACCTTTCCAAAGAAACGCTTGAATGGCTGGATTGGTATAATAGCTTGCCGGAAGAACAGCAGTTGGCTGTAAGTTTTGTCCCGTCGGATTTGATTGAAGAAACCGGCCCTGTAAAAACAGAGGACGCAGAAGTTCCTGCACAGGAAGAAGAATTATGCGGTTATCCTCTTGCACCAGAAGAAGTAGAGTGACAGAAGAAGTTCTTAGAGATGGTTGTGAGGCCGGCTCTTTTAGCCCCCGGCAGGGCGCAAAGCACTTTCATACTGCCAGCCCCAAAGGGGAGGCGGTGTGAAAGTGCTTTTGCGTTACTTTCTCACCAGAAAGTAACAAAGAGGTTGTTTTTAGCGGAAATTTATGATAAAATAGAGGACGGAAGAATAAGCGGAAAGGGGGCGATTTTATGGGAGTTACGATTTCGGGTATGACAGGTGCAGGGAGCATCCGGCACAACAACCGCAGCTTCTCAGCGGCGAATGTAGACCGGAGCCGGACGGAGCAGAACATTGTTTTCTGCAACGAGGATCTGAAGCAGGTCTATCATATGGTCTTTGATGAAGCTCTCGCAGCCTACAACGCAAAGAAAACCAAAACGAGAGATAAGATACCGGACTACTATGAGCATATCCGGCAGAGTAAACAGGAAAAGCTGTTCCATGAAGCGATCTTCCAGATCGGCAACATGAGCGACTGTGGGTGCGGTACGCCGGACGGAGAACGGGCGGCGGCAGCTCTGAAAGATTTTGCGGAGTCTTTTGCAGAACGCAACCCCCATCTGCGGGTGTTCAATATGGTGCTGCACATGGACGAGGCAACGCCCCATCTCCATGTCGATTTTATCCCTGTGGCAACGGAGCAGTCAAGAGGACTTTCTACAAGGGTATCTATGAAACAGGCATTGAAGCAGCAGGGGTTTGTCGGTGTCGGCAGAAAGCAGACCGAATGGGCGGCGTGGATGGAACGGGAGAAAGAAGCTCTGACGGAGATCGCCCAGCGGCACGATTTTGAAATTATCTCTCTCGGCACGAACAGACCGCACATGGACTTGCCGCAGTTCAAGGAAGCGGCTGCGAGGCTGGAAGCGGTGCAGCAGCAGACAGCGGCAGTAGAGCGGGAGGTTGCTGAGCTGGAACGGCAGCGGGACGCTCTGAAAGGCACTGTGCGGCTCTTAAAGGAGGCTGACAGGGTAAATGCACCCCTGCATGATATTCAGCCGGAAAAGACGCTCACAGGGGCAGTAAAGGGCGTGACGGTGGATCAGGTCGAGCAGCTAAAGAAAATGGCACTGCGCAGCGTGACGGATCGGCACAAGGTACAGGAGCTGACGGAGGAAAACACCCGTCTGCGGTCACAGGTGCCGTCCATGAAGAAGCGGCTGGAAGAAGCGCAGCGGCAGCAGAGGCTTGAACAGGAAAACCGGAGGCTGCGCGATGAAAACTATTATCTGCAATCCGAGCTGCAGGAGGAACGCAGCTTCACCGAGCGTCTGACGGACGGCATCGGTCGGATGCTGGACTTCTTGGAAGAACACTTGCCGGAGCGTCTGCGTCCTCTGCTTGAAAAGGCGAGGGAGCTGCTGCCCGATCCGGAGATTGGACAGCAGCAGGAGCAACAGCAGCACCAGCGAGGAATGGGCGGCATGGAGCTGTAAAAGAAGCCTGTCCGGAGGGCTTGAAAATCTCTTTCGGACAGGCTATAATAACAACTGAAAATAGGGAATTGCTGTATTGATAATCTAAGCCCCCTGTAAGGGTACTCCCAACCTATATTTTTTCTCTCTGAAAGGGAGAAAGTCGGAGGGGAAAAGGGGGGTGAGCGGAGGGGTGTTGGAAGTGTGGTAAACCTCGTTAGAGGTTTTCCAAGCCACTGTGGTAAACCCATCGGGTTTTCCATAGTGGCGGCACTTTCAATGCCCCGCAGCGAGGGGGAAAAGGGGGAGGTGACTTTCTCTTTAAGGCGGCGTAGCCGCCGCTCTTTTGCTCCCCCTTTTCCCCCTTCCCGCCCGCAGGCGATCCCCGCCGCAGCGGATTTTCTTTTTGGTACTTTTTCTTTTGTGAGGTGGTAATATGACCGAGAATTATCGAGGCTGCTACGAGTATTTGAGCGCACAATATCCGGAGGTCGGAGGCTATGAGTTTTATAAAGAGCTGTTTCCGGACAATGAGAACTCCGGAGAACGGCACACGGATTTTTCCCATCCGAACGCTGTGTATCTGTATCGGGACGAACAGAGCGAGGATAAGAAGCTCCGGCGCAGGAAGATGTATAACGACACATGGGAACAGGATTACATGGAGTTTGTCGAGGGGAACAGCCTTACTTTGTGCAGCGGTCTTGCATATCGCAGAAAGGAGAACAGGCTGGAGAACGCCCAGCGGATGTATGCTCTGATCTTCGATCTGGATGGCGTAGGTCTTGCCGAGCTGCGCAACCTCTTTCTGCGCTTTGGCGGCGATCCGGAGCGAGTGCGCCGGTTGCCGATGCCGACTTTCCTTGTTCTGTCGGGGACAGGGCTGCATATCTACTATGTTTTCCAGCAGCCGATTGACCTATACCCGAATATAAAAATTCAGCTTAAAAGTCTGAAATATGACCTCACTTTCCGGCTATGGGAGTATGGCAGCACTTCGCAGGTCAAGGCGATCCAGTATCAATCCATCAATCAGAGCTTCCGCATGGTGGGCAGCATCAATGACAAGCATGGGACGGAGCTGGTCGCTTTCCGTACCGGAGAACGGGTAACGCTGGATTATCTGAACGCCTACGCAAAGCCAGAAAACAGGGTGGATGTCAATAAGCCTTTCAGCCCATCCAAAATGACACGAGCTGAGGCGAGGGAGGCATATCCGGAGTGGTATGAGCGTGTTGTTGTGAGAGGCGAGAAAGGACGCAAGAAGTGGGATATTGCCGGAAAGGTGCATGGTGATGATCCGTATGCGCTCTACCATTGGTGGCTGCGGCAGATCGGAGAGATAAAGGGCGGGCATCGGTATTTCTTTTTGATGTGCCTTGCTATCTATGCTTACAAATGCGGTGTGTCGAAGCAGCAGCTCCGGCAGGATATGAAAGAGGCTTTTGATGATCTGCAGATGGTGAAGCATGAGAACGCATTGACCGAGGAAGATATACGGAGTGCGCTGGAAGCCTACGACAAGGAGTATTACAATTTCACGATTTCCGATATTGAAGCTCTGACCGATGTTCGCATCGAGCGCAACAAGAGGAATGGTAGATCACAGAAAGAGCATTTGAAAAGAGCAAGGGCGGTGCAGGAAGTGGATTATCCTGGCGGCACATGGAGAAGAAAAGGGGCAGAAGAAAAGAAAGCGCAAGTCTATGCGTGGCGGCAGGAGCATCCAGAGGGACGCAAGGCCGATTGTCATAGGGACACCGGACTTGATCCGAAAACGATCCGCAAATGGTGGGACACCGTACCGGAGGGGCATATAACGGTCAAAATACGCCCATCACAGGCTTTGAGCGATCTGTTGGTGGAGGAATTTAAGAAAGGGCTGTAAACGCCCCAGAAACGCCCTGTAAGGCGTTTTCGGGGCGGGTAAGGGTTTTATATTACCCCCATCGAAAACGAGGCTTGAAAACCGCATGAAATAAGGCTTTTTCAACCCCTAAATGTACACGCTGCGGTGTTAGCATATAGAAAGCACTGTTCATAGAAAAGTTGCAAAAAAACATTTGCAATGCACTTGCAAATGTCACGAATATTGAATATAATATTAGTGCAAGCTAAAAATGACGAGGAAAGGAGTGCTATTATGGCTAAAGGAAATATGACGATAAGAATGGAGCCGGAGCTGAAAGCACAGGCGGCAGCTCTCTTTAAGTCCCTCGGAATGGATTTGAGTACGGCAACGGGTATTTTTTATCGACAGGCACTTAGGTGTCATGGACTTCCCTTTGAAGTCAAGGTTGACGAGCCGAATGCTGTTACCTATGCGGCGATGGAGGCGGCAGAAAAGGGAGAGGATATGTATGGTCCGTTTGATAGCGTTGCAGATCTGATGGAGGCGCTGAATGCTTAAGCCGGAGTTTTCGGGGCAGTTCAAACGAGATTACAAGCTTGCGATCAAGAGAGGCTGCGATCCGAAGAAGTTGGAGGAAGTGATCACGCTGTTGTGTAACGAGCAGCCGTTGCCGGAGGCGTATCGAGATCATGCTCTCACTAATTCCAGAAATTATAAGGACATGAGAGAATGTCACATCGAGCCGGACTGGCTGTTGGTCTATAAAGTTGTTCGGCAGACTTTGATTTTGAAATTGATAAGGACGGGATCTCATAGCGATTTGTTTTGAGATTAACTCCGGATGAAAGAGTGGTGATGATATTTGGCGGGTGTAATAACGGAAATTGCAATAGAATGTGGCGTGTCGGAACAGGCAGTTCGTGCATGGTGTAGGCGAAACCATGTTGCGAAAGATGCGAAAGGAAGTTTCGCAATCAGCGAAAGTCAAAAAACCGCCATATATCAGCATTATTTAGGTGTTGAACGAAAGCAAGTTTCGCAACAGGCGAAAGCAAGTTGCGAAACTTGCGAAACCACTTTGATCGCTATGCTGCAGGGAGAATTAGACCGGAAAAGCGAGCAACTTGCTGTAAAGGACAAGCAGATCGAGGAACTGAACGCAAGGTTGGCGGAGGTCAGCTCGGCGTTGGTGACGGCACAGCAGACTGCGGCAGCGGCCCAGGCTCTCCATGCTGGGACAATGCATCAGCAGCTTCTTTCCGGCAAGTCCGGAGCCGATCAGCCGGAGCGTGAGACAGAACCGGTTCAAAAGCGTAGCTGGTTTAGTAGGTTCTTTGGGGACTAAACAGAACGACAAATCGGAAGTTGTGGAGGTAAAATATAGATGAATCAAGGTAGAATTATTGTAATCACAGGTGCGCCGGGGACAGGAAAAACTACAACGGCATCTGCTGTTGCAAAAGAATCAGATTTGGAAAGGAAATAATAAATGGCTAAAATGAGAATATCACCGGAATTGAAAAAACTGATCGAAAAATACCGCTGCGTAAAAGATACGGAAGGAATGTCTCCTGCTAAGGTATATAAGCTGGTGGGAGAAAATGAAAACCTATATTTAAAAATGACGGACAGCCGGTATAAAGGGACCACCTATGATGTGGAACGGGAAAAGGACATGATGCTATGGCTGGAAGGAAAGCTGCCTGTTCCAAAGGTCCTGCACTTTGAACGGCATGATGGCTGGAGCAATCTGCTCATGAGTGAGGCCGATGGCGTCCTTTGCTCGGAAGAGTATGAAGATGAACAAAGCCCTGAAAAGATTATCGAGCTGTATGCGGAGTGCATCAGGCTCTTTCACTCCATCGACATATCGGATTGTCCCTATACGAATAGCTTAGACAGCCGCTTAGCCGAATTGGATTACTTACTGAATAACGATCTGGCCGATGTGGATTGCGAAAACTGGGAAGAAGACACTCCATTTAAAGATCCGCGCGAGCTGTATGATTTTTTAAAGACGGAAAAGCCCGAAGAGGAACTTGTCTTTTCCCACGGCGACCTGGGAGACAGCAACATCTTTGTGAAAGATGGCAAAGTAAGTGGCTTTATTGATCTTGGGAGAAGCGGCAGGGCGGACAAGTGGTATGACATTGCCTTCTGCGTCCGGTCGATCAGGGAGGATATCGGGGAAGAACAGTATGTCGAGCTATTTTTTGACTTACTGGGGATCAAGCCTGATTGGGAGAAAATAAAATATTATATTTTACTGGATGAATTGTTTTAGTACCTAGATTTAGATGTCTAAAAAGCTTTAACTACAAGCTTTTTAGACATCTAATCTTTTCTGAAGTACATCCGCAACTGTCCATATGCTCGTGGTGGATATGATGTAATTGTTGACGGTATTATCGGACCGTGGTTTTTAAAGCCGTGGCAAAGTCTTGTTCGGGAACATTATGAGGTGCATTATATTATTTTAAGGGCAAGTAAGGAAGAAACCTTGAAGCGAGCTGTTGAACGCTCAAAGTTAGACCGAAAAACAAATATCGAATTGGTAGAAACAATGTGGGAGCAATTTTGCAATCTGGGAATATATGAATCGAATGTTATAGATACGACCACTTATTCCATTCAAGAAACTGTTTCCGCAGTACAAGAAAAAATCGCAAGTAGGGCAGCGTTGTTGTCTTAGATTGTTTTGGTGCAATTCCAGTTTGTTAGCTTTACATCGGGTCAACTTGTCCCGAACTTTTACAACTAAATACCCGCCGCTCACACAGCGGCACACCGAGCAGGAAATCTGAAAAAGGTCTCCTGCTTTTTTTCTGCCCAAAATGAGGTGGTAAAACGCCACCCCATCCACCAATTACCGAAAGGAGGGACACGAAATGCCCTGTCCACACAACGAAATCACGATTGTTCAGCGCAGCCAGCGGCAGTCTGCGGTTGCCGCCGCTGCTTACCAAAGCGGCGAAAAGCTGTTCTGTGAATACGACCAGCAAGTGAAGCACTACCCGGAAAAGCGTGGTATCGTCCACAATGAAATCCTGCTCCCAGCAAATGCCCCGCCGAAGTATGCAGACCGCAATACCTTATGGAACGCCGCCGAAGCGGTGGAAAAACAATGGAACTCCCAGCTTGCAAGGCGGTGGGTGCTTACCATCCCAAGAGAGATACCACCCGACCAGTATGCTGTCCTTGTCCGGGAGTTTTGTGAGCAGCAGTTTGTTTCCAAAGGCATGATTGCTGATTTTGCAATCCATGACCCCCATCCGCCGGGACACAATCCCCACGCCCATGTCATGCTCACTATGAGGGCAATGGACGAACATGGAAAATGGCTTCCCAAGAGCCGCAAGGTTTATGACCTTGACGAAAACGGGGAACGGATAAAACTTCCGTCCGGCAGATGGAAAAGCCACAAGGAGGATACGGTGGACTGGAACGACCAGAAGTATTGTGAAA